>OLPX01002080.1_pt1 | contig 12473 bp, 8 predicted proteins | sample 1672491 | NCBI WGS metagenome assembly OLPX01 (sample SAMEA3136692, study PRJEB25190) | human gut metagenome | biome: human gut; feature: human-associated habitat; material: faeces | place: Austria | collected 2013 | reverse complement strand
CGGCATCGACGAACTGCGCTCGCTCATCAAGAACAGCGTGCGGTAGGCGCTGCCGCAGCATGCACCCGAAAGAAAACGGCCCCGAAGGGCCGTTTTCTTTCGCTTGAGGAATCCGGGGCTACGGGCGAACGATGATCATGTCACCCTGCACCGGGCTGATGCACACCGTCTGGCCGAAGGTTGGAGCATGGATCATCTGGCCGTTGCCGATGTAGATACCGCAGTGGCCCCAACTGGTGGCGATATCGCCAGGTTGAGGATCGCTTACCTGCGACATGCCCATGAACGTGTTCGTGGTTCCCCATCGGGAGAAGCTTCCAGTCACGGCATAGCTTACCAGGCCGGAGCAATCGAACGAGCTCGGTCCTACCCCACCCCACGAATACGGCAATCCTATGCAACCGTACGCCCGGTCGACGATAGCATTGCCCGTCACAGGATTGTAGGAGGGTCCGGAAGGCTCGCTCGGAGCGGGCGACGGAGAGGGCGAAGGCGACGGAGAAGGCGAGGGATCGTTGCCCGGAGCAACATTGCCCGAAGCGTTCGCGTTCTCTTGGGCCTGACGCGCAGACGCTTCCACCACGGCTTGGGCCTGAGCTGCATCGGCGGCTGCCTGCGCAGCGCGCTCCTGCTCCAGCAGCTCGGCCGCTTCGGCGCTCAGGCTGTCGTAGGTAGCCTGCATGGCGGACATCGTGGACGCCGCCTCCTGCTTGGAGCGCAGCGCCTCATCGGCCTTCTCGGCGGCTACGCGCTGCTGCTCTGCATAGGCGGCCTGCTGCTCCTGCACTTCGGCACGCAGATCTTTCGTCTGCTGAACGAGATCGGCATCGTTCTCGTTCAAGGTGTTGAGCATATCCCAACCCGTCGAGAACTCCTGGAAGGTGGTGGCGCCCAGCAGCAGGTCGAGGAACGAGCTTCCGCCCGTGCGGTACATGCTGCGCGCACGAGATCCCAATCGGGTTTGAAGGTCGGCGATCTGGCCGTTCGCCTCGTCGATGCGCGCCTGCGCCTCGTCGCGCTTGGCCTCGGCTTCTCTCTGCGCGGCCAAGGCCTCATCGTAGACGACGGAGGTTCGGTTGAGCGTGCTCTGCATGCTGTTGAGCGATGCGAGCGCGGCCTGAGCTTCAGCCTGCTTTTCGCTGGCAGTCGGATCGGCGTACGCCAACGAAGGGATCATGAGAGTCGCCGCGAGGGCCGCAGCCACTGCTCCCGCGAACACGCCCTTGCGGGCGCGCGTTGCTTGCTGTTGCATGTGGGAACCTCCACCTGCGCTCAGATGCTCGTATACATTGCGAGCTAGTGTATCAGATCGCATGGCTCGCCTACGAAACAGCTTGGAAATCGAACAGGAACATCATACGAACCTCGGGTGAGCCGGGTGCAGCTTCGGAATCCTCGCTTATCCGCTGAAGCCCTCGTCGCGAATGCGCCCCGCGCCGTCGGCGGCCGTCGTGGCCAGCTCGTCGCAGCGCTCGTTCTCGGGATGGCCCGCATGCCCCTTCACCCACACGAACGTCACGTCGTGAGGCTCCTTGGCCGCCAGCAGACGCTTCCACAGATCGTCGTTCTTCACGGGCTGCTTCTGCGCGTTCTTCCAGCCGCGCTTGAGCCAGCCGTCAACCCAATGCTGGTTGAAGGCGTTCACCACGTACTGCGAGTCGGAGTACAGCGTGATGGAGCACGGGCGCTTGAGCACTTCGAGACCCGCCACCACGGCCATGAGCTCCATGCGGTTGTTCGTGGTGCGCTCGTAGCCCTGCGACAGCTCCTTCTCGTGGACGGCGCCCTTCGAATCGACGAAGCGCAGCACCGTGCCGTAGCCCCCCGGCCCCGGATTCCCCCGCGCCGCACCGTCGGTGTATATATCTACATGCATGTGGAGGGCCTTTCGCGTCGGAGGGGCAAAACCGGATGGGTATCATACCACGAGAGAGCGGTCGCCATCGAATTCTACGCGTCAGCCCCAGATGAGGTCCATCATCTCCTGGCGGTCGTGGACGCCCATCTTGGCGTAGATATGGGAGACGTGGGTCTTCACGGTGCTGCCTGACAGCACCAGCTCGTCCTGGATGAAGGCGCGCGTGCGGCCCTGGGCCAGAAGCACGAACACCTCGGTCTCGCGCGGCGACAGCGCATAACGTCCCGCCAGCTCGAGACACGTGTCCGACACCGTCTGCACGAGCGGAGCAGCGACCTCGCCCGAAGCGGCATCCTTTCGACTCGGCACGAACCAAACGGCGCACAGCGCAACGACCACGAAAGCGTAGGTTGCCAGCATCACGAGCAACGTGTCCACGATGGCCGCGCGTCCCAACAACAGCACCCAGGCGATGGACGCTCCCGCATAGACCACGCCGGCCACCCCCATGACGCGGTACGACGGCACGTCGAGCACGTCGAGCGCCGTTACCACGACGGTCCAGAACAAGAGGTGCGCGAACAGCTCGTCGATCTGTATGACCACGGTGAGGAACCCGAGCGACGCTCCCGTGGGGTTCGCCTGGATGGCTACGACGAACAAACCCACCAAGATGAGCAGCAGCGCAGGCTGGAATCGGATCGGCAACGCGGCATCGGCCAGGCGCGCGAGCGCGGCGTAGGCGAACACCACGACGCAGACGGCCGGAACGATCATGGCGGTGAGCCACGGCAGCGCCGTGGAGATGTTCGCGTTCGTATCGCCCCACATCCCCAGGTAGCTCACCGAGCGGATAACAGCCAGCACCACCGCCGCAATAGCCAACAGCACGAGCATGGTGCGGCGTTCGGCAGCTGACGTGCGCTCGCGCGTGCGCGGGACGGCCGGCACGCCGAACACCGTACGAGCGCGAGAGCCCTCCGAGGCGGAAGCCGCCCTCGAAGGCGCAACGGCATCCGAAACGCCCTCCCCTGCCGCGAGATCGGCACGATCGCGCGCAAGAGTGCATGCCGTTTCGAACAGAAGCGCCGTGGCCACAGGCATGGCGATGGCGACGATCACCTGCACTGCGGGGCTTGCGAACGCGCTGAGCACGAGCAAGACGGGAAGCTTGAGCACCAGACTGCCCGCTATGCTGGCGACGGCGCACACGTAGCCCTGCGTGCGCGCGAGCAGCAGCATATAGCGCGCCGCCAGCCAGAAGTAGCCCACGCCGGCCACGAACAGGCCGCCCACGGCCAGCGCCCCGGGATCGAAGAAGGTCTGGTGGAACGACATGCCGAAGCACGCCGTGCCGAAGGCCGACAACAGCGGCAGCACGAAGCGCAGCATGCCGTCGGCGCGCTTGAGCGCACGCGGAGCCGTCGCGAACGCCGCCGTGCATAGAAGGATGCCGGCAAGGAAGAACAGGCGCGGATTCGCCCACGCATCCATGCCGGCTGTTGACGACATGAAGCCCAGCGTGTGGCCCATCAACGTGCACCAGACCAGATTGAGCCCCAGCCCGCACGAAGCGAGCACGCCCACCGGATTGATTTGCAGACCGCGGTTGCCCATGATCGGTGATTCCCCAAGCCTCCCCAACATCAGGCCACCGCTCGGCGACCGCCTCTCATTATCGCACGCCCTTCGCACGCCCGCACCCTCAAAAAACGGCGCGTTCGGCCCGAACCGGCAGAATCACCCCGCTCTGCACGGGCATCGGCCAAAGTGTCCGATGCGGAAATCATCGGACGACCCGCGAATCGGATACTTGGGCGATGGCGCGCACGGCAGCCCGCATCCTACGATGGGACGGTCCGCGCGCATCGACGACGCAAGAGGAAGAAGGGAGGGACGCAAACGGCGAAGCGCGAGCGCGCATGGCGGACGACGGGAACCAAGACAAGGAAAGGGGGATGCATGAGGCTCAACAAGAAGGCCATCATCGTGGCAACCTGCGCGGCCTGCACGCTCGGCCTGGCGGCAGGATGCGCGCCGCAGCAGTCGGAGAACGCAGGCGCCGCCGCTCCGTCCGGGGACGGAGGCGCCGTCCCGCAGGAGCAGAAGCTCACGCCCGAGCAGCAGGCCGTCATCGACGGCGCCGAAGGCACCACGAACGAGGACATCGACGAGAACTACTATCCCGGCAAGGAATACCTCGACAACCTATGGGACCGCTGGGACCAGGTTGCGACCGAATACGCTCCCGAAGTGCGCACCCTGCCGAACGGGCAGATGGTGCAGCGCACGCCCACCGAGTACGAGGTGAACCCCGACGCTTGGCAGATCCAAGCCGGTTCCAACTCGTACAACACCTACTGGCTGGACGCCGACAACCGCGGCTGCGAATCGTGCCATGCCGACATGAACTCGCTGCTGAAGCACCTGCCCTACGAGCACCCGGTTGCCTGGAACGACGAGTTGGACAACAAGACCACGCTGCAGCAGTGCCTGTTCTGCCACTCCTACGCTCCGGGCTACATCGCGAAGCAGTACGAGTTCGGCACGCTCATGCACGCCGTTCACTACGGATCGCGCACGAAGAGCGACTTCGTCAACCAGTATCAGGGCGACTGCATGTCCTGCCACAACGCCACCGAGAACGGTGCGGGCCTGGAGCTGTGGGATCTCACGAAATACGATCGCCTGTGGGGAATCAACGACGTCGAGAACGTGCAGGGCGATTTCAAGATCGATCAAGAGAGGACGCAGGGCCAGAGCGGCGTGTTCTCGTACGACTGGATGCACGCCTACTACGACAACATGCGCCACGGCGCGGGCGTGAACGGCCTCGACCTGGAGATGCCGCAAAGCCTGTTCGACGAATGGACCATCACCGTTGACGGCAACGTGAACGCCGAGTACACGGCCACGCTGCCCGAGCTCATCAAAGAAGCCGAGGCCGACGGCGCCGTGATCACGAAGACCTCGAAGATGGTGTGCAACTGGAACCCGGTGGGAGGCGGCGGAGTCACGAACACCGAGATAACCGGCATTCCCGTGAGCTGGCTCGTCGAAAAGGCGGGCGGCTACAAGGACGGCACGACGGGCGTGAAGGCGCTGCGCGCCGACGGCAGCTCCAAACGCGCCTTCCCCGTGGACAAGGTCGACTCCGACGAGGCGCTGCTGGTGTACAAGATCGGCGGCGAGTACCTCGACGCGACGCGCGGCTATCCGTGCACGAACTGGGTGGAAGGCGTGGACGCGCAGATCAACTCGAAGCAGATCGACACCTACCACGTCACCGACGAGGACATCGACTACACCGACAAGTGGGCCGGCAACCCGAACGGATGGCAGAACGAGGACGACGTTCCCATGAACAAGCCCAACGCCACCATCCTCGGCGTGCCCGACGGCCTGCTCGTGCAGAACGGCCAGCCCTACGAATTCACCGGCTACGTGGACGGCTACGACGAGAAGATCGCAAGCGTCGAGTTCTCCCTTGACCGCGGAGAAACGTGGACGAAGTACGATATCGGCGACATGGATCGCAACAAGATGGTGTGGTGGAGCTTCACCTACAAGCCCGAACTGGAAGGCGCGTACTGCCTGACCGTTCGCGCCACCACCGAAAGCGGCATGACGAGCTTCGAGACCCAGACCGTCATGTTCAACGCGAAGGACAAGATGCCCAACCCCGAGGACACGACCGTGCTGGAAAGCGCATCGCTGATCCCTCCGAAGGTCGCGGCGGCATCTGACGAGAAGAGCGAGTAGGAGGACGCCATGGCTTACAACCCCAAGAAGATCGCGGGCGGCGTGGCCGGCGGCGCGCTGCTGATGTTCGGAGCAGTGGGCGGTATCGGCGCTACGGCCGGACTACCGCAGACCGCCGACGCGGACCCGATCGCCACGACGCATGCCGTGGGAGACAACGTCGTGACCGCACAATGGTTCAACGAGGACGACGTGTCCTACGTCTCCGTGGCCAACGCCCAGGGAGCGTTCACCTTCAACCAGGAAGGCGTCACCCCCAACGACGAGCTGTTCAACGTGTTCGGAACAGCGCTGACCAGCATGTGCTCGAAGCCTGCCACCGAGCTCGTCGACGTGGAGGGCGGCGTGGCCAACTTCTACGTGAACGTGGGCGGCAACATCAAGAAGAACTTCACCATCGACGTGCGCGACCTGGCCGAAGATGCCAACCAGGAGACGATGATGGCGTGCTCGTGCGCCACCGGATCGCCCTTCGGCCAGGCGGCCGTCATGGGCGTGCCGCTGTCGGCCGTGGTGGAGATGGCCGACCTGGAAGACGGCGTGAACACCATCACCGCCTACGGCGCCGACGGCTTCGGCCAGCCGCTGCCCTTGCGCTACGCGCTGGAGAAGAACGCGCTTCTGGCGTACCAGGTGAACGGCCAGGAGCTGGAGGCGGCCACCGGGTCGAGCCTGCAGCTGTGGATGCCCGAGACCGTGGCGCGCTACTTCACGCGCGACATCGTGAACATCGAGCTGACGCAGGAGGATGCGGAGCCCGACGTGCAGCAGGTGGACCCGTGCTACCGCAACAAGATCAACATCATGAACTACTCCGACGACTGCGTGTTCAAGGCAGGCGACGAGATCACGTTCGAAGGCGTGGCCGACGATCTGGGAAGCCCCATCGCCGCCATCGAGTTCTCATTCGACAACGGCCGCACATGGACGTCGTGCGACACCGACGGCGCCACGGCCGACAAGTGGGTGAACTGGCAGTTCACCACGTCGTTCGAGGAAAAGGGCGACTACCGCATGACCGTGCGCGCGAAAACCGCCGACGGCATGGTGTCCCCGCTTGCGGCGACGCTGCTGTTCGAAGTGGCCTAAACCCTTCGCAGCACGCAACCTCGAGCCAACCGAAAACGCCCGTCCGCGAAATGCGGGCGGGCGTTTTCATGTTGCGTCCCACACCGTCGCGAGCGTCCATGCGGGCGAACGGCAGCACCCAGTGCGTCAAGAGGACGGGTGCTTTGACACGTTGGAACCCTGACGTGTCAAATCCGACATAGAGCGAGGCGGAGCTGGGCGCAAAACGGGTCCCATGACAAATTCGGCGGCCGGATCGGACGTCGGCGGCGACGCAAGATTTTCACCACCTGGGATTATACGGTTTGGCGAAGCCTACCGGCACGTCGAAACTGCTTCGAGATTGTCATGGAACCCTCTTTGCGCCCAGCCCGGCAACCTGCTCCGCCCCTCGGCTGTCGGACCACGCAACGGCCGCGCACGTTTTCGCCGGCTCGCGTGCAGCAAAAACGCCGGTTTGGCAGCCTCGACTCCGCGACTGGTGAAGAGCAGCGACAAAACTCCAGATGGCGCTCGGTCGCATTCCGCAAAACAACGCTCCCGAACCCGAGAAGAAGGCGTCCGAACGGGCCGGTGCTGCCAAACCGGCGTTTTTGCTGCACGCAATCCACCCATAGCTGCGCACGCGTCGAACCACCCGTCCCTCCCTAACGCACGTCAACCGAAAGCGCCCGCCCGCATTCCGCGGACGGGCGCTCTTCATCCCGAAAACATCCCCGTTGAAGGCCCGCCCCCTGTCGGGACGTTACTTGTACTGGCTCGGGTGCTTCGCGAAGAAGTCGAAGCGCGGGGGCAGCTCGCGGATGCGGTGGCGGGCTTCAGTGATCTCGCCGGCGCTGCACAGCTCGTCCATGTTCTCGAAGTCGTAGTTCCAGCTGAAGAAGTCGTCGAACTCGAAGCTGAGGTAGTCGCAGATCTTCTCGGCGCCCGCCGGCACCACGGGGTGCATGAGCAGCGTCGCCATGCGCAGCAGGAAGAACGAGTCCACGAGCACCTGGCGGCGCAGCTCGTCGTCGCCCGTGTTCTCGACCTCGCGGATGCCGTCCGACCAGCGCTTGTTCGCCCAGCGGATGAACTCGTCCATGATGGACATGATGGTGTGCAGTTCCACGCGGTGCATCGTCTCGTCGTAGGCGCGCAGCACCTCGTGCACCTTCGCTACCACGTCCTCGGACGCATCGCCCAGCGGCATATAGCCCTCGAAGTTCTTCTGCGCCTCGTAGAAGCAGCTGCGGGCCAAGCGGTTGAACACGTTCGTCAGCAGCGCGCCCTCTTTCAGCACCGGGTCGGCCACGCGCGTGTCCGCAAGCTCCTCGGGGGTGGCCAAAAACGGCTTGGGCTTGAAGCCCACCGACTTCTGGTCGAGGCCGAGCGCCAGGAAGTGCGCGCGCAGCTGCTCGACGGTGTAGTAGTCCAGCAGCTCGTCGGCCGTGGGCGGCTTCACCGAGCCCGACGACGAGGCCTTCTTGTCGCCGAACAGGATGTGATGGTTCGCCACGAGGGTGGTCTGGCGGATGGGATGCTCGGTCACGCCGGGCGTCAGGATGTCGTCAGGGCGCAGCGCCTCGATGAGCGCGGGCTGCGCAACCCCGTAGAAGTACAGGTTGTCCTGGCCGATGAACTGGTACACCTCGGCGTCCTCCGAGCACCAGAAATCGCGCCAGCTGCCGCGCGGCAGGCCCATCTTGTCGTTGACGGCCATGGTGAACGACATGGGCGCCCACAGGCTCTCGGGCCAGCACCACACCGTGAGGCCTTCCAGCCCGTCGATGACCGGCGCCTTCACGCCCCACTCGATGTTGCCCGTGATGCGGAACGGCACGAGCGCCTTGCCCGTGCGGAAGCGGATGCCCGCCCGCCCCAGCACCTCGCGCGCCGCGTCGCGGTCGTCGATGGAGGCGAACTCGATCTCGAAGCTCTGCTTGCCCTTCTCGGCCTCGCGCAGCTGATGGGCCGGCAGCTCGCCCGCCACGGCGTCGTAGGCCTCGCGGGCGTCGTTCTTGATGTAGACGACGGGGGCGCTGAGGAACTCCTTGACGGTCTGCGGCACGATGGCGCGCACCTCGGGGTCGGCCTCGAGCGCCGCCACGTGGCCGCGCAGGAAGTCGGCGAACGCGGGCAAATCGAAGTACCAGTTCTCCACCGGGCGCATCTCGGGAGTCGTGCCCGTCAGCGACGACTTCGGCGCGATGAGGTCCTCGGGGGCGTAGCTGTGCCCCAGGTCGCACTCGTCGGCGTAGGCGTGCTCGGACTTGCAGCCCTGCACGGGGCAGCGCCCGACCACCTGGCGGCCGTTGAGGAACGTGCCCGCTTCCGCATCGTAGAACTGCAGCGTGCTTCGGCGCTGCAAGTGCCCGTTCTCGTGCAGCTTCTCGATGAACTTCTCGGTGATCAGCTGATGCACGTCGCCCGAATGCCCCATGCCGGAGCCTTCGTAGATGGACAGGCTGATGCCGTAGGCGTCCAGCGTGTTCTTCTGCGCCTCGTGGTTGCGCTCGACGTACTCGGCGATGGTGCCGTCGAACTCGCCGGCCTCCACCAGCTTGCGGTAGCCCTCGTTGATGGGCGAGCCGAAGCAGTCGGTGCCGCTGATGAAGCGCACGTTGGCCGCGCCGATGCGGTCGCGCAGGAAGCGCGCGAAGGCGTCGGCCGGCACGAACACCCCGGCGATGTGGCCGAAGTGCAGCGGCTTGTTGCCGTAGGGCATGCCCGCCGTGACGACGGCGCGCTTGGGCCACGAGATTCGTTCGTTGCTATTGGGCGATGCTGCCATCGGTGTCCAGCTCCTTCAGCGCTCGGGCGATATCGTCGGTGGAAACGTTGCTCTTTGACATGAGGTCGAGCAGGCTCGACAGGCTGCTCGTGGGATTCTTGAGCGTGACGGTGGTGTAGTGCGCGATGTTCGCCAGCTCGGCTGCCTTCGCCACGGCGTCGTCCTTGGTGCCGATCTCGTCGGCAAGGCCGTTCTCGACTGCCGTCATGCCGGTGAACGTGAGACCCGTGGCCAGCGCGCGCACGTCTTCGACGGGCATGTCGCGACCCTCGGCCACGGTCTGGATGAATGTCTCGTTGATCTGGTCGACCTGATCCTGGTAGTAGGCGCGCTCCTCCTCGGTGAGCGGGCGCGTGCCGTAGCTGGAATCCTTGCTGTCGGCGCTGGTGACGTTGTCCACCGAGATGCCCAGCTTCTCCATGAGGCCGGACAGGTCGGTAACCTGCATGACCGTGCCGATGGCGCCGATGGCCGTGGTCTTGGCCGTGTAGATATAGTCGGCCTGCGAGGATATCTCATAGGCGGCGCTCGCATTGACGGACGCGCTGGACACCACGACAGGCTTGCCGGTGCGCTCGGAGAACCCGCGCACGTAGTCGGCCATCTCCTCGCCCGCCGTAGCCGTGCCGCCGCCGGAGTTCACACGCAGTACGACGGCCTTGATATGGCTGTTCTTCTCGGCGCGATCGAGCTGGGCCTTCAGGCCTTCGGGGCTGGAGGTGGTGTTGTCGTACTGGATGGTGCCGTCGATGTCGATGACGCCGACCGCGTCGCCCGTGAGGTAGTCCACGTCGTCGACCGTGGAGCCCGTGCCGAAGGACCCGAACGACGAGGACATGACCGACGTGCACGACCACATGCCCAGCGCCAGCAGCGCGAACACGAGCACGACGGCCACGAGGGCGACGATCCAGCCGCGGCTTTTCTTCGGGGGCTGCACGGCGTAGCCGTACGGCGCGGCCGGCGCGACAGGCTGCTGCCACACCTGCTGCTGCCAGTTGTTGTCTTGAGACATGGTCCCTCCTTGGTTCATGCGTCTGACCATACTACCGTATGCGACAGGGAACCGCACCCAACGGATGCGGTTCCCTGGTGGTTTCCATTATAAGACCGCGACCGGCGCGCACGGTGTCGGCCGGATGACGGATGGGCGCGCCTAGAACTCCAGCGAGCCGTCGGCCTTTGTGTGCTGGGCCTTCTTCGCCGTGCGCACGAGGAACTCCTGGTTCGTCTCGGTCTGCTTGAGCGACTTGATCAGCATGTCCATGGCGCGTTCGGTGCTGTTCGTGTTCGCGAGGATGCGGCGCACGGCCCAGATGAGCGGCGCCTCCTGCGGCTCCAGCAGCAGATCCTCCTTGCGGGTGCCCGACGCCACCGGGTCGATGGCCGGGAAGATGCGGCGGTCGGCCAGGTTGCGATCCAGCTTGAGCTCCATGTTGCCGGTGCCCTTGAACTCCTCGAAGATGACCTCGTCCATCTTCGAGCCCGTGTCCACCAGGGCTGAGGCCAGAATGGTCAGGCTACCGCCGTGCTCGATGTTGCGCGCAGCGCCCAGGAATCGCTTCGGCGGGTAGAGCGCCGTGGAGTCCACGCCGCCCGACAGGATGCGGCCCGATGCCGGCTGCGCCAGGTTGTAGGCGCGCGCGAGGCGCGTGAGCGAGTCCAGCAGCACGACAACGTCCTTGCCGCATTCCACGAGGCGCTTCGCGCGCTCGATGACCAGCTCGGACACGGCGATGTGGTTCTCGGTGGGCATATCGAACGTGGAGGAGATGACCTCGCCCTTGATGGAGCGCTCCATGTCGGTGACTTCCTCGGGACGCTCGTCCACGAGCAGGCACATGAGGTGCACTTCGGGGTTGTTCGCGCTGATGGCGGCGGCGATGTCCTTGAGGATGGTGGTCTTGCCCGCCTTCGGGGGGCTGACGATCAGTCCGCGCTGGCCCTTGCCGATGGGCGACACGAGGTCGATGACGCGGGCGGTGACGGTGTTCTTGCCGTGCTCCATGACGAGGCATTCGTCCGGGTAGACCGGCGTGAGGTCGCCGAAGCGCACGCGGCTGCCCAGCTCCTCGACGGGCGTGCCGTTGACGGCCGTGACCTTCTGGATGGCGGCGTACTTCTCGTTCTCGCGCGCCGGGCGCGTCTGACCGGACACGAGATCGCCCTTGCGCAGGCCGTTGCGGCGGATGGTGGAAAGACCCACGTAGCAATCCGTCTCGCTGGGCAGGTAGCCCTGCGTGCGGAGGAAGCCGTAGCCGTCGGCCAGGATGTCGAGGATGCCCGACACCTCGATGAAGCCCTCGGCCTTGACACTGGCTTCGAACACGGCCTCCACCAGCTCGGCCTTCTTGAGGCCCGTCACGTCGAGGTTGAGCTCGGCGGCCTTCTCGCGCAGCTCGGCCACCTTGAGCTTCGCCAGCTCCTCGCGCGACACGCTGGGCTGCACTTCGCGGTTGCCGCGGTTGTTGTCGTGCTGGCGACGCTGACGACGCTGGTTCTGGCTGTTGTTCTGCCGGTTCTGGCCGCCGCCCTGCTTCTGGCGATTGCTGCCGCCGTTGTTCTGCTTGCCGGCGTTCGAGGCGTTCTGGCGGCGGTTGTTCGAACCGCCCTGCGGCTGTTGCTGCTGCGCGCCGCCCGCCTTCACCGATTTGCGCGGCGTGCGCGTGGCCGACGAGTTGCGGCCCGGAGTGGCTGCGCCCTCGGCCTTGCCCTGCGTCTTCGCCTTCACGCTGGTGGAACGTCGCTTGACGGGAGCGGCCGCAGGAGCCTCCGTGGTTGCTTCGGTTTCGCTCATGCTTGCTGAACTTTCTCCCAGTCCTTCATGAACGCATCCAGGCCGCGGTCGGTCAGCGGATGTTGCACGCACTTCTTGAGCGCAGCGAACGGCACCGTGGCGATGTCGGCGCCCATGAGGGCGGCCTGCGTCACGTGGTTCGCGCTGCGCACCGACGCGGCGATGATCTCCACGTCGTGGCCGAAGTCGTAGTTGTTCACCGCGGCCACCACGTC
>OLPX01002079.1_pt1 | contig 12475 bp, 10 predicted proteins | sample 1672491 | NCBI WGS metagenome assembly OLPX01 (sample SAMEA3136692, study PRJEB25190) | human gut metagenome | biome: human gut; feature: human-associated habitat; material: faeces | place: Austria | collected 2013 | reverse complement strand
AAACCATTAATGAAGAGCTGTTTTCATTTAGGGAAATTCCTTCATTCGTTAGTTTGGATAATGCAAGTAAAAATAAATTGATTGAACTTATAAATTTCTTCAAATATTATCCTTTATTTTTCGGAGGAGAAGAAATTAAAAAATAGTAATCTATGTTTTAGGTAAGGTATGATTATTTTTAAAGATGTTCTGATTTATTATTTACGAGAATCTTCCGACATAAAATCTTATACATATTGGTTCTGACTTGACTACAGCAAATTATATCAAACCGTCAAAGAACTCAGAAATATCAGCATGGAAGATTTTGCTGAGTGCGACAAGTTCACTGACTTTGATGTTCATTCTATTTGTTTCAAGTTTTGCGTAGGTACTTTTGGAAACTTTAATTCCCATAAGCTGTAAATGTGCAACAACTTGGTCTTGTGTCATATTCACATTACGTCTTAGACGTTGGATATTATGACCGATATCCATGTCTGGTCTGATTTTCTGCATAGTCATACTACTCCCCGATAATTCGCAATAAAGAAATATATTTTGATTGTCTGTAGTATTCCGATTATAATGTTTCGTAATAGAGAAATATTTCGCTATAAGGAATATGATATGAAATACATCAATGAAATTTTTGGCAGAGCAACAATAAGAGGGGGTGCAGATTATCTGTTGTTCGGTATTGGATCAGATGAAGACAATAGAGGTTATGAAGAAAGATTAGATGAACCTTATGAGTGGTTTGAAAAAGTAGTTGAGAAGTATGGTAAGAAACATAGTTCAGAATTACTGGATTTGTAGAATGAGATTACAAGTGAAACGGCAAGTGTGTATACAGAAATTGGTTTGCAAGCAGGTTTTTGCTGATGAAAGATATGAGTGAAGAAAAAATACCAAAAAGTCAATGAGGAAACAAGGCAGAAAATTAAAGAAATAGGTAAGATTGAACTGAGTAAGGATGAATGGAAAATAATTGATCGGGCACTTTCTGCTACGAATGAGAGAAGTGCTGAATATGGGAGAGTGGTATACAGACAAGGCTTTTTGGATGCTGTGAATTTGTTGAGAAAATAATACGACTTAGAGAAAGAAAAATGATAAAATAAACTCAGTAATTCGCGAAAATTACAATATCTATTATGACAGTACTATAAAAAGGAAAGAGGGTAAATTCAATGGAAAAAGAAATTGATGAACAAAAGGCGTTAGAAGAATTGGAAAAAGGTTATGAAGAAGCAGAGAAATTATTGAGAAATGAAGATAAGCTGGAAAAATTTTTACAGCGACTAGAAAAGAAATTAAAAATTATTCCAATAGCAGGAGACAAATTGGCGGTTGTTCCAGTAATGGTTTCTTTACTTAAAAATTATGTGAAAAAAGAATATACAGATATCCCGATAGGAACTATTATTGCTATTATAAGTGCATTGACATATTTTGTATCTCCGATTGATTTGGTACCAGATAGTATTCCTGTTTTAGGATATTTTGATGATGCTGCTGTGGTGGCAGCCTGCTGGAAACTGGTGCAATCAGATGTAGATGAATATGTTGAATGGAGAAAAGAAAATGGGAAAGAATTGGAAGTCTAAAAGAAAAGGGGGAAAAGGAAAATTGAGGAAAGTAATTATTCCAATTGTATTTTGCTTGTTATTGCTATTGATAGTTAGAGCGATATTTATTATGGCTTTCTAAATAATGTAGGGAGGATAAAGGAAGAAATGGATAAAAAACAGAATTTTTGGAAAAATATAATTGTAAATAAACCGATAAGGAAAATTTTGTTATTCCTGATATTGATTATAGTTGTAGCAGTAGGTATACGTATTTTCCTATATAATGATGAAGAAAAGATAACGGGAGAGTATTTGGGAACTAAGTTATCCAAAGTAGGAGAATTGACTACTGTTAAGTTAAATTATACAGGCTTTTTACAATATCATGATAAAGGAATTCCGATTTTTAACAGGTCGGATTTCCTTATGACATATGAGGCCAATGCAAGAGTGGGAATTGATTTGGAGAAAGTAAAACCAGAAGTTGATGATGCGAATAAGACAGTATGGTTAACTATTCCTAAGGCGGAGATTCAAGACGTTAAGATAGATACATCTACAATCAAATATTATGATAGTGGTTTTGCGTTATTTAATGTAGATGAAAAGGAAGATGGTAATAGGGCATTAGAGTTGGCAGAAAAAGATGCAAAAGAAGAATTGGGGAAAATGGGCGTACTAGAGTCAGCAGATGAGCAAGCATTGACACTTATTAAAGGACTTTTGCAAAATATTGTTCCGACAGATTATGAATTTAAAGTTAAAGGAAATTAGTGAGGTAAAGGAACAAGGCGAAGCGGATACACCGTAGGGCAGTCCTTTATGGAATGGACACAGCCAGTACCACTATGATACATAAGAGGATTTGAAAGGTCACAAACCTTGCAAGTCCTCTTGTTTGTTTCATGGGTTATTTCTGATCGGATTGTATTTTCCGATAGACCGCTTCTTTCGTAGCTTCTCGGAGAAAGTGCTTTTCAGATGTTTCTCGGACATTTTTCAATCTCAATCACGCTAGACCTCTATACCCACGTAACAGACGATAAACAAAGACAAGAATTAAATAAATTAGAAAATCTATATCAAAAAGCAAATTAAATCTAAAATATCTACAGTATATCACTGCAAAATTCCAGATAAAAAGTGCCCCAAACACAATCAGCAGGGTTTCCAAAACAGCGAAAACCCGCTAACCACAAGGGCTAACGGGTTTCGTTGTTTTATAGTTATCTAAAGGAATGAGAGTAAAGTGCGGCATCCCGGTTATCCGGGATACCAATACTTTATGAGGGGGGAGATAGTTGTTTATCAACTATCTGAATTTAGTATATGCAAAAAATGTGTCTAAAATATGTTGAATATATAAAACAAATCGAAAAAATATTATGAAACTCTAAATTTCCGCAGAATTTCTCCGGAGTTAATCCCGTTTACGATATACGAAGTATCTGACCGGCGTAGATTAGATTTGGGTCAGCCAGATGATTTAACGCAGCGAGAGCATTTACCGTAGTGTGATACTGCAATGCGATCTGGCTCAGCGTATCTCCCGGCTGAACGGTGTAATATAGAATAGAAGCATCGGTATTTTCGGGAATACGAAGTGTCTGACCGGCATAGATCAAGTCCGGATCGGTCAGATCGTTCAGGGAGGAAAGTACATTTACGGTGGTTCCAAAACGGACCGCAAGCTGGCTTAGTGTATCACCCGGTTGGATTACATAGGTAATATAATCAGGACGTTCAGGTTCCGGAGAGGGAGAAACCGGAGCGTCGGAAAGGTGGTTCAGACCGGCGGTGCGGATGATCGCCGGATAATTGATGAATCCGGCGTCGAGGTCTACATTTCCGGAGATGCCGGGGATCGATCCCACGTTTGTATATTGCCAGATCCCACAGTTTGTTCCGTCAAATTGTTCGTTATAATAAGCATACCAGAGCGCATAGCGGTCAGAAAAATCCGACGGCAAATATTGTGTCAGGAAGTTGCGGTTGCTGTAATACATTGCAAAATAGCCGCGTTCCTCAAGCCGATTACAAAAGGTGGTTACGATCTGAGCAGCTAGCTGCGGGGTGATCGTGACTCCGTTTTGTGCCGCGTAGTTTAACGTTGCCTGTTCAATATCATAGCAGATCGGGTAGTCGAAGCGGTGGGAGGAAATTGCGTCGAGACATCCGTCCGCTTCCTGCCGGGCTGTCTCGGGGCTGAGCGCATAACAGAACCAGTAGGCGCCGACCGGGATTCCGAGACGGTTGCATTCGGCGGCATTTCGGTGAAACTGGCGGTCAACGGTTTGGAAACCATATCCGGCACGGAGCATGGCAAACTGATAACCGGCAGCCTGCACCTGCGCCCAATCGATCGCTCCCTGAAATTCACTGACATCAAGTCCTTTTTGTGACATAAGAAAACTCCTTTAAATAAGCGGGATAGAATATTTACTAATATATGCGGATAAAGAAAGAGATGTGCAGTATTTCCAAGTTAAGAAATTCATAAGATTTTCCCCAAACCTCCTTAAATTTTCTTCTATATCATGTATACTGTAAGGGAGGTGATGAAAATGTACAATATTTTAGTATGTGATGATGATAAAGCGATCGTTGAAGCGATAGAAATATATTTGAGTCAGGAGGGCTATCATATCCTCAAGGCTTACGATGGAGAGCAGGCATTGAAGATATTGGAGACAGAAGAAGTGCATCTGCTTGTGCTCGATGTGATGATGCCGCGTCTGGACGGAATCAGGGCAACACTTAAGATCAGGGAGAAGCACAGTATCCCGATCATTATTTTGTCGGCGAAGTAAGAGGATGTGGATAAGATCCTCGGGCTGAATGTAGGGGCGGACGATTATGTGACGAAGCCGTTTAATCCGTTGGAACTGGTTGCGCGGGTGAAATCACAACTGCGGCGTTACACACAGCTTGGCGGCACGGCGAAAAAAGAATCGGAGCATGTGTACGAAGTCGGTGGACTTCAGATCAATGATGATCTGAAAGAAGTGACGGTGGACGGAGAAAAGGTGAAACTGACGCCGATCGAATATAATATTTTACTATTGTTGATGAAAAATCAGGGGAGAGTTTTTTCAATCGATCAGATCTATGAATCTATCTGGAATGAAGAAGCGATCGGAGCGGACAATACGGTTGCGGTACATATCCGGCATATCAGAGAGAAGATCGAGATCAACCCGAAAGACCCGAGATATTTGAAAGTTGTGTGGGGAGTTGGATATAAGATTGAAAAAATGTAACGATTCTCCGGAAAGGAGTTTGAGATGAAGAGTTGGGCAAAGAAGCCGTTCACAAAAGCGGCGCTTTCGGTAATTGCGGTTGGAATGAGCATCATCGTCTGCCTGAGCGGTGTGATGCTGATCTATAAGATCAATGATTCCGAGGGAAAAGTTGTTGGCGTAGGAGAAAGTTCTTACGAGGAATCGGGGGCGTTCGAGCAGCGCATGGGAGATGCATCCCGGAATGTGCTGGAGCGGATTCGGGTAAAAGAAGAGTTGGAGCCGGTTGGAACATACGATCCGAACTGTCTTGTGGATGTCATGACATATGAGAAAGAGGGGAAGATCAGCGGGAAAAATGAATCCGGTCTGGCATACCGTCTGGCAGACATTGCAGACTGGGGCATGAAATATAATCAGTCGGATCTGAGTGCGGAAAACGTAGTGGTGTGTGAGAAAACAGATGGAACGTATCACTATTATTATATGGATGAATTTAAGAATCTGTTGAAAAATAGTGGACTAAAGCTGGTGTTTCCGAATATAGAATCCGGTGCGGCGGAAGATCCGTTTGCAGGATATGGAGATCCAGAAAGTGAAACGATCCAGTCGGTGATCGGTGTTCTACGGGACGGATATTCTCTGGAAGATACATTTGGAATGGCATATGCAGGGGCAAAGCTGACGGATAAAGAGGGAAAATTACTGTATACGGATTTCTGGGCATTTACAGATGTGATTCAGGAGACGGCAGTGCCGGACGGTGCGGAGAATCTTCTTCAGGTTGTCAATGACACTCCGGAACTGAACGGAAAACTGTCGGAAGTCTATGAGGCGGTTATAAATACGATTTCCAATCTGGCAGTCAGCGTAGATATATACGAGACCGGCGGGGATTTATGGACAGAGGGGAATACGAACTATACGTATTTGATCGCAGACCGCTCCGCAAAAAAAGTATATACAAACAACAGTGAATATACAGATTTTACAAAGCTGGAAGACAATATTGAAGCATTAAAAAATGCGGAGCACAGCAAGTATGTGATCGTGAAACCGAAACTGGGAGATTTTGAAAGCAACCTGGATGTCTCCGCGTCGGAATGGAAGAACATCGTTCAGGCACAGGAGATTTTCGGAGAAGATTTCGTGTTTGCGGCGGCAGTCGATACCTCTTATCCGATCCAGGATGTATTTTATGACGGTGCGAAAGCGTATGCAACATATGCGCCATATGCGAAAATCGCAGGAATCAGTTTTATACTCAGCGCGATCGTTCTTTTGATCGATTTGATCTGGCTTGGAGTCGTTGCGGGAAGACGGGCGGATGATAAGGAACTGCATTTGAATGCATTTGACCGATGGAAGACGGAGATCGGGGCTGCGGCTGTGATCGTACCATGGATTTTTCTGATGTTTGCGATCGGTTCAAATTGGTCGGGGTTCGGATATCAGGCAGTCAGCTATTATGATACAGACTTTGAATACGCATGGCATTACGGCAACCTGTATTATACATTTTCACTGACGGCGACGGATGTGGCAGTGATCTCTTTCTTTGCGGCGTTTACGATGATCCTGTTCCTGATCGGATATTTAAGTCTTGTACGGCGGATCAAAGGAAAGACGCTTTGGAAGAACAGCTTGCTGAGATGGATTTTAAATGTGGCAGTTAAGGGATGGACTTTATTCTGGGAGAATCGGAATATCACAGTGAAAGTGATCCTCCTGCTGATCGGATTTGTAGGAGTCCATTGGCTGATGGCGATTTTCGGAAGCGCATTTTTGATCCTCGCATTTGCAGTGGATGTGGCGGCTGCGGTCTTTCTGATCAAATGGGCGGTTGAAAAAGACCGGATCAAAAAAGGAATCCAGAAGATCGCATCCGGTGATCTGGAATACCAGATCCCATGTGAAAAAATGAGCAGTGAAAACAGACAGATGGCAGAATTGGTCAATAATATCGGAAATGGACTGAACCGTGCGGTGGAAGCCGGAATCAAGAGCGAGCGTCTGAAAACAGATTTGATCACAAATGTTTCCCATGATATTAAGACGCCGCTGACTTCGATCATCAACTATGTGGATCTGCTGAAACGGGAAAACTTTGATGATCCGAAGATCCAGGGGTATCTGGAGATACTGGAGGCAAAATCACAGCGTCTGAAAACATTGACGGAAGATGTTGTGGAGGCGTCGAAAGTCAGCAGCGGAAATATTACGCTTGAGATGATGGACGTCAATCTGGTGGAGATGACCAATCAGACGATCGGTGAATTTTCAGAGAAGATGGAGGCGAAGAAACTGACAGTCGTGGCAGCGCTTCCGGAAGAACCGGCGATCATCCATGTGGATGGAAGAAGAATGTGGCGTGTATTGGAAAATATTTTCAACAACGCCGCCAAATATGCGATGCCGGGAACGCGGATTTATGTGGATCTGAAAGTCAAAGAAGCGGAAGAGGGAAAGAAGACCGTCTTGTTTTCCATGAAAAACATGTCGGAGAATCCGCTGAATATCAATGCGGATGAGCTGACGGAGCGGTTTATCCGCGGAGACATTTCCAGAAGTACCGAGGGCAGCGGGCTCGGATTATCGATCGCAAAGAATCTGACGGAGATGCAGGGCGGTACATTTACCGTGTATGTAGATGGAGATCTGTTTAAGGTGATGATCGAATTTCCGGCGAGATGATCTTTCATAAATGGGCAGCGTAGGATCAGGAAATGTAAAACAGGATTTTGCACGAACAATAAAAGAAACGGCAGAGAGACGGAAAGAAAATCCGGTCTTTTTGCCGTTTCCTGTTTACATAGAAAGTTTTAAATTGTATGAAAACTTTGAATTGTGTGCAGATTTTTTATTTTGTCAGGATCTCGATGCCGTTTTCCGTGACGAGAACCATATATTCGATCTGGGCGGAAAGTCCGTCGTCCATGGTATAAACGGTCCATCCGTTGTCTTCGTCAACAAAGAAGTCCGGCGAGCCCTCGTTGATCATCGGCTCGATCGTGAACATCATACCCGGAACAAGAAGCATCTCGCTTCCTTTCGGTGTGACATAGCTGACGAACGGATCCTCATGAAATTCCAGTCCGATCCCGTGTCCGCCGATGTCTTCCACGACAGAGTAGCCGTTCGCCTGTGCGTGGCTGTTGATCGCATAAGCGATATCGCCTAAATGTCCCCACGGTTTGGCTGCGGCCAGTCCGCGCGCGACACATTCTTCGGTGATTTTGACGATCCGTTTGGCACGATCGGAAATATTTCCCATCGTAAACATACGGGAGGCATCGGAGAAATAACCATCTAAGATCGTAGATACATCGACATTGATGATATCTCCCTCTTTTAAAATAATATCTTTATCCGGGATCCCATGGCAGACCTCATTGTTGAGAGAGGTGCACACACTTTTCGGGAAGCCCTCGTAATTAAGCGGCGCCGGGATTCCGCCGTGCTTTGTTGTAAAATCGTAAACGATCTGATCGATCTCTGCGGTGCTCATCCCGATACAGATCTTTTCGGCTACTGCGTCCAACACTGCGGTGTTGAGCGCGGCGCTCTCCTTGATTTTTTCAATTTGATGCGGTGTTTTTAACAGGCTGCGCGTCGGTACGATCTCGCCGCGGTCTGCGTGAATGCGCATTTGTTCCTCGATCGGCATATGGCATTTCTTATATTTCTTTCCACTTCCGCACCAGCATGGTGCATTTCGTTCCATAATAAAACATCTCCTTTTTATCATTCCAAATCAATTTAAGCACGTTACTTTCAGAATGTCAACGTTCAATCTCGTGAATCAGAAGACCGCTGCGCAGTTTTGGCTCAAACCATGTGGATTTTGGCGGCATTAAGCGTCCGGCGTCTGCTACGGACAGCAGTTCCTCCATGGAAGTCGGATACATGGCAAATGCGATGCGGTCGGGAGTGTCGGCTAACCGGACAAGTTCGTCGGTTCCGCGAATCCCGCCTACAAAATGGATCCGGCCGTCTGTTTTTGGATCCCGGATCCCAAGCAGCGGGGCGAGGACGTGATCCTGTAAAACGGATACATCCAGATCTGCCACGGGATCTCCGGTAAAAATCCGGGAATGGATCTTGAGGGAATACCAGCTGTTATTTCCATACAGAGCCAGCTCGCCTTTACAGAGCGGATGGCGGAATGTGCCTGTTTTTTCGATTAGAAACGTATCTTTTAGTTTTTCCAAAAGCGTGTCAAATGTATAACCGTTTAAACCGTCGACGACCCGGTTGTAGTCGTAAATACATAATTCATCAGCCGGAAACAGAACGGAGAGAAAATAATTAAATTCTTCCGTACTGTCGTAACCGGGATGCTCGGCGCGTCGTTTTAATCCGACTTTTACCGCCGAAGCTGCCCGGTGGTGACCGTCCGCGATATAAATATGTTCAATTCCAGAAAAAATCTTGCGGATCGTTTCAATCCGATCCGGCTGATCGATCTTCCAGAGCTGGTGACGGACTCCGTCTTCGGAGACAAAGTCATAAAGCGGGGCGGATTCTCGGATCGTCCGGATGATCTCGGAAAGCTGTTTTTCCGGGCGGTATGCAAGAAAAATAGGACCGGTCTGGGCACTTGTGACGTCCACATGACGGATGCGGTCTAATTCCTTTTCTTCTCTTGTATTCTCATGTTTTCGGATGACATTGTTCAGGTAATCGTCGATGGAGGCACAGCCTACGATGCCGTTCTGTGTTCGACCGTTCATCGTCAGGGCATAGAGATAAAAGCATGCGGAATCCTCGCGGATAAAAGCTCCGTCTCCGATCATTTCCTGCAAAGTGTCCCGCGCCCGTGCATAGACTTCCGGGGCGTAGAGGTCGGTTGTGTCCGGAAACTGGGTTTCGGCGCGGTCGATCTTCAGAAAAGACATCGGGTTGTCTGCGACGATCTTTTTTGCCTCCGCGCGGTTATATACGTCATAGGGGAGCGCGGCGATCGAAGCTGCATAAGCTTCTGCCGGGCGCAGCCCGTGGAAAGGCTGGATCATAGCCATGAGTGAAAAACCTCCTTGCGATTTTGATAAGTGTCGGAAAATAAATAGTTCTGCTACTGTTTTTTCCTTGTACACTGATGCTAACATAAAACAAAGCATTTGGCGAGGGCATTGTGAGGAAAGAAAAATGTAAGAGATTACATTTTATGTGTTGACTTTTTAAAAATCCAAAAGTAAAATATAAAATGTAAGCGGTTACATTTTCGGGAAAGAAAAGGAAAGAAGGTCGAGAAAATGAAAAAATTTATGGATGAAGACTTTTTGCTGAGCACACAGACAGCGCAGAAATTGTATCATGAACATGCCGAGAAAACGCCGATTCTGGATTACCATTGTCATATCAATCCGGAAGAGATCGCAAAAGACCGTCAGTTTGAGAATATCACGCAGGTATGGCTTGGCGGCGATCACTACAAGTGGCGTCAGATGCGTTCCAACGGTGTAGATGAAAAATATATTACAGGTGACGCACCGGATCGTGAAAAATTTCAGAAATGGGCGGAGACATTGGAGAAAGCGATCGGAAATCCGCTCTATCACTGGAGTCATCTGGAACTGAAACGGTATTTCGGATACGACGGATGCCTGAACGGAGAAACCGCGGAGGAAGTGTGGAATCTGTGTAATGAAAAACTGAAAACACCGGAGATGAGCGTGCGGAATCTGATCCGTCAGTCAGGCGTTACTTTGCTGTGTACGACGGATGATCCGGCAGATTCTCTGGAGTGGCACAAAGTGATCGCAGAGGATGACAGTTTTGAAGTGCAGGTACTTCCGGCATGGCGTCCGGACAAGGCGATGAATATCGAGAAAACGGATTACGCCGATTACCTGAAAAAGCTTGGAACTGCGGCGGAAATAGAAATTCATACGTTTGCCGACCTGAAAGCGGCGCTGAAAAAGCGGATGGAATTTTTTGACAGTATGGGATGCCGCGCTTCCGATCACGCGCTGGAATATGTGATGTATGCGCCGGCTTCCGATGAAGAGGTGGAAACGATCTTTGCAAAACGTCTCGGAGGAGAAATGCTGACGAAAACAGAAGAACTGAAATTCAAGACCGCATTTATGCTGTTTGTCGGAAAAGAATATGCGCGTCTCGGATGGGCAATGCAGCTTCATTACGGATGTAAGCGTGATAACAATGTATTCCGTTATGAACAGCTTGGACCGGATACCGGATATGACTGCATCGATAATTATGCGCCGTCCGGACAGATGGCAGATTTCCTGAATGCATTGAATGCAAGTGACGAACTTCCGAAGACGATCATTTACAGTCTGAATCCGAATGACAATGCGGCGATCGGAACGATCCTCGGCTGTTTCCAGGATTCCGGTGCGATCGGAAAGATCCAGCAGGGATCGGCATGGTGGTTCAACGATCACAAAACGGGAATGATCGAGCAGATGACATCTCTTGCGAATCTGGGACTGATTGGTAACTTTATCGGAATGCTGACAGATTCAAGAAGCTTTCTCTCTTACACAAGACATGAGTATTTTCGCCGTATCCTCTGCGAACTGATCGGCGGATGGGTCGAGAACGGGGAATATCCGGCGGATATGAAAGTGCTTGGAAAGATGGTGGAAGATATTTCTTATAATAACGCGGTGCGGTATTTCGGATTTGATCTTGAGACAAAATAACATAGAAAATGGCATAGAAAATTTCAAGAAAAAGCAGGTTCGTCGGGACCTGTTTTTTCTTGAATATCAGGAACCGTTCCATTCAAGTGGAAAGGTTCAAGTGGAAAGGGCATCGCAATCATCTGATTTAATGATTGCGATGCCCCATGTTGTTATCCGGTATATCCGGCAGTTATGCATAGATTTATGCCAGACATGCTTTCATCACTTCATAAGTTCCGTTTTCTTCGATCGCTTTTAATGTTTGTGCAACGCTTTCTTCAAATCCCGGGAGTTTGCTTAAATCTTCGCCCCAGAAATCTGTGTTTGTGCAGACCGCATGTGTCAGGGACACGGCATCGTCCTGTTTGTGTGCGTTGAAAAATTCCAGTACCGCGTGGTCGTCGTTGATGATGTATTCGTCATTTCCGCGGACAGCGTGGAAGCCGTCTTCTTTCAATTCCTGTCCTCTGTAAAATGCCAGATAGAACGCAAAAGAGGCGGTGATACATTTCGGCAGTGTTCCTGTTTTTTCAAGGTAGCCTTTCAGCGACGGCATAACGCGGGCTTTCCATTTGGAGGTGGAATTCAGAGAAATAGAAAGCAGCGCGTGGTCGATGAACGGATTTTTGAACCGTTCCGTCACGGAAGCGGCAAATTCTTCCAGCTCTTCTTTCGGTAATGTAAGTGTCGGGATGATTTCGTCGTAAATGGTTTTGTTCATAAAGCCGCAGATCACTTCATCGTTCATACAGTCGCGAACGATATCCTGCCCCGCCAGATAAGCGCCCAGCACGAAAGAAGTGTGCGCGCCGTTCAAGATGCGGACTTTTCGTTGTTTGTATGGTTTGTGGTCGTCTGTGATCAGCACCGGAAGTCCGGCTTTTTCAAACGGCAGTTCTTCTTTCAGTGATTTCGGTCCCTCGATGACCCAGAATCCGAAAATCTCTCCGGTATCGATCAGGTTGTCGATGTAGCCGTTTTCTTCGTTGATGGAATCGGCTTCACTGCGCGGATAACCGGTGACAATACG
>OLPX01002073.1_pt1 | contig 12509 bp, 9 predicted proteins | sample 1672491 | NCBI WGS metagenome assembly OLPX01 (sample SAMEA3136692, study PRJEB25190) | human gut metagenome | biome: human gut; feature: human-associated habitat; material: faeces | place: Austria | collected 2013 | reverse complement strand
ATTCAGTTCGAATTTTCCGTTCTTTTTCATATATGCTTCGTCTACCTGGACCGCCGCCACTTCTGCCAGGAACATGTGATGCGTTCCCAGTTCCTTCACTTCTGTCACCTTACATTCGATATTCACCGGACTTTCCTGTATAGTCGGTGCATAGCGCAGTTTCTCGGCCGCACCTTTTGTCAGATGCATCTTTGTCCATTTATCTACATCTTTCCCGGATCTGACGCCGCACCAGTCTGTAGCATAGGCCAGCGACTCTGTGGTCAGGTTGACCACGAATTCGCCGGTCTCCTTGATCATGTGATAGGAATACCGCTCCGGCCTGACGGAGATATAGAGCATGGCTGGATCTGAACAGACTGTTCCTGTCCATGCCACCGTCAATATATTGGCATTTCCTTCCTTATCCGCCGAGCTTACCATCACCGCGGGCAGCGGATACAGCATATTGCCCGGCCTCCACACCTGTCTTCCCATTCTTTCTTTCATTCCTTCCTGTCTTTTCCATATTTCCTGTATGCCTATTGCTGAAGCGCTCCTACCAGAGTCGGAATCAGCTGTTTCTTTCTGGATACCACGCCTTTCAGGATAATCTTATCCGCATCTTCTCTCAGATCATAGGCATCTATGATATACGCCTTTGCCCCATTGCCGAAGCACAGCAGTTCCGTAGATTCATCCAGGATATCCGTCAGCATGAAATAGATCATCTGCAGCTTATGGGATTCCAATACCTTCGGCAAATGCGGCATCAGAGTCTCTTTGATCTCTTCTAGCTCATCCCGGTTCATGGAGTTGATCTGCCCCACGCCGAACACCATGTCATTGACGGTAAACTGCTTGAAGTCCTGGAAGCAGATGTCCTCCGCGCTCTTTCCCTTCAGGCTGCTTCCTGCCCGGAACATCTCCTGAGCCATCTGCTCCAGGTTGATGTCTGCGATCTTGGCCAGTCTCTTTGCTGCCTTCTCGTCCACAGCAGTGCAGGTAGGAGAACGAAACAGCAGGGTATCGGATATGATCGCAGAGCACAGAAGTCCGGCGATGGTTGGCGTGATCTTAACGCCAGCCTCCTCGTACATCTGATAGACGATCGTCGCCGTACAGCCAACCGGCTGGTTCCGGAAGAATACCGGCCCCATAGTCTCAATATTCCCCAGTCTGTGATGATCAATAATCTCCACGATATCGGCTTCTTCGATGCCGTCCACTGCCTGGGACTTCTCATTGTGATCCACAAGGATCACCTTCTTCTTGCTTACATCCATGAAGCGCCGCCTGGAGATAAAGCCCTTAAAGCGGCCATGCCGGTCCAGTATGGGGAAATCGCGGAACTTTTTCTTTGTCATGACTTCCTTGATATCTTCCACGTAGTCGCTCATACGGAAGGTAACCAGAGGCATCTTGCTCATAAAATGCTTGACCGGGATGCTCTGGTTGATCAGCCTGGCTGCCGTAAATGTATCATGAGGCGTGCTGATAATGACGATACTTCTTTCTTCCGCCTTCTGCACCAGTTCTTCCGATACCTTGGCTCCCTGGCAGACCACCAGGCAGCTGGCATCAATATCTACCGCGCAGGCCTGGGATTCGTACCGGTTCCCCAGTATAACCAGATCATCCTTCTCAATGAACTCTGCCATCAAGTCCGGATTGGAGGCTCCGATCGCCACCTTCCCCTTTGTAAAATAGCCGTGCTCATTGCCGGTGACCAAGGTGCCGTCCAAGGTCCTGATGATATTCTTATACTGCGTCTTGGCGTCTGAAAGTACCCGGTTATCATAGACATCCATATAAGACGTGGCAATGTCCCCTGTCGAGATGACGCCGACCAGTTCCTCATCCTTCAGGATCGGAATGGTCTTTACATTGTTTTCCTTCATCTTTGCCCAGGTGTCTTTGATGGACACATTTGGCTCAATCCCGTCAATCTTATGTATATCCATATCCTTGACCTGAAGCTTGACATTCTGAAGCAGATCCGGCGCATCCACCTTGAATTTCTGCAGCACGTAATGCGTCTCTTCATTGATCTGCCCCGCTCTTTTCGCAACGTATTCATTCCCCGTAACTTCGCGTTTCAAGTGCGCGTATGCAATAGCCGAGCAGATGGAATCCGTATCTGGATTCTTATGTCCCACAATGTATACCTTGCTTGATTTCTTTCCCATAGTTCAACATCCCCTAATCATAAGTTCTTAAAGTAAGAGTGCCATCTTTTTAGGGTTTCGTCAACCACAAATTCCAGAATATGTGTTTTTTTCTTTGAACATACCTGCCATTATATGCTATACTAGAAACAGCATGTGAAAGCATATGAGTCTTACTATTAGGAAGGGATAATACTATGAGCGAAGAATTATTACAAGAAGAAGCAAAGCAAGAAGAAACAATGGCAGATCTGGAGGAATATTTCGACGATGCCAATCCATGGAATCTGGTGCAGTCATATATGGACAACAAGACCGTTCTTCCGGTAAAGGTAGAAGGTATCGTTAACGGCGGCGCCATTGCCATGGTAGAGGGACTGAGAGGATTCATTCCTGCATCCAAACTGTCCTTATCTTATATCGAGGATCTGGAGACGTATCTTTTAAAGGATATCGAGGTCAGGGTCATCGACGTAGACCAGGCAAACAACCGCCTCGTGCTGTCTGCTCGTGAAATCCTCAAGGAGAAAGAGAAAAAAGCCATGGAAGAAAAGATTGCCAATGTCAAAGTAGGAAGCGTCTTGACCGGCAAGGTAGAAAGCCTGCAGACCTACGGCGCGTTCGTACGCCTGGAAGATGGCCTGTCCGGCCTGGTGCATATCTCCCAGATCAGCCAGAAGCGCGTGAAATCACCGAAAGACGTGCTGACGGAAGGCCAGGAAGTAGGCGTTAAGATCATTGGCGTAAAAGACGGCAAGATCAGCCTCAGCATGAAGGCTTTGGAAGAGGTACAGGAAGAACCGGTAGAAAAAGTGGAGATTCCTAAATCTGAGAACATCGGAACCAGCCTTGGAGATCTGTTCAAGGATCTCAAGTTCTAAGAAACGAATAGAAAAAAGAATCCGGCCGGAATCGGTGCCGGCCAGGGCGTCAGATTCCGGCCTTATTTTCTTAAAAAACTTTCTATTCTGCTATGACTCTTGTCCAAATTCCATCTCATCAATCAGCGCAGCCGCGTCCTCCACGCATTGGGTACAGCAGATCAGCGGCTGAGGCCCATCCATGTTCTTAAGATCCCGGCAATAGATGGAGCCGTTCTTTTCCGTAAACTTCCTGGCGGCCTCCCGGAATCTGGCATAGGTATCCATCTTGGTCTTCAAAGGATGTTCCATATCGCCGGCACTGTTTGCCAAACTTATCACCAGGAACATTCCCGTTACAGCCCCGCAGGTATCCCGAAGGCCGCCCATGCCAAGGCCGAACCCTTCGGTCAGCCGGAAGACATCCTCCTCCTTGACGCCCAGTTCCTCGCAGTATGCGCAGGCCACTGCCTGGCAGCAATTGTAACCTTGCTTAAACTTTTTGACAGCAAGTTCTTTATTGCCCTTCATTCCATTCATCTCCTTTACTTCTTGCGTTCCTTTTCTAATTCTTCCAGCCATACATCTGAGCAGGCATCGCTTGGCATTCTCCAGTCGCCCCTCGGCGAAAGGGCCACGGTTCCTACTTTCGGGCCATCCGGCAGGCAGGAACGCTTGAACTGCTGGGTGAAGAATCTCCGGCAGAAAGTGTGAAGCCACTTATAGATGGTCTCCTCATCGTATTCACCTTCAAAGGAGCGTTTTGCAATTCGGTATATCTTTCCCGGCTCATATCCGAATCTGAGCAGATAGTACAGGAAAAAGTCATGTAATTCGTATGGCCCTACCAGATCTTCCGTCTTCTGCGCGATCTCTCCGTCCTTTGGAGGAAGCAGTTCCGGGCTTACGGGCGTGTCCAGCACATCATAGAGCACGGCTTTTAGTTCCGCATCCTCGCAGGAGTCCGCATAGTAGTGCACCAGATGCCTTACCAGAGTTTTGGGAACGGATGCATTTACTCCATACATGGACATATGATCTCCATTGTAGGTCGCCCATCCCAAGGCCAGTTCCGACATGTCTCCGGTACCGATCACGATCCCGCCTGCCTGGTTGGCCACATCCATCAGCACCTGGGTCCGCTCCCTTGCCTGGGAGTTCTCATAAGTGACGCTGTGATCGTCAAGATCATGGCCAATATCCTTAAAATGCTGCTCGACGGATGCTCCGATCGGGATCTCTCTCAATGTGGCTCCCAGCTTGCGGGACATCTTGCAGGCATTCTGATACGTCCTGTCTGTGGTGCCAAAGCAGGGCATGGTCACCGCGACAATGTCTTTGCGCTCCATCCCAAGGGCGTCGAATGCCTTTGCGGCCACCAGCAGCGCCAGGGTAGAATCTAAGCCGCCGGAGATTCCGACTACCGCGCTTTTCGCCCTTGCATGGGAGATCCGCTTCTTAAGCCCCATGGCCTGGATCATCAGAATCTCCTCGCAGCGCCGCGCTCGCTCGCCTTCTTCTTCCGGCACGAAGGGCCTGGAAGGAAACGTCCTGGTAAGCGTGGTCTCCTCCTTGCAGATCGTAAATGGTATGCGGATCAGCTTCGGCTCTTTCGCAGTCTGGAAGGTGGTATTCTTCCTTCTCTCCCCAAGCAGACGCTTGATGTCAATCTCTGTGTAGATAACGCCATTTTCAAAGCGCCTGCCTTCTTTCAGCACGCTCCCGTTCTCGGCGATCAGATTATGTCCGCCAAATACCAGATCCGTGGTAGACTCCCCTTCTCCCGCATTTGCATAGAGATATCCGCAGATCAGGCGGGCGGACTGGCCTTCTATCAAATTTCTTCTGTAGGTGGATTTTCCGACGGTCTCATCGCTGGCGGAGCAGTTTGCGATGATCACTGCCCCTTCCCTTGCGGCCTCTATGCTGGGAGGAACGCTGGACCAGGCATCTTCGCAGATCTCTGCGGATACCACCAGCGATTCCATAGAATCTGCCACGAACAGAAGCTGTGGTCCAAAGGGCATCTTCTCTCCATCAAACAGAATCTCCCTTGCCACAGACGGTCCCTCGGTAAACTGGCGCATCTCATAGAATTCTCCATAGTTTGGAAGGAAGCTTTTGGTGGTCAGGCCTAAGATCTTTCCCTGGTTCAGGGCAGCCGCCACGTTGTACAGTTTTCCCTCCACCGCCACAGGAACGCCGACAAAGATCAGCGCGTCCTTTCCTTTTGTATGGCTCGCGATCTTATGGAGGGCTGCCCTAGCCTCTTGAAGCAGTACTTCCTGGGTAAACAGGTCGCCGCAGGTATATCCCGTCACGCACAATTCCGGAAATGCCACCACCTTGGCTCCTTCCTTGACGGTCTCGTCAATCAGGCCGCAGATCTTCTGCGTATTATAGGCAACATCCGCCACCCTGATATCCGGAGTGGCTGCCGCTACCTTTACAAATCCATGTCTCATCTTCATCCTCCCGCTTTCTTATTTGCTCCGTTTTATAATTTCTTTCAGTTCATCCACTGAATACTTATATGCCGCATTACAGAAATGGCATTTTACTTCAATCTCTTCCCCGTCATCGATCATCTTCTGGATCTCCTTCTTGCCTACGCTTACGATCGCCTTTTCTACCCGTTCCTTGGAGCAGTTGCAGTAAAACCGGGTCGGAACCGTATCCGTAATCTCAAGGTCCAAGCCTGCCAGAAGTTCCTCCAGCAGTTGCTGGGGCGTATAGCCTCGATCCAGCAGTTCAGTCACGGAGGTGATATTCTTAAGATTCTCCTCCAGCCTGGCGATCGTCTCCTCCTGCGCAAATGGCATCAGCTGGATGATGAATCCGCCGGCGCGGCGCACCGTATTGTTCTTATTCATCAGCACTCCAAGTCCCACAGAAGACGGCACCTGCTCAGAATTGGCAAAGTAATAGGTCAGATCCTCCGCAATCTCGCTGCTGACCAGAATCGTCTGTCCAGAGTATGGCTCTTTGAGTCCCATATCTTTGATCACCTGCAAAAGTCCGATGCCGACAGCGCCTCCTACATCCAGCTTCCCGTTTTTAGCCGGAAGCAGCACGTCAGGATTATTGACGTAGCCTTTTACATTGGCCTTACTGTCCGCTGTAACGGTTATCCCGCCCAGAGGCCCGTCCCCCCGAATCTGGAGGGTCAGCATGTCCGTATCATTCTTCATCATGCTTCCCATCATAGCGCCTGCGCTCAGCAGACGGCCGAGTGCCGCCGTAGCCACAGGGCTGGTGTTATGATGCTCCCTTGCCGTCTCTACCATTTCTCTTGTTGTAGCGGCAAATGCCCGGATCTGGTTGTTTGCCGCTGTCGCTCTTACAATATAATCTTCCATTCTCATACTCCTTTTATTTTCCATATTCCTGGGCAATCACGCAGATGCGCTCGCTGTCATACATGGGCACATCCCTGGTATAGGCATCATAAGCCGTAAGGTATCTAAGCCCTGCCCGCTCGATCAGATTCTTTATCTTTTCCAAAGTATACGCCTTCTGGTAATGCGCTTCCTGATATTTCCGATACAGTTTCGGATCTTCCTGGCTCTGCACAAACAAGGTCAGTTCATATTCATTGATCCCTTGCTCCTCGTCATAATAATTATCCCAGATGAAGCTGCATTCCTCCCGCTCTTCCGCGAATGTCCTATCTCCCAATACTTCCCGGTATTTATATTCTGTATTAAAGTCAAAGAAAAATATACCCTGGGGATCCAGATAATTATTCACCAGACAGAATACTTCCTGCAATTCTTCTTCATCCGTCACATAATTCACGGAATCGCAGACGCTTAGCACCGCCCTCACCGTGCCATACAGTTCGAACTCCCGCATATCCTGCAGCAGGTACAGGATGTCATGGCCGCTGTTCAGGCGCTTTTCCATGGCAATTTCCAGCATATCCTCGGAATTATCCACGCCTATCATATCATAGCCCTTTGCTGAGAGCAACTCTGTCATGCTTCCTGTTCCGCAGCCAAGTTCCAGCACCAGCCCGTCACTTATCTGGTACTCCTTCAACATTCTCTCTATATAATCTGCCCACTCGTCATAAGGCACATTGTCCATAAACGTATCATATACTTCGGCAAAATTCGTATATGCTTCCATCCCTTCACTCCTTTTATCCTGACACTCCCACACCATATATAGTATAACAGAATTATCCAAAAAGTGTATAGAATTATGCACAGAAGATGCCCGGAAAATCAAGAATGATTCCCCGGGCATCCTGCCTGCGTCTTACAATTATTTCTCTGTGACAAATACGAACTTCACTTCTCCGTCCATGCCGTCAGAAATACCGGCAAAGTTCTTATATTCCTTGGAGGCATCCAGCATGCCATTGAGCTTATCAAGCATTCCGGATATATCTCCGTCAAATGCGCTCACCAGCTTCTTGATGCCATCCTCATTGAACTGGATCATGCCTTCGCTTAAGGCTCCTGCCCCGTCATCCAGTTGTTTTACGCCGTCTACCAAAGCGCCTGACCCGGTCTTTAATGTGCCGATTCCTGATGCGAGTTCTCCTGCTCCGCTGTTTAGATCCTTTGCCCCGGAGGAAAGTTTTGTCGTTCCTGTCACAACCTCTCCCGCTCCGGCTGACAAGTCATTCAGGCCCTTGGACAGCGCCAGTACGCCGCTCTTTCCATCCTTGCCGCGAAGCAGCATGCCTGTGCCGCCTTTGAGGCTTGCCACGCCATTATTCAACTGCTCTACCAGGCCGCCCTCGCCATTGACCTGGGCATCCAGGGCTGCCGTGCCATCCCTTAAGCTGGTATTAAGCGCCGCATTCAATTGGGAGGAGCCTGCTTTTACCGTCTCGCCTGCCGTTGAACTTAAGGTTCCATACAAATTGGTAATTCCGGCTCCAATCGCTCCCGCTGCTGTGCCTTCTGTGCTGGAAGTATTGAGGGCTGCGCTTAGGCCAGACAGTCCATCTGCAACCTTCTGTGCAGTATCCCCTATAGTCGCCTCCAAAGATACGCTCTGGGTTACCGGCACCTGCTGCGGTGCCTCTAACTGGCTGATGATATTTTCAATGGCCTGCGCATTTTCCTCCGTCTTAAGCGCCCTTAACTGGGCGATGGCATTGCTGTTGTCATTAAAAGCCGCCACAGAAACCTCCGTGTTAACGGTAACCTGGCCGTTGTTCTTTACATAATTTGCAACCTGCTGCGCCGCTCCTGCCAGCTGGCCTGCCGTATTGGATGCGTCCTGAATGCCATTCTTTAACTGGCCTGCTCCCTGGGCCGCCGCATCAACGCCTGCATCCAGCCTCTTAGCCCCGTCTCCCGCCGCGGCCGCACCCTGGCTTAATTGCCTCACGCCTTCGGATAACATTGGAATCCCCTGACTTAGCTGGCTTTGCATATCGGATACGCCCTGATCCAGCATCTGTACGCCCGGAACCAACTGCTTTGCCGTACTGTCCGCAGCACTGGCGGCTCCTGCGGCCACCTTGCCTGCGCCGTCCTTTAATTCGCCAGTTCCCGTCTGAAGCGTATTGGTTCCATCCTTCAATGTCTTGCTGCCGGTTGAGAGTTGGTCTATTCCATCAATCAATGTCCCGGAGGAGGCCAGCAGCGTGTCAAGCCCGGCTTTGAGTTCGCCGGAGCCGCTGACCAGCTGGTCGGCAGCGCTTTTCAACTGTCCCATGGAATCATTCAAGTCATCCAGGCTGCCAAACTGGTCTGTATCCAGCTGGTTGAATAAGTCATTGGTCGCGACGGTAATCCCTTCTATGGTGTCATAATCCGTCACGTCCGCCTCCACTACGAAGGAATCCGGAATATCCAGGTCCTCTACTCCTAATTCTTCCTTCATCTTTGGAATTCCCATGCCGATGGCCAGGTCTTTGTTTCCGTCGGATACGATCTTTCCATTGTCAATGGTCACATTGGAGAACTTCTCCGTATCCAGCATCAGGCCGGTCACCATAAGAAACGGCGTGTATGCCTGATTCTTATCTGCCGTGGTGTTCTCATACTCATAGTGGATGGACAGATGGCCGCTCTTTCCTTTCAGTTCTTTTTCGCTGATATCCTTTCCGTCCAGTTTATAGGAGATCCGGATGCCTACCGGAAGTTCCTTATCCGTTGTTCCCTGATAGCAGATATCCTTATGATCCCCGGACCATACCAGGCTATCTCCCAACTGCTTGAACTTCTCATCGCCCTTCACATTTTCAATTTCCTTAAGATCAGACACATCCTGGATCTGTTTTTGACTGCTGACATTTTTCAACTGATCCGAAACCGTGATGCTTGTCACCTGCCCGCTGCCGTCCACTTTCGCGAATACGGTCTCATCTTTTCTGGCATTAGCGCCAGAAACGTTCTCAGAAGCCGACTCCTCTTTTTGATCCGACGCTGTCTTGGCCTCAGATACCACTGCGCTATTTTCTTTTGCGTACACGTAGGAAGGCGTCCCTTTCACGCTGCTTACTACCAGTGACATCATCAAAGCGAATGTCAACAATGCTCTATATTCTCTGTTCTTCATGATTTCTACCTCCTGATTAAGCTTTTACCACGCTATCTTTTACTTTATTCGTCTTCTTTACCTTGCCTCTCATATCCAGAGTCGTCTTGCAGATCGCCCCGTCAAATACCATCAGCATGGATGGGAGTATGAAGATAACCGTAAACATGCTGATGATCGCTCCCCTGGCCATCAACGTACATAAGGCTGAGATCATATCAATGTCCGAATAAAGCCCTACTCCGAATGTAGCCGCGAAGAATCCAAGGGCTGACACGATGACGGATGAGATGGACGCAGAAAGCGCTATGCGGATTGCCTCTTTCTTATCCTGTCCTCTGCACCGTTCCTTCTTATAGCGGGTCGTCATCAGGATCGCATAATCAACCGTAGCCCCCAATTGGATGGTGCCGATTACAATGGATGCGATGAACGGCATCTTGGTTCCCGTGTAATAAGGAATCCCCAGGTTGATGAAGATCGCAAATTCAATGACTGACACCAGGATCACCGGCAGCGATATGGACTTGAATACCAGGGCAATGATAATAAAGATTGCCACTATGGATATGGCGCTTACTACTTTGAAGTCCTTATCCGTGATCGTAATCAGATCCTTCGTGCAAGGCGCCTCGCCGATCAGCATGGCGGACGAATCATGTTTCTTAATAATGTTGTTTAACTTCGTACACTGCTTATTGACCGCGTCTGTCGCCACCTTATACTCTGACTGCACTAGGATCAGCTGATAATTTCCCTCCCGCAGCGCATCCGTCAATTCATCCGGAATCACATCCCGCGGGATTGCAGGCCCCAGAAGACTGTCAAGTCCCAGCGCGAATTTAACGCCCTTTACGTCGGACATCTCATCCAGCATGGCTTTGGCCTCCTTCGGAGCAAGATCTGCATCCGCCAGCACCATATGGGTGGCATTCATGTCGAACTCCTTGGACAGTTTTTCATTGGCCTTGATGCTGTCCAGATATTTCGGAAGGGTAGCATCCAGATTGTAGTAGACCTCTGCCTTGGTATAGCCCCAAAGCGCCGGTCCCAGCACGATCAGGAAAATAGCGATAAACACGCCGTAATATTTGGAAATCATCCTGGCCGGCTTTTCCATCTTTGGCATCAGCGATCTGTGGCTCGTTTTCTGAATTGCCTTGTCAAAGATCAGAATCATGGACGGAAGAAGCGTCACGCAGCTGATAACTCCAAAGATCACGCCTTTTGCCATTACGATGCCCAGGTCTTTTCCAAGGGTAAAGCTCATAAAGCAAAGGGCAATGAACCCTGCCACCGTGGTAATGGAACTGCCGACCACCGAAGAAAACGTGTTGGATATGGCATGTGCCATGGCCCGTTCCTTGTCATCCGGGAACCGCAACTGATTCTCCTGGTAGCTGTGCCACAGGAAGATGGAGTAATCCATGGTAACGCCCAGCTGCAGCACCGCGCTCAGGGCTTTGGTAATATAGGATATCTCTCCAAGGAAATAGTTGGTTCCCATATTGTATAGGATTGCCATTCCGATGCTTGCAAGGAAGAATACCGGGATGATCCAGCAGTCCATGAATAAGGACAGCACTACGCAGGATAAGACGACCGCGATCAGCACATACAGCGGAGTCTCCTTTTCAGACAATGCCTTGATATCGGTCACCACCGCCGACATGCTGCTTAGATAGCACTGCTTGTTCGTAATGCTCCTGATTTCTGTAATGGCATCCATGGTACTGTCGGCTGATGTGGTATCATCAAAGAATATGGCCATCAGCGTGGCATCCTTCGTATTGAATACGTCTTTGATCTCGCCTGGCAGCGCGTTGATCGGAAGTTCGGACACATCGGCAATGGAATCATACCAGATGACCTCCGCAACTCCGTCCACCTTTTCTATCTTATCCTTGACCTTGGCCTCCTGCTTTGTGGTCATGCCTTCCACGACCTCCATCGCAAATGCGCCTTTGCCAAAGTCCTTCATCAGGATATCCTGCCCTTTCATCGTCTCGATATTATCCGGCAGATAGTACAGGATATCATAATTGACTCTTGTCTTCAGGTACCCCAGCGCTGATGGAATCAGCAGCAGCAGGCCAAGTATAAATACGACAACCCGGTACTTTACTATCTTCTTCCCGATTTTCACCATCATGACTAACCCTTCCTTCCATTCTTTTCGTAGTTTGTATTAATTATGACCGATAGTCATTTATTACTGTAAGAACTATACACCTAAAATGACTAACAGTCAATACTTTTTTTGACTTTTAGTCATTTTTCTGTTATACTAATAGCAGACAAAGGAAAACTCTGGTTATAATAGAAGCCAAGGAGCACTGATATTATGGGAAAAGTAGACGAAAACAAGAAAAAAAAGAAGGAAGCGCTTTTTAATACCGCATATGAACTGTTTACCACCAAAGGCATCAACTCCACCGCAATTTCGGATATCGTAGAAAAAGCCGGGGTTGCCAAAGGTACCTTCTATCTGTATTTTAAGGACAAATACGATATCAAGAACAAGCTGGTAGCCCATAAGACCCACGAATTATTCGACAAGGCAGGGGATGCTCTGGAAAAATCGAACATCCGGGGATTGGAAGAACAGTTGATCTTCATTATCGACAATATCATCGATGCCTTGGTAGATAACAAGCCCCTTTTGAACTTTATCTCCAAGAATCTGGTGATGGGCGCCTTGCGCTCCGCCCTGATTACGGGCGAGGATTCGGATGGAGATTTCTATGACAAGTTCTTAGGCCTGGTCACGCAGGATGAGTATGACTATGAAGACGTAGATGTCATGCTCTTTACCATTGTGGAACTGGCCGGTTCCGCCGGATATAATTCTATCCTCTTCGAGGAGCCGCTGCCAATCGAGCAATACAAGCCCTTCTTGTACCGGACCGTGCGGCTGATCATCGCAAGCCATCGATCGAATTAGACAGCATGGCCGTCGCCTGCAATAAGTGCGGATGATAAAAGAATCCGGGCGCAA
>OLPX01002070.1_pt1 | contig 12523 bp, 19 predicted proteins | sample 1672491 | NCBI WGS metagenome assembly OLPX01 (sample SAMEA3136692, study PRJEB25190) | human gut metagenome | biome: human gut; feature: human-associated habitat; material: faeces | place: Austria | collected 2013 | reverse complement strand
TTTAAGCTTGATAAGCCGTGCCGTATCTTCAGCACGTTTATTAATCAGCTTTCCCAATATTCTTCCGTCAACCTCTTTTACCGTCTCAGCGTCAACTATCATATACCCAGCTCCTTCCTGCTTCTTATCTCAATACCTCTGTTACTCATATCATCTTCCAGCGCATACCTAACCGCGTCAATTGTGTGGTTATCCTTGTCAGGGTAAGAAGCTTTAAACTCACCTCTGCTGTCACGTTCAAGCTCGTAGTTATAAAACTCGTTGGCAGCATGCGGACACCGCACAGGGTCGATAATTATTACTTCAAGCGACTGCAGGAACTTAATACCATACTCAATACTATCGGGCCCTTTCTTTGCTCCGCGTACTTTAAGGCCATATCCTCTTAACTCCGCTATGCTTTTAGGTTCCGCGCTGTCGCAGACAATGTAACCGTCATACACCTCGCACCCTTGGATCAACTCCGCCGCCGCACGATTTGACAAGCCGACTTTGTATATTTCATCCATGAGGTACAGCCGCTTCCGTGTCTTGTCATAGTGGCAGACGAGATACGCAAACGGGTCAACCGCATACCCAAAGTCAATTCCCCGCCTGATCCGGTCAAAAACCGCAATCTCTTCTTCGCTTATCTCGCGAACATCAAGGTTTGTAAACACCTCGCCGCCCGTTCCGGTAACCTCTCCCAAATACTCGTGGTTATAATTACTCGGTTTCGTCTTCTTTAAATGCTCCGCCTCCAAAATAAACTGTTCGCCGAGCCACTGAGGAGGAACGCTTAAATATGTGCTGTGGTGTATCACTCTGTCGCTTCGCGTTGTCAATACCTCTTCATTTACCCAATTCCGTTGACTTTGCGGAGGGTTGTAAGAGTAAAATACATTATACATTTCACCTCCGCGCATAAGTGACTGATTAATCGTACGTATCTCTTCCATGCCTCCAAATTCGTCCACTTCCTCATACCAAATATAACGAATATATCCTCTGTGCACCTTGGTAGATTTCAGTTTCTTGGGCTTATCTGCTCCCCTGAATAATATCCGCTGCCCTGTCGGAAGATATATCAGTTCAAGCGGCGACAGCTTGAATTGCCAAAGGTGTGATACTCCGAGTTTTTCTATCGCCCACACAAGCTGTTCATATACACTGTCTTTAAGATAAAGTCCCACCTTGCGAACTACAACGGCATTAGCACTCGGATTACTCATTATACCAAGCACAATTTCCACGCTGATAAAAGAAGATTTTGTGCTTCCTCTGCCGCCCTTTAGCCAGTAGTGTGTATGCCCGCCTCGCTTAATATCATGGTGAAGAGCATAAAAAGAAGGCGCGATAAGGTCTGTCAAACTAACCACTATCATCACCCTTTGGAATATTGTCTAAAATCTGAACCTGCGCTATTCCATCAACCTGCGTTCGTTCTGTAAACAGTGTGTAATACTTACCAAGCAACTCTGCCGCTTTTAAACGTTCTTTTTCATCAGGAGATTTTTCAATGTGCTTCGTCTTCGAAAAGCCATCTCCCCGTCCCTCAACAACAAGCACCTCCGCTTTACTTTTACCCCGCATTACTGACGTGAGATACTCTACAACCTCCTGCGCATCTGCTGTCTTTTCGTTGTGCAGCTTCTCAATTTGCTCACTAATATATGCTTTAATCTTAGTATTTCTTAGCAGTTTAGAAGCATTTACAGCCGCCGAATCATTATTTTTTACATTGGGATAAGCGTTCTTATATGCTCGAGTCCCATTCAAATCTATCAAATATTCATCACAGAAACGTTTCTGTTTTTCAGTCAAATATCTCACCTCCAAATCACATCACAGCCGCCCGCCCCTCAGCAAATTTATGATGTACAATTCCCACAAGACCTAAAACTAAAAGAACCGCCCCAAAAAGGAAAACGGCTCTTAAACAAAAAATATATAAAAGGAGAAATTACTTTGCATACCTTTCATAATACAATTATAACATGTAATTTTCGGAAAATTCGGACAACTTTAAAAATTTATTATGTTTTTTTCTTATGCCGCTTTCATCACCATTGCCCACTTTAAAAGCAATCTTTTGGAATGTCCACCCCTCAATATATCTGTATCTGAAAATTCGCCTTGTTTCGCTGTCAGCAATGTTGTTAATAAATTCATTCAATGCGTGATATTCGGCTTTTAATAACCCCAACTCTTTTTTTAACATATCACGTGTGTGGTCGCACTCTCCTGTTTCCACTTTCATGTTATGTTTTATGTACGGGAATTCCCTGTCTGACCCCTGCACAATGTCAGAACTTTCAAGCATTTGTATCTGTTCGGCCAATTCCTCAATTTCTGCTTTTAAACTTCTGTACTGTTTTAACCTTTCAGGTGTCATAAGATTTATCACATCCAGTTTGATAATAATTCTTTGTCTGTTAAATTACTTTTTTATCCATATAGTTTCAGTCCTTTTCCATAGCGCACAAAAACGCAATATTGCAAGCCAAATGCCACAAATGCGGCAGTCCGCTTTCTTCATCTGCACCCAAAGGGTCATTTATGTATGACACAAAGTGTCTGAAAGCCGCGTCCCTATACCTTTGCGGCTCAACGTCTTTCCAGCTGTCACTATCTCCATACTTTTTTGCTCCATACTCTCTTACCATGGCAACCGCAGTAATTATTTCTGTCGGGCACAAGGTAAGTTTCGGCTTTCCTTCGTCATATTTCATCTTGTCCCTCCTTGTTATAAATTTATTTCTCAATAAGTTCTACATCACTTAGTTGCACATGAATAACACAATTTGCGTTTTCGTCATATAGTTCTCCGTCATATTCGATTCTATCTTCATGAATATTTTTAAAACATCTACTAGCATAAAAGACATAGTTTTTATTTTTATAACGAACTATACTTTGTTGCATAATTGCTTGTTTAACTTGTTTTAACTCCATCTTACAAATCCTCTATCCTGATATATATTCCGGGCTTTTCAGCCCAAAATTTTTCCACAATTTCACTTGCCACCAAATTATCATCTGCCCAATACCCCAACTTTGTCATTACATCCTTGAGTAACTTCTGTAAATTGTCCGTATCCGGCTTAGTTATTTTATACTCACCGTCTCTGTGATTTTTTCTCGGGAAACACCATTTTACAATAAGCCGAACTCCACCAATATATTTTTTTACTGGAACAAATCTAGCTAAATGTGACATAAGTTTTAAGCGGGCGTCTTTTAAATTAGACGGCTCATAAAAAACCGGTTTACCTTTTATCACACTGACTTTCTTTTCTTGATGAGTAACAGTTGGTGGAATAATTGCAACAAAAAATTCAGTTATCATAATCAACACCACTCCAACATCCTGATTCAGCGTCATATTTTATCGCTTCGGAATTTTTTATATTGTTCCAGATATAATTTAAAATTTCAGGTTGCATTATAAGCCATTTAATAACTTCACTATTTTGTATTTTAAATTCTTTGCCCGGAATTGAATGTCTCAGTTCAGGCATTCGTTTAACTGCATCTAACAATTTGCTTCTTTGTGTTCTCATATTTTTTGTTCACCCCTCAGTTTTTGTTTTACTCTTGAAAAAATTTTTTGTCAGTGACAGGGGGAGGCGTTGTTGTGCGTGAGCTTCGCACAACGACTTACCCCACTGACCCGTGAGGGATTTATATATATAAATTTCCTTCCCGATTTCCCGATTGCGCTCTAACCCACATTTTTACGCGGTTTTCAAGACTTGAGGGAAAAAGGGAAATTTCCTTGTTTTTTCCCAATTTCCCTTGAGGGAAAAAGGGAAATTTCCCTTTTTTTCCCGATTTCCCTCTCGAGATTTAAATTATTTTTCATATATAAATCCGTTTTTAATATACAGATTAGAGCTTGAATTAACATAATTTCTTATGGTTTTTTCTGATTTTTCCATATATTCCGCAATCATTTTGAGTGTCACATCACCATCAATTTTACAAACTTCATATGCCGTTTCAATTGTTTTTTTATTTTCTCTTTGTTTAACATTCTTTTTATTTGATTTAGATTTCCAAGAATGAGTATCAGATTCAGCTGATAAATCCTTAAGAATATTTGTATCATCTATTCTGTGAATAGGGTAATCGAACCATAAATTAATTGGTTCAAATTTAGGAAATTCTCTTAACGTTCCATCTATACGCCATGCTGTACGGCTTTTATTTTCATCTTTAACCTTCTTAATATCTTCAATCATCAGTTTATATGTATTACTCTGTAACAATTCTGCTGAAAGTTCTAACATAGTCCTAGCGCTGCATAAATCATCCTGAGAAACCTCGTTATCTTTACTAAAACGTTTTATCCATTTGTAGCATGTTTTACACACTAAAACATCTTCCTGTTGTTTTAAAACATCTTCTGTTAATTCTAATTCTATCAAATCAATAAGAGCGTCAGGGTCACGAGCAAAAACTCCGCTGCCGGATGCCCTATCCATACTTCTTTTGCCGCCTTGTGCTCCCTTTGAATGATGATGGCAATATATTACCGCACAGCCCAATTCGGTACAGACCTTGTCAAACTGATTACAAAACTTTGCCATTTGGTCCGCGCTGTTTTCATCTCCTGTAATAACTTTATATATTGGGTCAATAATTATTGCTATATAGTCTTTTTTCACGGCTCTTCGAATTAGTTTAGGCGCCAGCTTGTCCATTGGCGCTGATTTTCCTCTTAAGTTCCATATATCAATATTATTAATGTTATCAGGATTCCAGTTTAAAGCAGTATAAACATCTTTAAATCTATGAAAACAGCTTGCCCTGTCCAATTCTAAATTAACATATAAAACTCTGCCTTTAGTACAATTCCATTTCAGCCATTTCTTGCCTTCAGCTATAGCACAGCACATTTCAATCAGAGCATATGATTTTCCGGCTTTTGAAGGTCCAGCTATAAGCATTTTATGACCTTGTCTTAATACTCCATCAATAAGAGATGGTGACAATTCGGGTAGATTATCCCAAATACTTGCAATGCTTTCAGGTTCCGGCAAATCATCATTAATTGTTTCAATCCATTCTTTCCATTCTTCGAAACTGGATTTTCCAATGTTTGTAGATAATAAATATTGTTTTTTCCCATTTCTTATAATTCCTGGCATTCTAGATAAGCGTGATGGATTTTTATTTTGTTTATCTATAATTAAACCATTCTTTTCACAAACCTTATATAGATATTCAACTCTTTCTCTATATTCACTATAATTATATGCCTCAATTTTCACTATAGCGTGGAGACTTTTCCCTGCACTGTACACAAGACATGCAACAGGTAATTCCAGTTCCTCAATAATAGCTTTTTGACGCCCTAAATCCATTACATCTGATTCAACCAAAGCATATCTAAAATCCGTAACGTTTTCATTTTTTATACCTTTACCATCAAGAGGGTTAAAACGTATCCAAGCTCCTGCCTTTTCACTATAATCACCAATAACCTTACATATATCTCCTTCACACTTTGAAAGCTCCTGAATTAACCTTCCGGCCGTCCTGTCACACAAGCCTTTAGACGGGAGGTACTTTCCGTTTTTCTCCCAGCTCCGAGTGACATATCCAACGTTTTCATTTGCTTCAAACAGTGTTTCTAAATATGTAGTTAATTGTTCAACAGGATTCCATTTTTGTGGTATGCTAAATTCACTTGTTTCAATCCACCCTTTATCGATTACAACTAAATCATCTTTATTGCCTATCTCAGAATTCCAATCAAAAGCAACATCTTCTTTATGAAATTTAAAACCATTATCCTGTGCCATTTTCACTATGGTTCCTGCTGTTATAGGAGAACTTGAACCGGAAAAAGTATTCCACTTTTTCTCACATTCCCCAGCATGATAACGGTTAGCGTCACGTTTGCTCCAATTATCCCAATCCTGTACTGTATATCCTTCATATTTAAGTGCCATTCCAACATTAACCCAATCCTGATAATCAAGAAATGATGGTTCTATATATTCAAGCAGTTCAACCAAATTAATGTTATTTTCCATATCCTATGCTCCTAATTCGGGATTAAATGTAGCGGGGTTAATACCATTTGGAACTCTCCACCCATTAGCAGATATTCTCGCAATCAATTTGCTTGCAGCTTCAAACTGCCATGTTCCAACATGTTTAAATCCTTTTTGCTCTAAGCATCTAATTTGTTTTGGCGTTGTCAGTCCTTCATTTTTACGTTTCTCAAGTCTGTCTAAAATTTTCGCAGCTTTACCGGAGTTTTCAATTTCATCAGGCATAATACCCAGCTTTTCGAGTGCGTTTTTCTGCTTGTCCGTTGGCGGTGACATTTCCCAGCCAAATGCCGGAACATACCCTGATAAATCTTCTGCTTGTATACTCATTTCAAATTGTATAGGGTCCACTAATTTGCGTTTCCTCTTTTTCATTTCCGACAACTGTTTAGCAAGAGCTTCTTCACGCTGCACAACAACATCTTCACTGGCTTGAACTTCTGCTTCTTCTATATCAATCGGACAGCCTGAAGCTTCAAGATTTTCAGTCATTTTTTGAGCAACTTCTTCATTTTCGCATATTAGATGAGCCGGTCTACAAAGTTCATGTCGTTCAGTGTGCCAAAGAAAATCAAGTATTAACAATTCAGTTTTACCGGTTTCAGGTGATAAACGTGTTCCCCTGCCTACCATTTGGCAATATAAACTACGTACCTTAGTTGGCCTTAATACAACAACACAATCTACACTGGGACAGTCCCAGCCTTCTGTAAGCAACATGGAATTGCAAATAACATTATATTTGCCTGAATTAAAATCGTTTAAAATCTCTGACCTATTATCACTATTTCCATTTATTTCTGCAGCCTTAAAACCATTTTCATTCAAAATATTGCAAAACTTTTGACTGGTTTTTACTAGCGGCAAAAAAACTACTGTCTTTCGCCCATCACAATATTTTTTCATTTCATCCGCAATCTGATATAGATATGGCTCAAGTGCTGTACCTAAATCGCTTGTTTTAAAATCTCCGGCCTGTGTTCCCACTTCTGTTAAATCAAGTTTTAAAGGAATTGTTTGAGCTTTAATTGGTGATAAAAATCCTTCCTTAATTGCTAATGATAATGAATATTCATATGCCATGCTCTCAAAAACCTTACCAAGATTTTTCATATCACCTCTGTCAGGCGTAGCTGTTACTCCCAATAATTTTGATTCACTGAAATAATCTATTACTTTTTGATAACTGTCTGATATACAATGATGTGCTTCATCAATAATTATAGTGTCAAAGTAGTCTGTATCAAATTGGTTAAGACGTTTCTGACGCATCATTGTTTGAACAGAGCCAACAACTATACGATACCAGCTGCCTATACAACTTTCTTCTGCCTTTTCAACCGCACATTTTAGCCCAGTTACTTTTTTAATTTTATCCACTGCTTGTTCTAATAGTTCGGCTCGATGAGCGAGTATAAGTACTCGCTCGCCATTCTTTACACATCTTTCAGTTATCTTTGCAAATACAATAGTTTTACCGGTGCCTGTAGGTAATACTAGCAAAGTTCTTTTATTCCCTTTTTTCCATTTGGCAAATACTGCCTTTTCAGCTTCTTGTTGATATGGTCTTAATTCCATTAGAATTTACCTGGTGTGAATGATTTTTTTGGTGCAGATTCATCGGGAGCGTAAAACCTTTTTATATCATTATAAATATTTCCATTATATTCACGATGTCCAATTTTTGCTCTTCCTCTTGCTCCGACAACTTCATTCCAATTCATTTTCAATTTTTCACCATGCTTTCTCTGACCAATACAAGTAAAAAATGCACACAACAACCCCTCACAACGACTATGTAAAAATAATCTGTTTTGTATAAAACAAATTCCTTTGTCATTCTCTATTTCTAAAGTGATAATTGCCATATTACAAGCCGGAATTTTCTCTCCGCCTTCATATCTGCCGCGTTCAAAACCTGTTACTTTAAAATTATAGTCTCCATCCGGCAAAACGACATATTCCGGTCCATCATTTTGTATTTCATCATCCCAGCCATATTCTCTTTCTGATTCATTACTCATTTTTATTTCCTCCAAATTTTATTATTTATTTTTCTTCCCAAGGAAGTGTCTCATATTCAACTATTACTTTATATACATCATCCCAGGCGCCTATCAGAACCCCTTCTATAAACTCAGTATCAAAATTTTCAATTGGTGTACCCGATGGATAATAACCTTTTTGATGCACAACATTTTGAATCATTTCTTTAGTAACATTGTTTTCAATCATTAATTTAGCTAATTCTTTAGGGATTCCGTCAACATTAATTTTCTTCATTTGTTGTTTATTTGTTTTAGTTTCTTCATCTTGTTTCGGAATTTTATCAATAACAGCATCAATTTCTCTTTCTATTTGTTCTGTCTGATTAAGTTTAACAGGTGTTTGGCTCTGTGGTTCAAAGTTATCAAATATATTTGCAACATATTTATAATCAAATGGCAGCTCGCTTTCTAATCCATGCCTGTTTTTCGCATCCCAGCATGGATGATGAGTTGTATACATTACACGCTTTCCACCTTGAGCTTTATGTTTTTTTCCATCTTTATCAACAGCTACAGAAATTGTTTTATAATTTGCAAATAGAACCATATCAGCCCATTCCTTCACAAGAGGTGCTGTTTGTGAAGAAGTTTTCTTTCCGAGTTTCAGTTCGTATCTGTCATATGCACCAAGTTCATCAGGCTGCTCAAATTTACGTATTTGTGCATGTGCAGCTAAAGCAACATTTATTCCTGCCTCAATAACATTATCCAGCAACTTTAAAAATCTTCCAAATTCTTCTTTTACATATACATATCCGGTACCATATCCAAAATCCTCAATTCCATTTTTACCGTACTTTTCAAGTATGTTTTCTGTACAAAGCTGTTCAGCCCAATCAATTGTATCTATTGTAAGTGTTTTACAGCAGCCAGGATTTTGAATAACGTAATTAATTTCTTCTAACAATTCCATCCAACTTTGCGGGTTTGGCAATCTAGATACATTCATATGTTTTGTGCTTCCTTCTGTATCAATAAACAACGGCTCCGGAAAACAAGATAAAAAAGTTGATTTACCTATCCCTTCCGGTCCATAAACTACAACCTTTTCAGGCGTTTTTTGTATACCTTTAATTATCTTCATGAATACCTCCTGCTTCTACTTAATTTGAATATTTTGATTTTCTTCAATATGTAAACCTTCAAGTAATACACCTGATTTAATAGCTTTTTTGGCCTCCACTTTGTCAACCGCCGGTTCTGTATATTTTAAATACTGCTTGTCTACTTTGTTAATATCATCAATAACAACTGATTCACTCTTACGATATGTAATATTAACCTTTGGTGATTCAAACTTTTCACCCGCAAGAAATTCATTCAAAAATTTCTTAATACTCTCCGCTTTATTTTTGGCCACCCTTTCACGCTTTGCAAAATAATCTTTTTCGGATTTATACGCATTAACCTCAGCCATCAAATTTTTATAATAGAGAGCCAAATTTTTTATTTTATCATCTCTCATCATCTGCAGCTTATCAGCTCTTTCTGTATCAATCCCAATAACCTCGCCTGTTTCTTCATCAATTAAGATACATTGTTCAATTTCTGCGTCAATTTCATATAATTTCATGCTAAATTTCTCCTTTTCCCAGTTTGATAATTGACAATTTAATATTTTGGTGGTATTATTAAACTGATTTTATGTTATATACTTTTTATTGCCCGTTTAGTGTTCCAGCACTTGCGGGCTTTTTATTTTCTAACAACTCCGATAATTTTAAGTTTACCAACACTTTTGACATCTCCAAATATTTCATAAAATTTTTTCTTGCAGACACTTTCTGGCGGAAAGTTCCTCACTCTTAGTTCAACAATTCCTTGGTCAATATGGCTTCCGTCTTTTCTGTACAATTCCTCAAACTCCATTGCGACTATCATATTGATAACACCTCACATTACAATTTTATGTATTCTTTTGCTTTCCGGCCTTTTGGTTTCTCTATAGCACTCTTCGTCGTCTACCTCCGCGCTAAAAGCTTAATTGACTATTTATTTCATCAACTTTTTTGTCTATTTGCAAAAATGTTTTGTTATATTTAAAACAAGAACTTATAATGTTTTGCTCATTAGATAACAACATTAATTTGTTCCACAATTCCGTATGGCATTTTTTTAAACGTGCAAATTCTTTATATGAACAGTTTGGACAAAACCAGCAACCTCCGCGTTTTGCGAATTTATATATAGGAGAAAGTAAATCATATTTCTTGCATAAATCATATGCCATTTTTTCAGTATAGCCGTATCTTTGAAGCAACGATATTTTATTCGTTCCTTCAAGTTTTTTTAATCTTTTTTGCTCGTCTGTCGCGATTCCGATATATTGAATAAAAGGTTTCTTGACAGTTTTTAAAAAGTTTTTAATCGGTGGAATTTTTAACTGACTATTCGCTGCACACATTCCAGCAAGTAAAAAACCTGCATATTTACCGTTCCTTTCCGGTTTTTTGCTGCGAGTAACGACGTGATAAAACAAATCTAAATAATCCTTTTCGCTACGTAAAATTTGAACGTCATATCCCCATTCACGGAATTTTGGTATCGCTTTATTATGTATAAAATCAATGTGTTCGGGTAACTCACCGCTTATGTTATTTTTGTTGTCAAACATGACTTCGCTGAAAATTATTTTTGAAGCCGGTAAATTATGAATACGCTCAAGTATGATGCTTGCTGTGCTATCCTTTCCACCGCTCCATGAATGAATTGTTATAATCTTATTTCACCTCCACATTAAAAGTTACACTGTTTTGCGTACAGGTCTCTTTATTTTTCTCATTCTCATTTTATCTCACTCCTATACCAATTTTAATATTTCTTTGATTTTTTTCTTCTATCGTTTTAGATGTTCTGCTACATTCTTCGTCAGCAAAATCCCACCGCCGATTATCCGGATTGATTACGACCTTACGAACATCGTCAGCTATGGGTTGTCTATTTTCTGTACTTTCGGCACAATCTAGAAATGCAAAAAGTATCATCGTAAGCGGCACTGCGTAAAATATGGGATACCACTCAAGCAGCCTAACCATAACTAACAATACAGCGCCGACCACCGCAGTTGATATACGTATAATCCATTTATACATTTGACTTCACCTCCATATAAATATTTAATATTTTAAAATTAGGAAAACTCGCTATAAATATTTGTTTCGCCTTTTCTGTTGATTTGGCTTCAACAATTGCATAATCAGTCTTAATTATCGGCACCCCATCATCAGGTATATAGCTATATTTAATTAGATATTTTTTCATTTTCAATCACCTCTTAAGCATATTTATAACTGTTTATATGCTCTTGCTCACGCCATTTATAATATGCCGGTATATCAACATACCATTTACCACCTTGCTTATATGCCGGAAAAGCTTTTTTGTGAATCCAACGTTTTACTGTTTGCTCGTCGATTCCAAAATATTCTTTGAATTGTCTAAGCTGCATTTGTTGAATTTTACATTCTTCCATTTTCCTCACTCTCCTTTCTTATTTCCCTCTTTAATTGTTTAGAAAAACTAAACAGTTTCTGTAAAAAAATATTGAGGAATATCATCTTTAGATAACCCCAATAAATCTACACATCTAGCAATTTCATCATGAGTAAATTCAGTTTTACAATTTAACTTTGCGCTTAAAGTAGCGTTTGAAATTCCTAATGCTGTAGCAAAGTTATCCTGTGTTTTATATCTTGCTCTTATTTTTCCCTTTAAATCATCATAAATATAAAAATACTTTGAATCCATCTCTAACACCTCCTTGTTTAGTTTTTCTAAACTAATTATAACACCCAATTTATAAATTGTCAACACTCATTTTCAGATTTTCTAAACTTTTTTTAAAAAACACTTGATATTTTTCTAAACTTATTGTATAATCAACTGAAAAGAAGGTGATAGCATGAATCAAGAATTTAATATGCGTTTAAAGAAAGCAATGAATATTAGGGCAATAACTCAATCTGAATTATGTGAAAAAACAGGTATACCAAAATCTGCAATGAGCCAATATATCTCAGGAAACTTTAAGCCAAAACAAAATAGAACTCACTCATTAGCCAAAGCTTTAGATGTTAATGAAGCCTGGTTAATGGGATACGATGTTCCGATGGAAAGACAATCCATTTCAGAACAAGATAATAACCAAAACAAAAATATTGTTGCTATCAATCTAAAAAAAATTAGGGCAGATAAAATGTTAAGATATGCTGATATATCTGCATTATCGGGAGTGCCTAAAGAGGATTTACAGGCATTTGAAGAGGGGACAAAACGTCCAAAATCCGCAGATATAAGAAATATTGAACTAGCCCTTGATATTGAGAAAGGGACGTTAAAAGGAAAAAAGCAGTATATTCCAACGGGTCCCGATGAATCTATTCCGACCAAACCAAATGAAATAGTGGTCGACAATAAGCATATTATATTGTC
>OLPX01002058.1_pt1 | contig 12602 bp, 14 predicted proteins | sample 1672491 | NCBI WGS metagenome assembly OLPX01 (sample SAMEA3136692, study PRJEB25190) | human gut metagenome | biome: human gut; feature: human-associated habitat; material: faeces | place: Austria | collected 2013 | reverse complement strand
TATCAGTTCATTATAAAAATCTTAGATTTTTGTCTTGACAACTGAGCCACTATAGCAAAAGTCGAACTCTGCACTATCATCAAATAATAATCGGGAGACTACCTAAATGTCAGCAGAAATGAAAATCCATATTATTCAGCCAACAAGCACCAAACAAAGTGCGACTGAACCGAATCAGACTAAAAAGCGTCGTGTCGCGGCTTATGCTCGTGTTTCAACATTAGATGAAGAACAGCTCAACAGCTATGAAAATCAAATTACGTATTATACTAATTACATTAAATCCCACCCCGATTGGGAATTTGTTGAAGTTTATAGTGACGAGGGGATTTCTGGTCTCAATACCAAACGCCGACTCGGGTTTAAACGGATGATCCGTGACGCTAGAAATGGGAAAATTGACCTTATTATAACCAAGTCAATATCTCGTTTTGCTCGAAACACGGTCGATTCACTAAGTATCACGCGTTATTTGAAAAATATGGGCGTTGAGGTCTACTTTGAGAAGGAAAATATCCATACTTTTGATCCTAAAGGAGAGTTCCTACTCTCAATCCTGAGCTCTATCGCACAGGAAGAATCTCGCTCTATTAGTGCAAATGTTACATGGGGTATGCGTAAAAACATGCAAAATGGCAAAGTTTCGATGGCATATAGTAATTTTCTCGGATACAGAAAAGGAGCGGACGGTAGACCGGAGGTTGATCCAGAAGAAGCGAGAATTATACGTCAAATTTATTCCCTGTATCTCGAAGGTAAGACACTTCGTGAAATCTGCCGCATTTTAATTAGAAATAAGGTTCGCACTCCATCCGGCAAACTCAAATGGAGCACACACGTCGTAAGTAGCATACTTCGGAATGAAAAATATACAGGCAATGCTTTATTACAGAAGTCTTACACCTCCGATTTTATAAATAAGAAGTTAGTGAAAAATGATGGGACTATTCCTCAATATTATGTGGAAAATTCCCACCCAGCCATAATAGATCAGGAAACTTTCGACTTGGTTCAAGAAGAATATGCGAAGCGAAATAAAAAAGAGGCTAAAGATTCTGGTGGGCGTCATAACCATTCCGTATTTGATAAAAAACTTTACTGTGGTGATTGCGGAAGTATTTTTGGAGTAAGACATTGGCAGACAACAACGAAAGGTGTTGTCTATGTTTGGCGATGCTACGGAAGAAATAAAGCCAATTGCTCTTGCAAGACACCAATTATTCGAGACGAGGATTTGAGGGGTATATTCATTAAGACACTTAATCAGTTAATTAGCGGTGGCTACAATAAAGAAGAAGTTATAGAGTTACCACATATTTCTAAGGCGTTACTCGCTAGCTTCAATAAATGCATTGAGAAAATAAAAGCGAAGCCAGACCGTAAGCCTGTATTTGATGAAGAGGAATTTTTGGCTTTAGTAGACCATATTAAATTCCTCAGCAACGGAAAGATAGTTACATGCTTTAAAAATGGCCAGATAGTTACGGTATGTATCTAAAATAAATAGACTATCTTCTTTCATGAAAAAATGATGCTTTTTGGTAAAACCAGTACCAGAAGCATCGTTTTTTATGCAAATTTACGGATCTTTGAAACATCTGAAATTTGACAAAAACAAACTTATATGTGCATGCAATTATGCTGCACACATTGACAAATACGATAAAATAATTATTTTTTTAGTTCACTGTGTATGGTAAGCCCGTCTGTGTAAAGTATAAGGTTCTTTTCAATTAAGACGAAAACGAATGATGACGCTTGATTAAGTGAGAACATAGGATACCCTCCCGTCCTTCACCGTCCTCGACAGCACCTCTATCAGCTTGCTGTGGTTCACCGTGTCAAAGCAGGATTGTAAATCCATGCTGACCACGCAGACATATCCTTCGTTGATATATTTCCTGCATCTTTCCAGTGCGTCATGCGCCCCTCTGCCGGGACGGAATCCGAAGCTGTTGTCAGAAAACTATTCTTCATATAAGGGAGTCAGTTCCTGTGCGATTGCCTGTTGGATTACCCTGTCTACCACTGTGGGTATCCCCAGCTTCCTTGTTTTGCCTTTCTCCTCTTTGGGTATTTCTACCCTTCGGACTGGGTTTGGCTTGTATTTGCCTTCCCTCACCTGCTCGACCAATTCGGACTGGTGTTCTCTCAGGCAGGGTAGAAGTTCATCCGCCTGCATTCCGTCAATCCCACCAGCGCCTTTGTTCGTTTTGACCTTCTTATAGGCGGCATTTAGATTGTCGCTTCTAAGAATCGTATCTGGCAGGTTGTCCGTCCGTGCCAGCACCGTAATCATAGTTATCAACAAAGGACTTGATACAGATGGCGGCGCTCTTGCAGTAGTTAGCGATCTGCTGATGGGAGATTTGGATGTTGTAGAGGTCTTTCAGGGCCTGGGAAGTCTTACGCAGAGAAAGGGAAAGGGTTATATGAAGGGTGAGGCACAGGGACATGACATGGGAATCGAACTTATTGAATTTGAGTGAGGAGGCATTTTTTTGCAGGGAGTTTAAGTCCATGCGAAAGAAATCTATCGTTAATTCGCGGTAGAGGTAGTGAAATTTCTGGTTGACGCATTTGTGGAGGATGAAGTGTTTCCGGTCCTTTTTGTGGACAAGGGCATGTCCGCAGTGGGGACAGCGCAGGGTATAGTGCTTGGAGAAGCGGTTATCATCAGTAGATAAGTTGGTATCACATACTTTGCATTTTAACTGTCCTTTGGAACCATTATTACGATAAAGAAAAGGCTGAGGAGCATGACAGGAGGGACAGGTACAGTCAGGAGAGATATCGCATTCCTTGCGCCGTGCAACAGGCCGAATCTTCTTATGGTATTTATATTCGAAGTAAGGGATGATGAGCCGCCAGTCCCAATCATTTTGATGAAACTGAAGCATAGGGAGTTCATTGGTTCTGAATTTGTGGTATTTAGAGGAATGGGAATCATCAAAAGCCCATTGTTTGAGAGGGATATATTTGCAGATAAAAGTAATGAGCCAGCAGTTCTGCTGGTAAAGAAATTGAATGAGTGACAATAAATAGGTAATACTATTCATAAGCAGTGAATTTCTTTCTGTGTTTGTGGGATTGGTTTACCTAAAGTATTGACACAAAAAGGGATGTCATTGCTTTTTTCTTTGAAAAAGTGGTGTAATCCCTGAAAATACAAGGTTTGTAACAAAAAATGATGTAGTAAACTTGACACTACCTCCCGATCTCGGGAGGTATATTGTGGAATTCGCGTTCGGGGATATCTACGCCAGGGACGGACTTAATCTGGATGAGCGGGAGCTGGTGACCGTCACAAGCCTTCTTACCGCCGGCGGCTACGAACCTTAGCTGGAGGTCCACATAAACGGCGCTCTCAACGTTGGAATCCCGCTGGAAAAACTGATCGAGACCTTTCCTCCAGTGCATCCCCTACACCGGTTTTCCCAGGGTGTTAAACACCGTGAACACGGCAAAAAAAGGTCTTTTCCGAGCGGCAGCTTCTGTGACACGCCAAAATCCGGCATCCTCTGCATGAGACTGCCGGACCTCCTATCATGTTTCAGTTAAACCCCGGGCTGCAGTACACGATCTCTCCGCCCTTAATCGTCATCTGGGGAACCAGCAGACGGTCTCCGGAGATAAAATCGTGATTCAGATCGTAGAATTGCATGGGTTTTTCAACCACTCTGACGATCGCCACATCGGCGATGCTCCCGTCCCTCAGCGTGCCCAGCTCCTCGTCCCCCAGCTGCCTTGCCGGATTGATCGTCACCATGTCGATGACCTGTTCCAAGGGCAGGCCGAAAGCTAAATATTTGGACATCAGCCTGGGAAGGCTGACGGCGGGCTGCTTGTAGAACGTGACGGGACTGATGTCGCTGCTGATGATATCCGGCAGGAATCCCTCGCCGACGGCGGGGCGCGCCACCTGGAAGGAGAAGTTGCTCCTACCGTTGCTGGCGTCGAAGACAACGCCTCTCTCCCTGGCGCGCCGGATCTCCGGTTTCACATGGCCGCGGCTGTCGATGATCGTATCCCCCATGCCCTGGTACATATGGCAGAACACATCCCCGGGGCGCAGCATCGCCGCGATCTCCTCCTGGGGAATGACCGGGTCGCTCACATGGACCACCACCGGACAGCCGGCCTCCTCAGCGATCCCGATGGCCTTCTCTAAGGGCTCCCGCGTCAGTCCCGCGGGTTCGATGATATTTCTCGACATGCGGATCTTCAGCGCTTTCAGTATGTAAGGATATTTTCGAAACAGCGCGGTGATCTTCTCTCTCTCAAAACAATCCGGGTCTGCGTTCTCTGGAAATACCGCCGTCGAAAGCCCCGAAGAGGAGACGTGCAGATAACTCAGCACACGGGTGATGGAGGGATCGATATTGTTCCTCTTAAACATCTCGAATGTGCTCACCCCGCAGGTTCCGCCGTCCACCGCTGTCGTCACTCCCGAGGGAAGCGAGATCGTGTCGGGCGCCACGCCGCCGTCGCAGCCTGTGTAGAGGTGTATGTGATAGTCGATGAACCCCGGCACTACGGTGCAGCCGCCGACGTCGATCACATCCGTCTCCTCCCCGGCCAGAGATTCCACCGGAACGATCCTGCCGTCCCTGATCCCCAGGCCACCCTCTCTTCTTTCCTTTGTCAGCGGGTCATAGATCTCCCCGCCCTTTAAAATCAAAGAACGCATACTCTATTTTCTCCATTCCAGTTATTTTGCTGCGTCAATGGCATTCAGCAGGGAATCCACCAGCTCGTCTCCCACCGCCTCGCGGATCTGATCGTAGACACCGGCTGATTTTTCCTTCATCTCCGCCTGCACGGAAGAGTCCAGAGTGATGATCTTGGTGCCGCTCTCCTCGATGGTCGCCTTGTCCGCTGCGATGCTGTCGTCGGCCAGACCTCTCGTGTAGACAATGGCCTCGTGGGCACAGTCATCCACCAGCGCCTGCACATTCTCGGGAAGACTGGTGTAGAGCCCGTCGTTCATCAGGAAGACGATGATATGTCCTAAGTGGTTGGTCTCAATGACATAGTCCTGCGTCTCGTAGAACTTGTTGGACACAATGTTCATGTACGGATTCTCCTGAGCATCGATGGTCTTCTGCTGAAGTCCCACATACACCTCGCTGAAGTCCATGGCCAGAGCGTTGGCGCCCAGAGACTGCCAGTACGCGATGTGGTAGGGGTTCTGGATCACACGGATCTTTAAGCCGGAGAAGTCCGCCACGGAGTGGATCTCCTTGTTGGAGGTCGTCTGACGGAAGCCGGCGTCCGCCATGCCCATCATTCTCACGTTGGTGGTGGCAGAGTCCCTGTTTAACGTGTCCACAAAGCTCTCGTCGTCCAGCACCTTTCTCATGGTCTCCAGATCCGGGAACGCGTTGGGAAGGTCGAACACACCGTAGGCCGGCACAAAGGAGGTCAGGCCGCTGGTGATCGTGGTGACAAAATCGTTGCTGCCCTCGATCATGCCCTGCATCTGCTCCGTGTCGTTGCCCAGCTGGCCGTTGGCGTAGAGATTCAGCGTGATCTTGCCGCCGCTCTTAGCCTCGATCAGCTCTTTGAACTTGTCCATCATCTTATAGTTTAACGTGGTCTCCGCCACATTCATGGCCACGGTCCAGGTGTAGGAATCCGCGATCTCCACCTGTTCTCCCCCCGCCGCCTCCGTCTTGTCGGAACTCTCCGTACCTGCCGCGGCGCTCTCCGTCTGGGGAGCTGCTGTGGTCTGCGGGGCGGATTTTCCAGAACAGGCCGTCAGTACAAGCATACTTAACGCCAGTAACACACTCATTTTCTTCTTCATATTCTTCTCCTTTTTATCCCTTATAATATTATTACATTCCCACCAGCCACAGACTCAGCTGCGGGATGAATGCAATCAACAGCAGTGCGATAAAGAACGAAATCAAAAACGGAATCGCCGCTCTCGCGATCTTTAAAACCGGAATCTTGGTCATGGAGCTGGCCACATAGAGGTTGATTCCCATAGGCGGTGTCACCATGCCAATAGCCAGATTCGCCGTCATCATGATACCAAAGTGCACCGGATCCATGCCGATGGCCGTAGCCATGGGCAAAAAGATAGGAGTCAGGATCATGATGTTGGGAATGTTGTCCAAAATCATACCGAATACCAGCAGGATCAGGTTGATCACCAGAATCACGGCAATGCGGTTGGAGATATTCCCCAGAATCCCCTCGCTGATCACCTGCGGGTAACGCAGCATGGTCAGGGCGCGCCCGAACGCGGTGGCCGCGGAGATCACAAACAGGATCGTCACATAGGTCTTACAGCCCTCCACCAGGAGATTGCCCAGCTCGTTGATCTTCAGTGTCTTATAGATAAAGATACTGATAATTAAAGCGTAAATAACCGAAACCGCCGCAGCCTCCGTCGGGGAGGCGATTCCCCCGTAGATGCTGCCCAGGATGATGACGGGGGTCAGCAACGCGGCAAAACTCTCCTTAAACAGATTCCAGAAGCCCATGTCGTGAATCCTGTTGTAATTCTCCGCCAGCTTCTCCTTGTCCTCCCCGCTCTTTCTGCATTTGATGTAAGCGCAGATCATCAGAGCGATGCCGATCAGGATGCCCGGGATAATACCGCCGATAAACAGCGCGGACGGGGACGCCCCGGAGGCCGAGGAGTATACGATGTAGGAGATGCTGGGCGGTATGATGACTCCCAAACCTCCCGCCACCGTCACAATGGAGGTACTGAACACTCCATCGTACCCGAGGGAGATCAAAAACGGGATCGTCATGGCTCCCACCGCCGACACCGTGGCCGGCGAGCTGCCGGAGATTGCGCCGTAGAACATGCAGGTGATGATCACCGCGCAGGGCATTCCCGCCGTCCTGTTGCCGATAAAGTAGGCGAAGAAGTTAAACAGCTTCTCCGAGATTCCTCCCTTTGCCATAATGATTCCCGAGAGCATAAAGAGCGGAACCGCCAGAAGCGTAAAGCTGTCCAGACCGCTCACCATGCTGCGGATCGCCGCCTCCACCGTGTAGGGGAAGGACGCATCCAGAATCCCCGGCAGAACCGCCATCCCTCCGAATACAATCGCCACCGGCGTCCCGATCGCGATCACCGCGAACAGGATCAAAAAAAACAAAACAATCGTCACTGCTCATTCCCCCCTTTTTTTCTCTGTACAAACCCCAGCACCAGATTCTGAACCTCCCGCAGAAGCGCCAGACCAAAACCGATGATCGGCGCCATATACACGTAGGTCATGGGAATCTGCAGCGTGCCGCTGACCTGTCCGCTCTTTTTAATTGCCAGCCAGCAGCTGATGGCCCCCTTGAACATCAGCAGAAAAAACGCCAGCACAATCAACTGAACCAGAACCTGAAAAATCATCTTCACCGGCCCCGGCACCACCTGCGCCAGCGCGTCCACACAGATCCCGCTCTTGTGGCGGATCCAGCAGCTGATGCTGATAAACCCGGAAAATATCAGGCAGTACTTGCAGATCTCGTCACTCCAGGTCAGACCGCTGTTGAACACGTACCTCAGCACCACATTCGCTGATGTCAGAATAATCAGCGTCAGCAGGAACACGGAGAGGAACAATTCCTCAACGTGATGATCCAGCCATCTCAATACTTTCATATCCATCCTCCTCTTCCCTACTGAACCGTTACGTTATTACTAAAAAAGCTGTCCTTTCTTTTAAATTTATTATATATGTGTTATTATAAGAAATAAAGATACTAATAATTCTATCAATACTAAGTTTTTGTAAGAGATACGGAGGACGCTGTCATGGACTTAAAGCAGTTGGAATACATCATCGCCATCGCCGATTACGGCAACATCACCAAGGCCGCCGAGGCCCTTTTTATCACGCAGTCCGGGTTAAACCAGCAGCTGATCCGGCTGGAAAAGGAATTGAACATCCAGCTGTTCGAGCGGAATAAACGTCACCTGCACTTGACGCAGGCCGGGGAAATCTATGTAAATCACGCCCGGGAGATGATCAAACTCAAACACAACGCATACTCTATGATCCAGGATCTGGCCGACAATATCACGGGGGATATCTTCTGGGGACTGCCCTTTGAGCACGGCGTGGATATGTTTCTCTATGTCTCCACCGCGTTCAATAAGCGGTATCCCGGGATCACGATCCATCTGGAGGAGCACAAGGTCAGCGACCAGCACGAGATGCTCTCCAAGGGACTTCTGGACCTGATCTTTGTGATGCTGACAGACAAGGATAAGCTGGACAACGAGTACATACACTTGTGCAATGAAAAGCTGGTTCTGGGTATCCCGATTCAGCATCCCATGGCGCAGTATGCCGCGCCTCCGGGGGATCCCCTCAGCACCATCAGCCTCTCCCACTTTCGCGACGACTCCTTCTGTCTCATGTTCGCGGGCTCCACCCAGCGCACGATCATTGACCCCCTCTTCACCCACGCCGGTTTCCAGCCCAACCTCTTCTGCGAATCGACGATGAACAGGACGCTCAGCAAGCTTGTGGAATACAACCTCTGCTGTACCATCATGCCTCAGTCCTACGCCCGATTCAACAACAAGGTGGCCTGGTTCTATCTGGATGAAAATCCCGAATGGGAGTGGTCCATCGCCCACTCCCACTCCATGCATCTGACGAAACCGACCAGATATTTAATTCAACTTGCAAAAGATTACGCCCATAAGATGGAGGAATATTGGGCAGAAAACTGTATCGGGAATCCCAACCTGATCTGATTTTTGTATAAAATGTAAAAAATCTCTTGACAAGTTCCCGTAAGAATTATATATAATCAACATGTCAGACAGCATATAAGTTGATTGTTTTATTTCAAGGAGGTCTCTATGAAATCTATAGCAAAGCAGCGGATTGACAGTATTGTGTATGAACGGTTGCTGGAGAATATTAAGAAAGGCGTCTGGAAAAGCGGAGATAAACTGCCCAGCGAACCGGAACTCAGTAAGCAGCTGAGTGTGAGCCGCGCTTCTGTCCGCAGCGCGTTAAACAAGCTGAAGGTGATCGGCCTGATTGAGGTGCGGAAAGGGTTCCTATGTGTTGGGCGCCGAGGAGCTTTTTGACTTTTCGGAGGTGAATTTTACCCTGGAGATGACAAAAAAGGAATTTCAGGACATCAGCGTACTGCGGGAAATGCTGGAGGAAAAGGCGCTTGAGCTGATTATCACCAGCAAAGAGCCGGTGGATTTAAAGTATTTCAGCGCCGCCTATCAGGGTTTGGTGGAGGCGACCAAGGCCCTCGATGCAGAACAGTACACAATTTATGATGCCAAGTTTCATCTGTCGCTCATCGCCGCCACCGGCAATGACAAGCTGATTCAGATAGCCCAGATTTTCAAAAACGACTTTTATCTCTTCCAGCATGAAAGTAATAAGTTCCTGCTGAGAAATTCCGAAGATCAGGAGAAACAGCGGGAGCATTTCAGGGAAGCCATGTCCTATCACGATCAATTGCACGAAGCAATCACAAGCGGCGCCGAAGAATCCGTCGATCTGCAGAAGCGTTTCTTTGCACGCAACTTCACACGTTTAAGCTATTATTATAAAAAAGAGGATGATGGCCTGAGTACAAGGTAGCACCGCAAATGTCCGCCGGCCGGGGACAGGCGTGTTGTTATAATACATTTTAAGAGGTGTAGAATGATAAAAATAACAGATAAAGACATTTTTAACGCGTCCTTTCCACAACAATCTGGTGGTCGTGCGGATAGAGACGAGTCAGCCCAGACTCTATGGGCTGGGCTGTGCCACATTTACACAGCGCTGCAAAGCGGTCATCACGGTCATCGATGAATATTTGCGGCCCCTGCTCATTGGCAGGGAAGCCAGGGATATCCAGGATTTGTGGACTTTAATGTATCAAAACTCCTATTGGCGCAACAGCCCCGTGCTGAATTCGGCTTTCGGCGGCATCGATCTGGCGTGTGGAACATCAAAGGAAAGATGGCGGGGATGCCGGTGTACGACCTCCTGGGCGGCAAGAGCCGGGACGCGGTTGCTGTTTATATGTATGCAAACGGCTCCTCGCTGGAGGATGTGATTGAGAAGGCCCAGGCTCACTGGGAGAATGGATTCAGTTATATCCGTCTGCAGTACGATCCGTTGGAAAGCTTTTCCATGGAGTGGCTTACCAATGACCGCAGGTCGCGGGGAACCAAGAGCGGATGTTATCTGGATTCCAGAAAATATGCCCGCGAGACCGTGCATCCTTATTAAACTCAAACTCATCTGGCTTTGTACGGTTCCCTTGGGTAACAATACTGTTTAATCTGGATACGAGTTCATAATCTCCATCTTTAGCTGCATCTATATTTTCTTTGCTTGAATACGCTTTGTCTCCAATTACGGTTTCAATTTCCATCCCTGCCTCCCGGCTTTTCTGAATCAGCGCCGGTAATTCTTTTCCGTCTGTTTTTTCTCCGCTGGTAACAGTTGCAGCCGTAATGATCCGTTCTTCTGTCATGGCGATGTGGGTCTTATATCCAAAGAAAGAAGTATCGGCTGTTTTATGACCGATTTTTGCATCTCCATCCTTTGAAGTTTCCAAATGTTCCATATCATCACTGACCGATTCCTCTAATAGATTTAATTTTTCCTGCACTTTCGGATAACTGCATAATTCTTCATTTCCTCTTATGACTGAGATAAGCTGTTTACAGTATTCTAATTCTTTTTCTAAAGAATCTTCGGTGTTTTTATTGGGGAATTTATCTTTCATTGTTTCATCTATTTCATAGATGGTACATCGCAGTTTCTTAGACTGATCCTGAAGTGCCTGACGCGGTGTTTTTTGGTTATATCTTGATTTTGTATGAGTGGCATCCACAATAATAGATTTTGAACTTATGATTCCTTTATCCAATGCAATCTGAACCGTTTTAGCAATCAGCCTATCTAAAAGATTCATATCTTTTAAGCGCAGCTTGCGAAACTTAGTCAATGAACTGGGGTTTATGACCTCATCTTCTGGCGCCATGTCCAGAAAATATTTAAAAGACATATCATATTTAGAACGCTCTACAACATCAACATCAGATAAATCATAAATTGATTTTAAAAGCAGATATTTAAACATTCGGATAGGCGCAACTGCATTTCGTCCGTTATTCAGACAATATTTATCAAGTAGTTCATCGTAAATAAAGCTAAAATCAACCAATTCTTTTATCTGTCGAAGAAGATTATCTTTCGGGATTACTAATTCATATATCACCATGTATGGACTTAACACCAATCTCTGCTGTTGTTCGATCATAAAAACACCGCCTATATTTGATATATATATTATAGCAAACACAGGCGGTATTATCTACTTTTTCAGTGCCCTCCCTCACTCATGAGGGGATTTTGGGGGTTCTCTTTGTATCTTTTTATTGCAAAATGTTCTTATGTGTAAAAAGAACATCCTCCAAACTATTTTTTCTGACCACTTTGAATACGTCCAATATGTCATCCGCCCCGGCAAGAATGTTTTGGATAACATCGACAAGATGATCCATTGCCATGATCCTTCTTTCGGGGGCGCTTTCTTTGGCTGCCCTCATTGTGGTAACCTTAAATTTGTTCCCTTCTCCTGTAAAAGCCGCTTCTGTCCTTCCTGTGGCAACATGTATAACCAGAAACGCTTCTTTCGTATGTCCTGTAAACTCGTTTCCTGCAACCACAGACATTGTGTCTTTACAATCCCCGAAGAACTCCTTAGCTTTTTTCTTAAGGACCACTCACTCCTTAACTGCCTGTTCCATTCGGTCAGGGATGTCATCCTGCGTATGTTCTTCAAGCTTAACAAGTCCGAAAACTTTAATCCTGGCTTTATCTGCGTCCCGCATACCTTCGGGAGGGATTTGAAATGGAATCCTCACATCCATGCCCTGATTTCCCAAGGCGGGGCTGGTAACTTCACTGCCTGGCGCCCTCATACTCACTTTGATTATCGCTTCCTGCGCCTGTCCGTAAAGTCCTTTTGGAGCAGCTCTCCCTTAAACTGGGACCGTCTTTTAAGAAACTTAAAAACCAGATTTACAAAGACCATCCCGATGGGTTTTATGTCAGGGCCAAACCCAATCCATACTCCCCTGATATCACTATTAAATATATCAGCAGATATCTGGGCCGGCCCGTCATTGCCACTTCCAGGATTGATGCCTATAATGGGACTTCTGTGACCTTCCACTATCAGCGCCATGAAGACCATGAAACTGTAACCGAATGCATCCCCGCCATTGACTTTATCAAACGCCTGATTGTACATATCCCTGACAGACACTTTAAAATGGTCCGCTGCTATGGGATATGGATAGCTCCATACGCCTTATTCTTTCTCTACCGTCAGATAGTGCAGTCTAAACCAAAAACAAAAAACTACATAGGCAACGTCATGGCGAAGTTACATCTTCACCTTTTTGCTATGCCATTTTTTATTTCAAGTCTATTATACACTATCTTGGCCGATTTGCGAAGTTTCCTGAAAAGGAACAAATGACAATCGCTGCAAGTCATCACTTTGATGGCTTGCAGCGATTGTTTTTATGAGCATCTAGTACAGTATTGCTTAAATAACTGTGAATTATATAGTTAGCGGAACCCCTGCATAAG
>OLPX01002057.1_pt1 | contig 12607 bp, 14 predicted proteins | sample 1672491 | NCBI WGS metagenome assembly OLPX01 (sample SAMEA3136692, study PRJEB25190) | human gut metagenome | biome: human gut; feature: human-associated habitat; material: faeces | place: Austria | collected 2013 | reverse complement strand
TACTCCAAAGCGATACAGTAGCTTGCTAAAGCCGATGCACAGCAATAAAATGGCGGCGCCAGCAATCATGTAATAGGCCATGAACAGCCTCCTTTCTGTATATAAAAATGAAAATATTTGCAGAAAAAAGGCGAAAATCCCCCTGTAAGTCTGATAATAATAACTTTTCCAGTATAAGTATACCATATTGAACCGGATAAATCGAAGGAAAATCCGGTGAATATTTTCTGAATTTTTGTATTTCCAGAAGGCAGGTGATTTTATGACATATGAACAAGCTCTAGCAGCGATTCATTCCTTTCCACGCTTTGGCGGCTCCCCTGGAGTGGAACGGGTCCGAACATTTCTGAATGATTTGGGAAATCCACAAGAGGGGCTGAAATACATTCACGTAGCTGGGACAAATGGGAAGGGCTCCACTTGTGCAATCCTGGCTTCGGTACTAAAGCAGGCAGGGTATCGCACGGGACTGTTTACTTCGCCTTTCATCAGCGACTTTTGTGAACGAATTCAGGTGGATGCTCAGCTGATTCCGCGGGAAGCCCTCACATCGTTGGTGGAGGAAACCCTTCCGGTTGCCCACCGTTTGGAGGAAAGCGGGGAAGCGCTTACGGAGTTTGACTTTACAACCGCATTGGGCTTTTTGTGGTTTGCCCGCCAGCGGTGTGATTTTGTCGTTTTGGAAGTTGGATTGGGCGGCCGGATGGATGCTACAAATGTCATTGGAACCCCACTTGTGTCGGTACTTACCTCTATATCCTTGGATCACACCCGTATACTGGGAAACACTGTGGAACAGATTGCCGCAGAAAAGGCGGGGATCATCAAACCGTATGGGGTGACCGTTGCCTATGGAGATCAAATGCCCGGTGTGCTGGAGGTGTTCCGACGCACGGCGGCCAGGCAGCATAACCGGCTTTTGGAGGTATCCTCTTCTGTGGTATCGGTTATATCCAGCAATCTACAAGGAACCGATTTCCTCTATGGGGGACTGGCCTTACATTTGCCGCTTTTGGGAGAGCATCAGATCAAAAATGCGGCTACGGCATTGACCGCCTTGTCGGTATTGCAAGAACAGGGATATTCTATCTCAGAACAGGCGGTTATGGAAGGATTCGCTTCTGTGCGTTTTCCTGCCCGCTTGGAACGATTGGGCGACCATCCGCTTGTGCTTTTAGATGGTGCACACAATCCAGATGGAACGCGTGTCCTTGCAAAAGCGCTGCATTTATATCTGAAGGGACGTCCCTTGGTGGGATTGATTGGAATGTTAGCGGATAAGGACGTCCCGACAGCGGTCCAAAATTTGGATGGCCTGTTCAGGCAGATTGTGACCATTACGCCGGACAATCCGCGGGCTATGCCGGCCGAAGAACTGGCAGAAATATGGCGTGTACGGGGTACCAGAGCAATCCCGGCAAAAAACAGAGAAGAGGGCTTGAAGAGGGCGTTCTCTTTTGTACAGCCAGGTGGCGCGTTGGTTATTTGCGGTTCTTTGTTCCTTGCGGGAGAGATACGGCCGCTTTTATTGAGGCACATGCGGGAAAAAGTCGGCTTGTCCGCAGAATTCGAGTAAAATTTTAGTGAGAACCCTTTATCTTTATAGATAAAGGGTTCTTTTTATGAGATGGCAGAGGCTTTTTGTTTGGGCTAGTTAAAAAAATTTCCTAAAGCTTACATATAGCGGAAAAAAATGGACAGCCTTTATGATGGCTATTGTTTTGAATATCGATTACATAGGAGGCAGTCGAATGGGTGTCAGGCTGATTTTAAAGGATGGATGTCTTACGGCTTTGCTCAGCGGAGAGATCGACCACCATGTTGCGAGAGAATTGCGGGAGGAGATCGATGAAACGGCGATGCGAACACAGCCAAAACAATTAAAACTGGATTTTTCCGGCGTGCAGTTTATGGACAGCTCTGGAATCGGGTTGATTATGGGGCGCTATAAACTTATTCAGACTTGGGGTGGCGGCGTGACAATTGCCAATTTACCGCCAAAACTGGAAAAAATCGTATCCCTATCAGGCCTGCGGGATCTCTGTACCATTGTAAAGGAGGTGAAGGAAGTTGAAGGCGAAGAATGAGATGCGCATTTCATTCCCCAGCAGCTCCAATAATGAAGCATTTGGGCGGGCTGTGGTGGCAGCTTTTGCTGCACAGTTGGACCCGACCATCGATGAGTTGAGCGATATTAAGACGGCCGTCTCAGAGGCAGTGACAAATTGTATTGTACATGCCTACCGGGATACGATCGGTATGATTTACATAAATGCCAAATATGACGACCGAGGAACTTTACAGATTAAAATTCGCGACAAGGGATGTGGCATTGAGGACGTGGAGCAGGCCATGCAACCCCTCTTCACAACGGCGGGGGAAGAACGCGCAGGATTGGGTTTTGCAGTCATGGAAAGTTTTATGGACAAGCTTCGTGTGACTTCAAAACCAGGGCATGGCACCACCGTCACGATGCAAAAAAACCTTGCGCGGCGTGTGATGAAGAATGGATAGGGATCAACAGGTACAGGAGAATATCGGCTTAGTACATGCCTGCGCCAAGCGATTCAAGGGGCGCGGGATTGAATACGACGACCTCTTTCAAGCGGGATGCTTAGGATTGGTAAAGGCGGTCGATCACTTTGATGAAAGCCGCGGACTCAAATTTTCCACCTATGCTGTTCCGGTGATTTTGGGAGAGATGCGCCGCCTGTTTCGTGACGGAGGAGCAGTTAAAGTGGGACGTTCCCTCAAGGAGCTGTCGATTCGCGCTTCCCGAAAGGCCGCCGATTTTGCGGACAAGGAAGGGAGATCTCCAACCGTTGGGGAACTTGCCAAACTTCTGGGAGTGGAACCGGCGGAAGCTGCACAGGCGCTTGGAGCAGCGCAGATGCCACTTTCTTTGACTGCATCTGAGGAAGAGGGTGGCGGACAAATCGATGTCAGCATTGATGGGGAGGATGAGAAGATTGCAGAGCTTCTTTCCCTAAAACAAGTGGTAAAAGAGCTGCCGCAAAGGGACCAGAATATTATCTATTTTCGCTACTACAAGCATCGTACCCAGACCGAGACTGCGCAGGCCCTTGGTATGACACAGGTGCAAGTATCCAGAAGGGAGAAAGTGATTCTACAGGAGCTTCGACGAAAGCTGGTTTAAATAAGAAGCATTCGAAAAAGACAGGATTTTATTTGGGTCTTACAGCGTAGAAGTAGTGAAATATCAAGAAAAATGGTGACACGCCAAAGCGTGCCACCATTTTTTGGTTTATTCCCTTTCGAAGCGGTCCAAACGATTTCCCAATCGACTCAGGATTTCGTTGGAGATAGTCCCGACCTGGCCGGCAACTTCACAAACGGTAATCTGTTGCCCACCGGAATGGCCGATCAGCACGGCTTCATCGCCGGGAGAAACGGACGGGATCGCGGATACATCCACCGAGAGTTGATCCATACAGATACGCCCAATGATGGGAGCTTTTTTCCCATGAATCAGCACATACCGTTGCTGTAGGCTATTGCGCGGAACTCCGTCTGCATAGCCGATGGATATGATAGCGATTTTGCGGTCGGTGGAACAGGAAAACGTTCGCCCATAACCGAGTGTCTCACCCGCATAGAGTATTTTTACGCATGAAACCCTTGCTTTAAGGGTTAAAACTGGTTTTAAGCGAGGATGTACCTGGATGCGGTCGTTAGGGTGGCTTAAAGCCCCATAGAGTGCGATGCCAATCCGCGCGTAGTCAAAGGACAGCGTGGGGTAGTTCAGTACTCCGTAGCTGCCTTGGATATGTGTTTTGAAGGGCGGGAACCCTTTTTGGCGCAGTGCTTTTGCCACCGTTTGAAAGCGTTCGAGCTGTGTTAAAGTAAAGAGCCGGTCCTCCGGTGTACTCCCATCGGATACACAGAAATGGGAAAACAGGCCGGTAATCTTGAGATGTGGAAGCTTCCAAATCGAAAGAATATCATCCAACGCATCGCTGCGTTCTCCCAACCGCCGCATTCCGGTATCGATGCCGACATGGACAGAAAGTGTTTTTCCATACGCACTCAGGATCTGCGCATACGTGTGATCTATGACGGTTTGAACCAGATTGTAGTGAGAAAGCTCTGCAAATAGGGAAGGATGGGTATATCCAAGGACGAGGATTTGTCCGGTTATTCCAGATTGGCGAAGTGCAATACCCTCCTGAACAGTGGCGACACAAAAATCGGAAATGCCCAAATCTTGTAGGGCTTTTCCAATCAAAACTGCCCCGTGCCCATAGGCATTTGCTTTTACGACAGCCATGATTTTCGTATGGCCAGGAAGGATTCCCTGCAGTTCACGGACATTGTGAGATAAATTTGCCCGGCTTAACTCGATCCAGGCCCTTCCCGTTTGGCACATTTTACGTTTCTCCTTCCCAGATAAAATAGAATTCCAGCACTGCACGCCGTTGAGAGGAAGCAGACGCTTCCGTAAAGGATCATAGAATTATCGACAAATATTTGAGTAAGGCCTGTAAATTTGGCAAGTCCACGGACGAGGACGATCACGGCAGGATGAACCAAATACAAAAGGGTGGACGTTTTCCGGAGATAATATGGAGCTTGTCCCCGCACTTGCAATAGCATTTGAAACAGGAAGTACATGACCAGCGGCAAAGAGAGGTACATGCTGTTGTGGCGCTGTAAATGCAGGAAATCGGTCCAAAACCCTTCCAATAACAAGATAGGGACAAAAATAGCCAGTCCCCACTTGCATGCAAATTTGGAACAGCGGTTTTGCGGAGTAGCGATCGCCAAACCGAGAAACAGAAAGATGGGCGTAAAAAAGAACCCATTCCGGGTATAGCTGCTAAAGGAAAAAAGAACATCATAGAATTCCTTAAGAAAAGGGACGGATGAAATCAAACCGTAGTAGCTATCGCCCGCTAATCCGACTATATAGGCAGCCACACTATAGATGCAGGCCGCACGCATGGAGATTCGTACCAGAAGGACGACGATCCAACATCCAATTATGGCCGCAGGAAAGTACCAAAGATGATAAAAGGTTCCGTCGAAGCATAGGGCCTTTAGGAATTCTTTAACATTGTGAGGGAGATTTCCGGCATACCAGCTAATTGGCAAATAAAGAATGGTGGCGGTAAGATAGAGCCATAGATTGTGCTTAAGATATGAAGAAAAACGGTTTGTTTTGCGCAAGCCACTTTGTATATAAGGGCCTAGGACAAAAAAGCCAGTGGTCATCAAAAAGAAAGGAACGGCTATTCGGAAAAGGCTGTAGGTGAGGAGAACATCCAGAGTAGGGTTCCAAACAGCAAAGGGGGCGATATGGATGGCAACGACCATCCATGCGGCAAGGATGCGAAAATAGTCGATCCCAGCATAATTTTTATTCTGCATAAGCTGGCCCCCAGAGCATTAAGACGATGCCGCCCTCGTTTGTACCAGAGACCGAATCGTTTATTTCCTCCGAGAGCTCGATCTGCTTGGCTTCTTCACGTTCCAACGGCAGGTAAAATAGAGAGTAAGTGATCCCATGAATACATACATGAAAGGGATGCTGGGGGTTGGTCGTTTCTTTCAAAAAACGGATGTATTCCTCCAAGACCATCCCTTTTTTCGAGAGAATCTCAGCGTGTGGCACTCCAACATATCGAAAATGCCAAGGCTCTTCGGCAATACCTGTAACGCTCTCTTTTCCTCGCAAGTATCGTTCAATCCACCCATAGCGTGGGGCTATTTCTCGAAACTGCTGGAATATGCCGGTTCGCGGGAAATCTGGACAAATAAAGTCAATTTCCGATTTTTGTTCGGCTAGATCGATGGCTAGACCTGTTTGATGCTCGCTGTGGCCGGGAATAGCAACAAATTGTCTTGCAAAAGGGAGCCCTTTCTCTGCAATTGCATCCTCCCAGATGTGTTGCTGTTCGTCCTGTGTACGATACCCACTGACAGCGGCAAATTGCGTGTCACAGTGCAAATGGCGAAACACTTGTTGCAGGGATTCAGCAGCCTTAGCTTGTAAAAGAATTTTGGACTGACCGGGGATTGCCGGAACCAAGCCTTGTATATCAGTAACGTGTGGCAGTGGATGATTGGGGGTGACTAGGAGCAAATCTCCACGGAAGCTATCCTCATATTGTATAAGAATGGATCTCATATGCATTCCCCCATTTTCAACAACTGGTGGATTACTTCGGAAAATGTCCACCCGGCAGCTTTTAACATGTTGGGATACCGGCTGTGTGGAGTGAATCCGGGGATGGTATTGACCTCATTAAACACGATTTTCCCCTCCGGAGTCAGGAACAGGTCAACTCGTGCAAATCCTTTGCAACCCAAAATCGTATAGATTTGTTTGGCTGTCTCTTGAATTTCTTTTGCTTTTTTGTCTGAAATACGGGCAGGAACATGGATTTTTGCGGTTTCTAGGGTGTATTTTTCAGTATAATCGAAGAATCCCTGCGATAGTTCGATTTCATCGACAGCCCCAATGGTCAGTGGATTTGTCCCCAGGATGGCGCATCCCACTTCGAAGCCGGGAATCGTTTCCTCCAAAAGAACATGGGAGTCGTGAACAAAAGCGCGCTCGATGGCGGGAAGTAGCTCCTGTTCAGTCAATACTTTTGTGATTCCGAAAGAGGAACCGGATCGCACTGGTTTTACAAAGATGGGATAACCGAGCGTTTGTATATCATGCATCAACTGTTCTTTATCAAAGGCAGGCTGGATTAAGATGGACTTAGGAGTCGCAATCCCTTCTGCTGCAATCAAACGGTGGGCCAGCTCCTTATTCATACAGAGCGCGGAGCTCAGAAGGTCACATCCGATGATTGGAATTCCGGCCAGTTCCAAAAGGCCCTGGACCGTTCCATCTTCTCCGTTTTTTCCATGAAGAATGGGAAGGGCAGCGTCAAATGAGATTGAGCGTACAGAATGGTCTTTCACATATTGAACTCCGTGGATGGAACGATCTGTGGTTGGAAATACCGGTACACAAAATTCCTCGACACACCATTCGCCGTGTAGAATGCGCTCCGGATTGCCCCGATACCAATACCATTGGCCGGTTTGGGGATGGAGGCCGATCAGAAACACGGAATAACGTGAAGTGTCGATCTGCAAGAATACAGAGTAAGCGGATTGTAGAGAGACATGATATTCGGTAGAACATCCACCGAATAGAAGGGCAATGGTGGCTCGACTGCCGGAAAGGTTCTGTGAGGGTGTATGTGAATGAAACTGCCCAAAGGAATCCGGAAACTGGTTAGAGGGATTCTCTTCTATCGTTTGATTTCGATTCATTTTCATTTTCTCCTTCCTGAAAGACATGAAAACGGGAACTACCTTTTTGTAAGGCCATACGCTATAGAGGCTCGTTGTTTTTGTGACAAAATAAAAGATCGTTGCCGTTCAGGTTTTATTCTACCGAACAGCAGCGATCTTTGTTTTACAATTCACGTTTCAACTTCTTAAGAAACCAAAAAGAACATATTAAGATTTTCTGAAGATGGTTTTCATAAATAAAGGTTCATCCATTTTGCATCAGCAAAACGACCATCATCGTAGTGAAAAAAGCGGGGATAGCAACCTACTTCTTGAAATCCGTACCGCCGATACAGACGAATGGCGCGTTCGTTCTCTGCATGGACCGTTAAGCCGATGACTTGGATCTGTTTAGAATCCCGCGCAAACTGTATAAGTTGTTCCATTAAGATCTGAGCGATGCCTGAACCCCAATCCTTTTTTCGCACAGAGATCGAGAGTTCGCTTGTGTGTGATATGCGCGGTGCATTTTGTGCGGTAAGGTCGCCCATAGCAGCTAATTCTCCATCGACTCGAACAATCCATAAACTCTGGTTAGGGGCCTGAAAGTGTTCAATATATTTTTCCTCTTCAACGATGGATATTGGAAATCCATCTTTACCAAAGGTCAGAAACTCACTTTCTCCGCCAATGCAATTGAGATATTCGATGATATCCTTTGCATCGGAGGGAATTGCTTGGCGCAATTCAGCAGTTCTTCCATCTTTCAATAGAACAGTCATTTGATACCTCCTAAAGTCTCTCTATTTAGTAAGATTCCATATGTATAATAATAGAATAAGAATAACCTCTATCATATACGCTTGTCAATTCAAAAGGAATTCGTATGGGTGCGGGCGGTTCTTGTGGCTTCAGCCAACAATGAAATATCGCCTATTTTGAATTCTAAAAAATGTTGAAAATATATTTTAAATACGCTATACTGCATGCAGAAGAAGTCTTTAAACAACTATGACAAATAAACATGAAATGGGGGAATCAAAATGAGCAATGTATTAGTCGCGTTTTTTTCAGCTAGTGGTGAGACAGCCCGTTTGGCAAAGACCTTAGCCGATACTGTAAAAGGGGATCTATATGAAATTCAGCCAGGAGTACCCTATTCATCTGCTGATCTGAATTGGAATAATCAAGCAAGCCGCAGCAGTGTGGAAATGAACGATAAAACCGCTCGGCCGGTCATTAAAAATCGCGTGGAGGATATGACCTCGTACGATGTCATTTTTATTGGATTCCCTATCTGGTGGTATGAAGCGCCGCGCATCATACATACTTTTCTGGAAAGCTATGATTTTTCAGAGAAAACTGTGGTCCCATTTGCCACTTCAGGTGGCAGCGGAATGGGAGAGACGGACCATATCCTGAAACAAACTTGTCCAATGGCCCGCTGGTTGCCGGGAAAACGATTCAGCAGTAGAGCAAATACGGAAGAAATTTCGGCTTGGGTCAAAGGCTTAAAAATGTAGCAAGACAGGATGAAATCAAATCAACATAGAAAGAATATGGAAGTTGTATAGACAAAGAGGGATTCACTGTATTTGTATGGACGAATGGATTGGAATCATCTAAGGAGGAATTCCTATGTCTTATCTAGGGGAAGAAATCAAAAAATTGGGATTTGGTTTGATGCGTTTACCTCAGAAAGCTGGACGTATCGACATAGAGCAAACAAAAACAATGGTTGACCTATTTCTGGAGGCAGGTTTTACATACTTCGATACGGCTTGGGCCTATGCGGGCAGTGAAGATGCGATTCGTCAGGCGCTAGTCGAGCGTTATCCGCGGGAATCCTTCCAGCTCGCAACTAAAAATGCCGCTTGGATCAACTGCAAAACGCGGGAAGAGGCAATCGCTCAGTTTGATGTTTCTCTTAAGCAGACAGGGGCAGGATATTTTGATTTTTATCTGCTTCATAACCTGGGAGAGGGGCGGACGCACTTTTTTGATGATTTTGACATGTGGAGCTTTGTACAAGAAAAGAAGAAGGAAGGTCTCATCAAACATGCCGGTTTTTCTTTCCACTCCACACCGGAAGAGTTGGATGAATTGCTGACAAAGCATCCGGAAATGGAGTTTGTTCAACTGCAAATTAACTATGCAGACTGGGAATATCCAGCTGTGCAATCCCGTCGATGCTATGAAGTGGCAAGAAAACATGATAAGCCAGTGATTATCATGGAGCCGGTTAAGGGAGGTATGTTGGCGAATCCGCCCGTACCTGTTCAGAGAATTCTCAAGGGCGCAGAGCCAGATCAGTCCTTTGCTTCTTGGGCAATCCGGTTTGCAGCCGATCTGGAGGGAGTGATTACGGTTCTTTCCGGTATGAGCAATGTAGAACAAATGCAGGACAACCTATCTTATATGAAGAATTTTACAGGCCTTACAGCAGCAGAACAGAAAACGCTCAGAGCAGCTCAGGAAGCGCTTAGTCATATTTCGTTAATTCCCTGTACATCCTGCAACTATTGTGCAAAAGTCTGCCCCAATAATATAGGAATTTCTGGAACCTTTACAGCGATGAATTATCTAACCCTTTATCGAGATCAGGCAGCAGCAGCTCATCAGGAGGCATGGCTGGTGGGGGGCCATGGGAAGAACAAGGCGAATGCATGTATCCATTGTGGAAAATGTGAAGAGGTGTGTCCACAGCATATTTCCATCCGCACAGAGCTGAAAAAAGCGACGGAAATGTTGGGGATTGGCATTGAGTAGAGACTTATTCACTTTTTGAATGGAATTTCGTTTGAATAGAGTATATGATTCCGTCCCAATATCCCTTTAACCAAAGCTGTGGGGAAAACAAAACGGTACGCCTGATTACAGTCCATACCACAGTAATCGAGCGTACCGTTTTACAATATCAATAAAGAGCCTTTTGTAACCGTTTCTTTTTTAATCCCTTGGGTTTTAGAATACACGATACATTACCGAAAAGATATGTCTGATAGGATAAGAGACGAAGGGCCAATCAGGGGCTAATGATCATTCCACTGCATTTTTTGATAAGAGTATCAACGAGAGCGAGAAGGGGTTATTCCTTCACAAATTCAATATGAATATCCCCGTTATTATTAGAGACGCTTAAAACTTTTTTCCCTCCATCTTTCTGAGAGGGTAGATTGCTTTCGCCTTTTTTGATTTCGCAGGATATGGTATAGTCGTCGTAGCTTCCGATTATGGTACCGTTGATATTCCCGTTTTTTGTCTGTATAGCCGTGGTATGGCCGATGCTCAATCCATCCAATAAGATGTCTCCGCCATTTGTAGTAAGAGTGACGTCCTTTGTCACAGTTAAAGGGGCAACAGAGATATTTTCATTGGTAGTGTCCAGGGTTAAGGAGGAGACAAGCGAATCGGGAATATACAAAGTAATGGTGCGCTTGTCTATGGGAGCGCTACCTCCAATATAGTCCGTCCAATTCTTGTTGGATACAGATGTCATGGTCAATGTGCCAGAGTCTGCAGTAGAGATGTTATAGGCTTCCTTAGGGCTCTCATAGTAATCTATTCGTATTTGGTCATCCTCGGAAGGGATTACTTCGATCTTTCGGTCTTGGACTTCCAGTTCGATTTCTTGCACCTGTGTATGGTTTATCACATAGCTTTCCGCAGAAAAATCTTCATCCGTAGAAGAGCATCCAGTTAAGATTGCTGATCCAAGTAACAACATGCATGCAAAAGAAAACAGTTTTTTCATGGGAACCTCTTGTATTAAAGTGTTTTTCTTTTTAAAACGACCAGGCCGATGATCGATAGGCCTGTACTGAGCAGAGCACAAACTCCTATGTGTAGAAAAGCATTGCTATTCAGCATGATTATTTGAAAGAATCCGGCCAAGAGCTGGCGAAGAGGTGTAATTGGCGTAAAAATACAGATCATTGCTACCAATATGCCGTCCGTCAACCAGCCATACCAGTGGGATTGCATCGATAGAAGTACATGAAGAAAAGTCATGGTGAGAAAGAGAAATATTCCCTGCTGGAGGAAAGCTATAAAAGCGCCATTTTCCATCCAGCCACATAGATCCATCAGATTCATCACGGTTTGTGTATGGTTTAGTGGGTCGAATATAAGGTGGATTGTAGTATTGGCTAGAGAGACGAGAAGGGCAAGGAATCCATAACAGACCAGACTTCCGGCATAGAAATCTTTTTTACTTGCCCCCAAATACATGAGTTTGGGGTAGACATAAAAGACGAAAAAGAAAGGGGACATAGCGGCCAACAACCAAGTATAGTTTCCATTGCTTAAGGCGATTGCAGAGTCGCCTGAAGTTGTCGCGCAAAGCACGACAAGGACTGTAAGGATGAAGCTCATTTTATTGCTTGCAAGTTCCCGTTTTACAACTGCAAATGTTGCGTTCATTTCCGAATACCTCCTCTATGACCGACCATCTGAATGAAGAAGTCTTGTAAAGTTAAAGGATGAATCTCTAAGGACGCTATTTGTTTTGGGGGTGTGTCAAAGATATAGCTGGTTACAAGCCCGCCAACCGAATCTTGACCGATCACGTTTAAGTTTTTAGTGGCGGCTTCGACATCGCTTTTCAATCCGCTAATGCTGTATGCTTGTTTTTCGACGGCTTGTAGGGTGTCAAAAAAGCGGATACGCCCTTTATCAAGGATGATTAATTTTTGAATCGTTTTTGTAATTTCTTCGATAATGTGGGTGGACACAAGGATGATGCGGGGATGTTTTTGGAAGCTTTCGGACAGCATATTATAGAACTCTACCCGCATGATCGCGTCAAATCCCAGCACCGGTTCATCTAAAAGAATGACATTTTTATTACTCGCCAGGCAGATGATTGTGGAAACCATGGTTTTCATACCAAGGGACAGATGGTGAAACTTTTTCTTACCATCTAGCTCGAAACGCTCCATCATCTCTGTAGCAAATGCAAAGTCGTAATTGGGGTTTACCTCTCCCGCAATATGAAGCAATTTTTTCACGGGGAGGTGGAAATGCTTTGCAAAATTTTCGATATAACTTACGCCTGTATCCAGTGTTGCGGTCGTAATCAGTTGATTGTTCACGCGAATCTCACCATAAGAGATATTTTGGTAACCTGCAATTGACTTGAGTAAGGTGGTCTTGCCAGCGCCGTTTCGACCAAGTAGGCAATAAATCCCTGGTTCGCTAATGGTCAGAGAGACGTCTTTTAGTACCGCTGTCTGTCTGTATTGTTTTGTTACACCAGAAAGTTCAATCATGATGATATTCCTCCGCTCCATGTTTACGATTAAGAAAGTAGATTTGATATGCGTTTCTCTTCGTGCGAGTACAGTATAAACCT
>OLPX01002054.1_pt1 | contig 12614 bp, 9 predicted proteins | sample 1672491 | NCBI WGS metagenome assembly OLPX01 (sample SAMEA3136692, study PRJEB25190) | human gut metagenome | biome: human gut; feature: human-associated habitat; material: faeces | place: Austria | collected 2013 | reverse complement strand
CGTTTTCCATCTATCAGTTCCCATACAGCCGTACCGTGTTCTTCCAATCGTACATGAAGTTCTTTCGACATTCCTTTCGGCACAAGGAAGCGTTGCATCCACGGATATTTAAAACGGGGAAAGGAGAGCACAATTGTCTCCCCTTCCCTTTCTGCTGTAATATGTTCACTGCGACAGGGAATGACCTCTAACAGGTTGATTTTCTCTTTGGCAGCCATACTTCTTATTTTTTATTTCAGAGTATTCATACTGATACTCTTCTGTTTACACCTTGATACAAAATTCCTTTGTCACTTTAGGTATTGAATTTCCTAGTTACTTTTGGATATTCGCCTCTTCCAGACCGTATCCCTTCTTCTTGTTCTCTGCCTTTAACATCAAAGCCACAATCAGAGCAAGCACACCAAAGAGAGCAAAAATAGCCATCGGCAACGTGTAGTCATAAGTCTGTGCACCGTCTACTACCGGACCTTTGCAATAAGTATTCAACACCCATCCGATCAACAAAGGAACACCCATCAATCCCCAGTTCTGTACCCAGAAAATCAATGCGTATGCAGTACCCAACTGTTTTTCCGGAATAATCTTCGGAACAGACGGCCACATAGCTGAAGGCACCAACGAGAAGGCAAACCCCAATATAATCATGATGATAGTAGCAAACCACCATATATTCAGTATAGGCAGAGCAAACATCGTATGCACAAAAATAAGCATCACTGATCCGATTATCATCAATGTGGCTCCCTTACCAATACGGTCATAAAGCGAGCCGAACAACGGAGTCAGAATAATCGCACCAATCGGCAACAATCCGGGAATCGTTCCCGCCAACTTCGGATCTACATTATACTTCTGCACCATCAAGTCGGCAGCATACTTGATAAAGGGGAATACAGCCGAGTAGAACAATACACATAGTAATGCAATCAGCCAGAATCCTTTATTGGTAATGATATACACAATATCTTTCATACGGAACGGCTCTTCCGGTTCCAATCCCTCTGCATCCAAAGAAGCATCCAACTTCTTATCATAGAAAGTATAAAGGAAGAAAGCAATCGTACCCACGCACAACATAATCAGACAAAACAGAATCGGAGCAGGAATATTGGTATGGAATGTGCCACTCTCATCCATAGATCCGAAAAAGTCGGCCAAAGGAACCGTAAGCACCATTGCCAGAGTTGTTCCGATACGTGCCGTAGCCATTTCAAGTCCCATAGCCAACGCCATTTCCTTACCCTTGAACCATTTCACGATAATCTTGGAAACTGTGATACCGGCAATTTCCACACCTACACCGAAGATAGCATACCCCAATGCAGCCAGGGTTACCTGTGTTTTGAATCCGAAGAGCATGGCACCTTCCGGAAAAGTAGTAGAAATCGCATAGTATTTCAATCCACAACCAAACACCATCAATAAACAAGCTCCCATTCCGGTGAAACGAACTCCCATCTTATCCAAAATGATACCACCGAAGATCAGCATCAACAAGAATACGTTAAACCAACCGTAAGCGCTTGTGAAGAATCCATAATCAAGACTATCCCATAGTAGTTCTTTCTCAAGCATGGGTTTTAGAGGAGACATTACGTCGGTGAGGAAATAGCCGCATAGCATAGTAAATGCGACTAATGCTAGAACACTCCATCGGAGTACGGCGGAGTCATTCAATTTCTGTTTCAAATGTTCTGTCATTGTTATATTTAAAAATAGTAGTTAATAATCTTCATACGACCAACAAAGGTAGTTAAATCTCGTTTGTTTCTATCAAAAAGAGATTGTTTTTACAAGAAAAAGTTAAGTGCGGATTACACTGACCACGCGGAAGATTGAAAATCCGTGTAATCTGCGTAATCCGCACTTAAATATCAAAGAAATGCAGCATCCGTCTGCACCTTCCCATTAATGGTTTTACCCCAAAGTCTTACCTGACAACGGAGTGAATTACTCTGCTGCAGGAGCAGGAGTTTCAGTAGCCGGTGCCGGAGTTTCTGTAGCAGGTGCATTGGTAGCAGGAGCATCAGTTTGCGGCGCAGCCGTACCTGCGGGTAAGTTATACGGGTTAGTCTGTTGTTCTTTCTGTGCCTGTTCCAACACTGCGTCTTTAGCAACTGCAGAACGAGGAACTACATAAGCAGTAGCAATGCTCATTACAACCATAAAGATGGCCAGGCCCCATGTTGCTTTTTCCAGAAAGTCTGTAGTCTTGCGCACGCCCATGATGGCGTTAGATGAAGAGAAACCAGAAGCAAGTCCGCCTCCTTTTGAGTTCTGAATCAGCACGATGAAACACATCAACAAGGCTGCAATAACCATTAAGATAACGAATAATAAGTACATTTTTAGTTATTTTGAATTAGCGTTAATAATCAATTTCTCCAAAAATCTGATTTGGTCTGCAAAGTAAGCATTTTTTTTTGGATATTTCAAGCTTAATTTTTTAATTATTTCAAGAGCTTTTGAATATCGTTGCTGTTTAACATAGATTTTTGCCAAAGTTTCCGTAAAACAGCTGTCATCTTCCTCTTCTTCCTTCATCGTTTCTTCTTCGGTAAGTTCGTCCGAAGAGGTTGGCGAAGATGGCATTTCTTCTCTTAAAGGTTTCTTGCAGAGGGGAGAGTCGCTCTCGCTCTTTTCTATAAAGTCGTCAATCAGTTCGTAGCCTTTGAGTTTGGGCGTTTCTTCCGATGGCTGTTCCGTAGCCGGAGTCTCCTCCAAAAGATAAGAGGTGTAATCCATCGAATAGTCGAAGCTGGTGCGGGCAGTCACCTCTTCGGGTACTGTGGACAAGAAAGCGTCGATCAATGCTAATGTGCGGTCTACGGACGGTTCGTCTTTCAGCACCTCCGTGAGAGGTACTCCCTTTTTTCGTGCCTGCACATCATAGCGGTCACCTTCAATCAACCGGAACAACTGCCGTCTGTCTGCAATGTAAAGAACTGCTTTCCGCAGTTCTCCACCAAAACTAATATCATGGAGAATATACAGATTCTTCAGATACAGCAGACGAAGTGACTGAAAATACGGATACCTCGCAAGAAGATTGCGCAGTTCGTACAAAGTATCCCTATTCAGCGTCTCGGGATGCTGAATCCATTGTTGAAAGTTAACAGAAGTCATTTATATTACCAGTTTGCTACAGTTGCATTAAAAATTTGGTCGGTGATCTCTTTAGACATTTCAGCAATCAATCCGTCCTGTACGGCAGTCAGCAACTGGCTAGAGTCGTAGGTACGGAACGCAGAAAACTGTTGTTCAAAGTCTTCGGCATGATTGGTGTTGTTGACAAAACGCACATTGACGGTGATAGTCAACTTCGTCTCCGAAGAGTAACCGTCGGCAGATACTGCCTGGTTGTACTGATTGTAACCTGTGATTTCTCCGTCAATCTGCAAGTCAGCATTCTGATTCGGCTTGAGCAGTTGCAGACGGGTTTGCCGGATGAAGATATCTTTCAGGTCTTCATTAAATTTGGTTGCCAACGGAGCATATACATACTCCGACTTGATCGGGAAGTCGGCTATCGAAATGGTCTTTACCTTATCATAATTGATAGACGATCCGTTAAACTTATAGGAGACAGTGCACGCAATGACTACCACCGGTAAAACGAACAGTACCAAAGGGCGTATTATTTTCTTAATCCAATTCATATTCTTTTATTTTTCTATAAAGTGTACGCTCGGAAATATTCAAGTCCTTAGCCGCACTTTTCCGCTTTCCATGATGCCTTTCAAGTGCTTTGCGTATCATTTCTTTCTCCACTTCATCCAGTGACAAAGGAGATTCTTCTACATATTCTTCCGTGTCTTGTATGTCATCATCATCCTTGCAAACCGTGGGCTGCATGGTGTGAATGATAGCAGGTACCGAAGGTTGATGCGCCGTCACTACCGGAGTAGTAACCACCGTTCCCATTTGTCCTACCTGCCCCACCTGTCCGGCACGTTCAGCCATCAGGTTGTGTACCATCTTCTTCAACTCCGCTACCTCCTGGCGCATATCGAACAGAACGGAATAAAGAATCTCCCGTTCACTTTCAAAGCCTTTACTTTCGCGTGTTCCCATCAGTGCGGGAAGACGTTGTATATTTTGTGCGGGAAGATAATTCTGCAAGATAGCAGCAGAGATCTCCCTATTGGTTTCAATGATAGATATTTGCTCGGTGATGTTCTTCAACTGGCGCACATTTCCGGGCCACGGGTAAGCCAACAACTCTTTCTTCGCATCCTCCGTCAACTGAATAGCAGGCATCCGGTATTTCTCTGCAAAGTCTGCGGAAAACTTACGGAACAACAAAAGTACATCGTCACCACGTTCACGCAAAGGCGGTATTTGGATAGGCACCGTATTCAACCGGTAATATAAATCTTCACGGAAACGTCCTTCTGCAATCGCTTGTGTCAGATTGACATTGGTAGCTGCCACAATACGAACATCCGTCTTTTGCACTTTGGACGAACCTACTTTTATAAACTCGCCACTCTCCAACACACGAAGCAAACGTGCCTGGGTAGGCATCGGCAACTCCCCTACTTCATCAAGGAAAATAGTACCACCGTCGGCTTCGCCAAAGTACCCTTTCCGTTCGCCAATCGCACCGGTAAACGCACCCTTCTCATGCCCGAACAGTTCGGAATCAATCGTACCTTCCGGAATAGCACCACAGTTGACAGCAATATACTGCCCGTGCTTCCTCCGGCTATATTGATGAATAATCTGCGGAAAACTTTCTTTTCCGACTCCACTTTCTCCGGTAATCAGCACAGACAAATCGGTAGGAGCTACCTGAATGGCAACATCTATGGCGCGCAACAATGCTTCGGTATTACCTATAATACCGAAACGTTGTTTCACTTGTTGTATCTCTGCTTTTGTCATCTATTTTAAGTATTAAGCCAGTATAAAGTATTAAGTATAAAGTATTAAGTATTAACCTTGCAAATGATCGACTGTGATAATACTTAATACTTTATACTTAATACTTATTCTTCGTCTACTGTATCCAGTTTCAGTTTATCACTATCATCACGTTTCTCGTAATACTGTTTACGCAACGGATTGGCACGAGCCACCTTTTCCCGCTGACGATTACGGAACACGTCGATGGCAACATAAATTGCCTGACGGAAAGAATCTTCACAAGCCACTCCCTTGCCTGCAATATCATAAGCAGTACCATGAGCCGGAGAAGTACGTACCACCGGCAGACCTGCCGTATAGTTCACTCCGTCTTCCATAGCCAATGCTTTGAACGGAGCCAGCCCCTGATCGTGATACATTGCCAGGATACCGTCAAAATGAGTATAATTGCCTGAACCCATAAAGCCATCGGCCGCATAAGGACCGTAACTAAGGATTCCTTTCTCTTCCATTTCTTTCATGGCAGGAATAATCACTTCCTGTTCTTCCATTCCCAACAAACCACCATCTCCGGCGTGAGGGTTGAGAGAGAGTACCGCGATACGCGGAGCACCAATGCCGAAATCCTGTTTCAAGCAACGATGGAATATCATCAGCTTCTCCTGAATCAGTTCCTTGGTAATCGTAGTGGCAATCTCTCTGACAGGGATATGCGTCGTAACCAAAGCTACCCGGAAGTCATTCTTCATCAAAATCATCAATGACTTATCACCATTGCCCAGACGTTCTTCGATATATTCCGTATGTCCGGGGAAGGAGAACTCTTCCGACTGAATCGTATGTTTGTTGATCGGAGCTGTCACGATGACGTCGATCAAACCTTCGCGATATTCTTCAATGGCACGTTCCAAGGCTCCCAACGCAGCTTTACCCGCTTCGGGATCGGGTTTGGAAAATTCCACTTTCACCTCATCATCCGTGCAGTTCACCACACTCAAGCGGTTGTATCCCGCTTCGGTAGCAGAGTTGACAATACTGAAATTCGTCTGTATGTCCAACGCTTTACGATGATAAGCCGCTACTTTTGGTGAACCGTAAATGATCGGAGTACATAGTTCCAACATTGTAGGGTCGGAAAATGTCTTCAGAATCACCTCATAGCCCACCCCGTTAATATCTCCCTGGGTGATACCTATTCTTATCTTGTTATCTTCCATGTTTTTATTTTTTAGTTTGTTCCGCTGCCTCCTTGGATACACCTCCCAATGGAATTTGATTCTGCTGAACTTCATTCGGAAGTTTCAGTGTATAAAGAGATGCTTCCATCTGGCGTACCAGGTTGCGTTTCATTTTATCAGGTGAATAAACAAATATTTCTGCTGTAATAATTCGTTGGTTTTTCTCGTCCAGGCGAGTGTGGGAAACGTATGGGCCACCCATAAAATCACCCTTCATACGCCACAAGCCGCGTGCTTCCATCGTGTAGCTGTTCTGTACATTGATGGGACGAACGTCAGTCAGCAAACTGTCAGTCGACATATAAACGCCTTCTTTGAATCCGGGGATATTGGCTTGCATCACAGAGTCACGCTTATGCACAAAATATTCTTTCGTAAATGTATCCTTGTCAGTATAAGGATAAGAGTACATCACAAAATTACGGTCGGCAGTACCTGTGTTGGTAGAAGCCCAGAAGAAATCATCCCCGGTCTTTGAATTAGCCAGTTCGGCATCCACCCAGATGTCGCATCCGAACAAACTGTCCACTTTCTGCGAAATGAAATTACTGTGTTTCCCTTCCAGGAACGTAATCTGACGGTTCATCTCCGCACGGGTAAAGAAGTCGACAATCGTCTTTTTGTTCTCTTCCACAAACTTCTCAAACTCTTCTTCGTTCGGAGCCTGGATAGTCAATATCATCTGCGGATTGGCATACACGTCCTTCGCATATTTGAACGAGGCTTTCGTATATATATCCTGTATATCTACAATAATAATGTTACGTATCAACTTCAGCGTAGAATCATAATCTTTCGGCGAAGTATACATAATCCGGAAAGAAGGTTCCGACTGCGGCAAACCGGGCATATCAGCATCGAGCGCATCATGTAAAGCCCTTCCGGCAGCACGATCCCAAACACCGTGATCTACTACAACCAAAAGCTCGTAAGCACGACCACTAGAGGTGTGATTTCCTTTCAGACCACAAGAAGCAACGACAAAGGCTACCAAAGCGATGCTTAAATAAAAAAAGTACTTTTTCATGATGTTCGGTTTTATATATTAACTCTCATTATTTTCTTCCTGTTTCGCTGTCGACAACATACCACAAGCTGCAAAAATATCTTCTCCTCTTGAAGAACGGATGGTGGTGAAAAGCCCGTGTGACGTCAGATAATCACGAAAACGGGTCATCGTTTCCATGTCCGCTCCTTCGAGGTCTACTCCCGGTATGGCATGAAAACGAATCAGATTCACCCTGCAATCCAGCCCGCGAAGAAGTTTCAGCAACTCTTTGGCATAGACCTGCGAATCATTGAGCCCTTTAAAAACAATATATTCAAATGAAAGTCGACGTTGTTTGCTAAAATCATAGTTTTTTAACAGTTCCACCATCTCGGTGATCGAATATGCCCTTTCTGCCGGCATCAATTCGGAGCGTTGAGCTGTCAACGGAGAGTGAAGACTGATGGCGAGATGGCAATCGTTTTCTTCGATAAAACGCTGCAATCCTTTCCGTAGTCCGACTGTAGAAAGTGTGATACGCTTCGGGCTCCAAGCATAGCCATAGGTAGCGGTCAGTAGTTCCAATGCTTTCAGCACCTCATCCAAATTATCAAGCGGTTCGCCCATTCCCATCATCACGACATTGGTCAGTTTGTCGCGTTCCGGCAACGAATGAATCTGGTTGATGATCTGACTGGCGGTCAGGTTGGCGGTATAGCCTTGTTTACCCGTCATGCAGAACTTACAGTTCATCTTGCAACCTACTTGTGAAGACACACACAACGTTGCCCGGTCGTCATCCGGAATATAAACCGACTCAACAAAATGATTCTCACCAACTTTATAAAGATACTTCACCGTACCATCTACAGAGCGCATTTCATCTACCGGAGCAACTGCTCCCACCTCATAGTTCTGCTTGAGCAACTCCCGGTGTTTCAACGACAAATTAGTCATTTCATCAATCGAGGCTACCTTCTTTTCGTAAAGCCAGGATGCAATCTGCTTGGCAGCAAAGCCGGGCATACCCAGTCTTTTTGTCAATGATTGAAGCTCTACAAGAGTCATTCCTAAAAGGGGATATTTAGACATTCTTCTTTCTGTTGATGGTTTATATTTGCAAATGTAAGGAAATAAAGTCGATTTCTATATAGCGAGAATGCAAAAGTTAACAAAAAAGGGAAGTAGCCCCAAGTTATGAACGAACCACATCTATATATTGAAGCAGCTTTTTCGCCATTTCCGAGTCACTACCATTCCTTTTCACTTCATGATCGTACGCCTCACGAAAACAGGCCAACGCATCTTCCCGTTCATTACAAAAACTGTGTAAAACCCCTAGATTTTGACAAGCCAGAATCGTATGATCATCCTCCCATCCCAAGTACTTCTTCCGTAGTTCAAACTCTTTTAAGAAAGCATCTTTCGCCATTGGATAATTTTCCATCTTTGCATAAGCTTGCGCTTCGTAGTAACAGACCTCACTAGAAACATCAGGATCAATATCCTCGTGAATATCTAAAGTCGTTGCAATACGAATTACGTTCCCATACTCCTTATTCTCGTAATATTGTCGCATAATATCACATCTCAATGCCTCGTAACGGACAGTTAATTCAGCCAGACGCGGCTTTTCACTGAAAAACTTTTCATGCAGAAGAGACTCACGAAAAAATAAAGTAGAACTTTGTTCATCTCCACGCTCCTTCATCACCCGTTTAAACTCTTTGCACAAATGATACAACTCTTTGTGACAAGCCACGATCTGTTTCCTATTATCTATCTGTACAGCAATATCCAACGCCTCATTCACCAAACTCCACGCTTCATCATATCGCTTAATATAATAAAGACATTTTCCCTGCATACGCAAACATTTAGCCACTCCACTCGACAGTCTGCCATTCAAAGATTCGTGCATTTCAGCCACTTTCCGGAATTTCTTGGCGGCACTCTCTTCCTCATCCCTATAATAATCACAATAAGCCAAAAATTCGGAAAGTTCAATAACTTCTGCCTGACTCTTCTCGTCAGTAGAAGCCGCATGATAATTAAGCGCCCTATTCAAATAAATCGCAGCCTCATTGTATTGCTCATTGTAGTAATATGCCAGAGCCAGATTCCGACAGGTATTGGCAATCTCCAATTCCGGAGTTGGTACAATACTTTCCTGCATCACCAATGCTTTCAAGAAACAGTCGCATGCCGTTTCGTATTCTTCATTGCGGGCGTACCGGCATCCTTCATTCATCTTTAATACCGACTTGGCAATTAACGGTATCGCTTCTCCTTCCATACTTTTCTCGCTCACCTCCATTGCCGCCTTCGTCAGATGGAAAGAGCTGCTTAAGAAAGTAGCCATGTCATTAGCAATGACAGGAATCAAAAAAGAGTCAATCTGACCAAAGTCCAATTCAGCATAGGCTGCAGGCGTAAGCGAAGGGTTATCGTTCATTATCGCCTTCCAACAATCTTCTAATAGAGAATAATTAGTGCGATACAGGATTTCGAAGGTTTCCGCATCACAAATCCAATCTCTTAAAAAGTCCCAATGTTGCATCTTATAACTTTGATAAGTAATTTCCACTTGATAGCGATAAGAATCATGGTAACAAAACTGCTTCATGCGATAGTTATAATCAGCAAAAGTCAAAGGATGCGAAAGAGTATCGCTATCATCCAGAAGAGCAACAATTATTTCCTTGCGACACTCGTCTATAGACACGTCATCTTGAGCAAAACACCGTTCAATCGCCTCTATCATTTGTGTATCACAAATGCAATATCGCCCCCCTTTGTTGGTGAGCCAACTACTCATTTCCACTCTCAACTGCGACCAAAGCAGCTGATTAATACCTGTCATACTCTTTACCTCATCTTCGGTAAATCCTTCTAAAGTAAGTGAAAGCATTAAAAGCGCTCTTCCAATCCTATCGAAACCATAATCAGACGACAAACGCCGGAGCACACTGTCGTAGAATTGGGCAATCTCGTTTATCTGACAATATCCACTCATATATTCACTAAGAGTATCATATTGACCAAACGAAACTAATTCATTGAGCAATACATTTAAGCAGCGCGGTTGTTTAGCCAGCCCCCATGAGCTAAGAATATCTTCTTGCTGTGCAGACAGAGCTTTAGAATAAGTAGACAAATATTGTTTTGAAAACGACTTTGCATCAGTCTGCGAAAAGCCATTCAACCGGTAATGAACGTACCCGTTCCGGACAAAAGGCAGATATGCAGTAGATGATGCAGCAAAACTTAACACGACCTTCACATTAGACGGTATAGATCCGAATAAAGAAAACAGAGATACTTCCGTTGAATTTAGATAACTGATATCATCAATCAATAAAATGATAGCATATTTTGATCTCCCCAGCGCAGCCCATAACTGACTGAACTTTTGAATAGAATTCAAATCTTCCTCAATTTCTTTAATGTTTCGAAGTGTGTTTTCTGAAAAACCGTCCAATACATTATTCCCAAACACCATTGATTCTCTCACAATATCCAGAATCGATCTGGCTGTACCTTGAGTTGAATCTGATTCCTTTGAAACTTCAGCGGTAAACAAATCTTCTTCACCTAAAGTCTGACATTTAAGTGCATTCTGACATTTGGCAGCTAATGCCCTCACCAAAGTCTCCGGATAAGAAGACAGCGTAGTATTGTCCAGTCGATGATATATGGGAATCATCTGCGTATCATTGTTCACCCAATCACTCCAATGAGCCAGCAGAGCACTCTTACCAAGACCACGATCACCCGTTACAACCAGACACCGTTGCTCATCCGCAGCTAAGAAATCGGAAAAAGCCTGATCCGCTTCAGGTATTGGATGATAATTAAATAAGAGTTCATTACGGGTTAACTGTTCTTGCAATGCCTGGTTATCTTCCACAGTCAATACACTAGGAAACTCTTGTTCGAGCAGTTCTGTGAAAGCTGATTCTACAAATTGACATAGCTGCTCGGGCGAATCATACTCTTGCACAGGATAGCGTTCCTGCTGCAAAAGACACTCTTTAAGATGCTGCAGCTTATGAAACTCCTCTTTAGGACAAGAGGGATCAGTAGCAGACTGTTTGATATAAAAATAGGCATGCAACGGATCGGGATTGCGCAGTACTCCAAACTGCATTTCCATCTCTGTCACACTCAAGTGGTTATTCAAATCATCTTCCACCCAACTATATTCCAGGCTATCACTGAAAGTCTGCGATATATCTTCATAACTGGGACACCATCCATAGCGTTCACCTACCATGCCAATGAAAAAAGGCCGGGAATGCACTATTTCTTTCAAACAGATTTCGACCACCTTGCCACTTTTTGCATCTTCTTCTGTGATGCCCCAACGCAGGTCGACCAATGAAATGGTAACACCACGGCTGGCAGCCTTCACTTGCAAGCCCTTAAAAAGTTTGACTAATGCAGAGCGTTCCATCTCCATGTCTCTGAACGTTGACGAAAGGAATACACGAATGATACGTGAATTTTCAGTGGGAACTGAATACTGGGCTAGTTGTTTGGTCATAATATAGATTCATATTAGTTAATGAAGTATTTCACAAAGCCAATTAAAGATTGGCAAGGTATGGAAAATTTATCAGATAACAAAGATCGTAAACGAAAATGAGAATAAAAAAGGCACGGATTACACGGATTTCGCGGTTCTCTCATAAGTTAAAACCGTGTAAATCCGTGTAATCCGTGCCTAAATATCTATTCCTATTACTTCTTTAGAAGAACAGGAAGCGTGTATCTTTTACGTTTGCTTTCAGATACAAGTCGTTCATCAGACGGCTGGCAAAACGTGCGTGCATGTTAGTCAGCGTAGCTTCTTCAGCTTTTGCGTCGAATGTTTCGTTCAACTTGTCTTTACCGTATACTTGCAATACAAATACTCCGGCGTTACCTTTAATAGGAGCACTCAACTGATTTTCCGGAGCAACAGAAGCATAAGCACCTACCAGCGGTTCGCTGCTGCGCAATGCTGATACGTATGCAGGAGCTGCAAAAGTAACCATCTTCAAAGAGTCGCTGACTGCATTAGCCATATCTTTGTACTGGTTGAATGAAGTTGCATTGGCAGCTTTCATGTCAGCCATGATCTTTTCAGCTTTCTTGTCTTTCACGATTTCAGCTCTCAACTGATCCTGTACAGCTTTCAACGGACGGTATCCTTCCGGTTTAATGCTTACCAGACCTACCACCATCAGGTGATCGCTTTCGCCACATTCGTACAAGCCGGAAACATCACCCGGTTTTGCTTTATCAAATGTCCATCTCAACGCTTCTTTTGTACCTCTTACACCACCGATATTGTGTTCAGAGCTGCTCAAATCCATTCTGTCGAGCAATCTGTAACCGGCTTCTTCAGCGTTAGCTACCATCTTTTCTACACTCGGATTAGCTGCGATAAACTGGCTGAAATCATTATAAGCGCGGTTGTAAGTTTCTTTGCTGAACTCTACTTCACGTTTGATAACAGCTACTTTATATTT
>OLPX01002046.1_pt1 | contig 12663 bp, 9 predicted proteins | sample 1672491 | NCBI WGS metagenome assembly OLPX01 (sample SAMEA3136692, study PRJEB25190) | human gut metagenome | biome: human gut; feature: human-associated habitat; material: faeces | place: Austria | collected 2013 | reverse complement strand
CTACGAAGTTTCTGATTCCTCTTTCTTATGTGACTATTTTGGGAGGTATCTGTACCTTGATCGGTACTTCTACCAATCTGGTGGTGCATGGAATGATATTGGAGGCCGGATTTGAAGGCTTTTCGATGTTCGAACTCGGAAAGGTGGGCATTTTTATCGCTATTGCCGGAATCGTTTATATATTTCTTTTCTCCAAACGTCTTTTGCCGGATGCACGTCCGGATACGGCTGTGCCGGATGAGGAAGTAGAGGAAGGGGAGAAGTTACATCGGGTAGAGGCTGTTTTGGGGGCCCGTTTTCCCGGTATCAATAAGAAACTGAAGGATTTTAATTTCCAGCGTCATTACGGTGCGGAGGTAAAAGAGATTAAAACACGTAACGGACAGCGTTTTGTGTCGAATCTGGAGGCTGTGGTGCTTCACGAAGGAGATACATTGGTTGTGATGGCTGATGATACGTTTATCCCGACATGGGGGGAATCTTCTGTATTTGTCTTGTTGACGAACGGGAATGAGCCGGATACTACCGGGAAGAAGAAGCGTTGGTTTGCTTTGCTGTTGCTGGTTCTGATGATTGTCGGCGCAACGGTGGGTGAGCTTCCGGTAACTAAGGAGATGTTTCCGGATATCAAGCTGGATATGTTTTTCTTTGTGTCTATCACTACTATTATTATGGCATGGACAAATCTGTTCCCTGCTCGTAAATACACTAAATATATTTCGTGGGATATATTGATTACGATTGCTTGTGCATTTGCTATCAGTAAGGCGATGGTGAACTCCGGTGTGGCGGATAGCGTTGCGAAGTTTATTATCGGGTTGAGCGATGATTATGGCCCGCATGTGTTGCTCGCAATGTTGTTTATCATTACGAATTTGTTTACGGAACTGATAACGAATAATGCAGCTGCTGCCTTGGCTTTCCCGTTGGCATTGTCGATTGCTGCCCAATTGGGAGTTAGTCCTACCCCTTTCTTTGTGGTGATCTGTATGGCTGCATCTGCCAGCTTCTCGACACCGATTGGTTATCAGACTAATTTGATTGTGCAAGGTATCGGTAACTATAAGTTTACGGATTTTGTACGTATCGGATTGCCGCTTAATATCATCACTTTCTTAATCTCTATTATTCTGATCCCGTTGATCTGGAACTTTTAATAAATAAATTTGTAAATGGAAGAAAAGAATCATATATATCCGATATTTGACCGCATGATGACGCGGCAGGATAAAGAAGAACTTTTAGGGCAACACAGTGTGATGATCTGGTTTACCGGATTGAGCGGTTCCGGAAAGAGCACGATTGCTATTGCATTGGAACGTGAACTCCATAAGCGCGGATTGCTTTGCCGTATCTTGGATGGGGATAATATCCGTAGTGGAATTAATAATAACCTGGGATTTTCCGAAACGGACCGGGTGGAAAATATTCGTCGTATAGCTGAAGTGTCTAAGCTGTTTTTGGATAGTGGCATCATTACGATTGCTGCATTTATCAGCCCTAATAATGATATTCGCGAAATGGCTGCAAACATTATTGGTAAGGATGATTTTCTGGAGGTTTTCGTTAGTACTCCGCTGGAGGAATGTGAGAAACGTGATGTGAAAGGGTTGTATGCGAAGGCACGGAAAGGGGAAATTCAGAATTTTACAGGAATCTCCGCACCTTTCGAGGTTCCCGAACATCCGGCTTTGTCACTGGATACTTCCAAATTGACTTTGGAGGAATCGGTGAACCGTTTGTTGGAGCTTGTTTTGCCAAAAGTGAAGAGTATAAAATGAAGAATGAGGAATTAGGGATGAAGAATTAGTATGCGGTTATCAGCAAATTCATAATTCGTAATTCATAATTTTAAAAATAATGGAAGAATATAAATTAAGCCACTTGAAGGAACTCGAAGCCGAGTCTATTCATATCATCCGCGAGGTGGCGGCGGAATTTGAGAATCCGGTGATGCTTTACAGTATCGGAAAGGATTCCTCGGTGATGGTACGCTTGGCTGAAAAAGCGTTTTATCCGGGTAAAGTGCCATTCCCATTGATGCACATCGACTCGAAATGGAAATTCAAGGAGATGATTCAGTTCCGTGATGAATATGCGAAGAAGTACGGATGGAATCTGATCGTGGAAAGTAATATGGAGGCTTTTCATGCAGGGGTAGGACCTTTTACGCATGGAAGTAAAGTGCATACAGACTTGATGAAGACGCAGGCATTGCTTCATGCGCTGGATAAATATAAGTTTGATGCAGCATTTGGTGGGGCCCGCCGCGATGAGGAAAAGTCACGCGCGAAGGAACGTATTTTCTCTTTCCGGGATAAATTTCATCAATGGGACCCGAAAAATCAGCGTCCTGAATTGTGGGATATTTATAATGCCCGCGTGCATAAGGGGGAAAGTATCCGTGTATTCCCGATTAGCAACTGGACTGAGTTGGATATTTGGCAGTATATCCGTTTGGAGAATATTCCGATCGTTCCGCTATATTATGCTAAGGAGCGTCCGGTGATTAATTTGGATGGTAATATTATTATGGCGGATGATGACCGTTTGCCTGAAAAGTACCGTGACCAGATTGAAATGAAGATGGTTCGTTTTCGTACATTGGGCTGCTGGCCTCTGACAGGGGCGGTGGAAAGTGGAGCTGCTACGATTGAAGAGATTGTGGAGGAAATGATGACTACAACGAAGAGTGAACGTACTACCCGTGTGATTGACTTTGACCAGGAGGGTAGCATGGAACAAAAGAAACGTGAAGGATACTTTTAGGAAATTGAGAATTGAGAATTAAAAATTAAAAAATAATAGTGTGTAGTTTTTAATTCTCAATTTTCAATTCTCAATTTTTAATTTAAGAAGTAATGGCAGATAATAAATTAGATATAAAAGCTTTTCTGGACAAGGATGAACAGAAAGACTTGTTGAGACTGTTGACTGCGGGTTCGGTAGATGATGGAAAATCAACGTTGATCGGACGCTTGTTGTTTGATAGTAAGAAACTGTACGAGGATCAGTTGGATGCGTTGGAGCGTGATAGCAAACGGGTGGGAAATGCAGGTGAGCATATTGACTATGCGTTATTGCTCGATGGATTGAAGGCTGAACGTGAACAGGGGATTACGATTGATGTTGCTTATCGCTATTTCTCAACGAATGGCCGTAAGTTTATCATCGCGGATACTCCGGGACACGAGCAATATACCCGCAATATGATTACCGGAGGATCTACGGCTAACTTGGCTATTATTCTGGTGGATGCCCGTACCGGAGTGATAACCCAGACTCGTCGCCACACTTTCCTGGTATCTTTGCTGGGAATCAAGCATGTGGTATTGGCTGTCAATAAGATGGACCTGGTGGATTTCTCGGAAGAGCGTTTTAACGAGATTGTGGCTGACTATAAGAAGTTTGTTGCTCCATTAGGTATTCCTGACGTCAACTGCATTCCACTTTCTGCATTGGATGGGGATAATGTGGTGGATAAATCTGAACGTACTCCATGGTACAAGGGGATTTCTTTGCTCGATTTCCTTGAAACGGTTCAGATTGATAATGACCATAATTTTACGGATTTCCGTTTCCCGGTTCAGTATGTGCTTCGTCCGAATCTGGATTTCAGAGGATTCTGTGGTAAAATTGCATCCGGTATCGTTCGCAAGGGGGATACGGTGATGGCACTTCCTTCCGGAAAAACGTCTAAGGTGAAGAGTATCGTGACTTATGACGGGGAATTGGATTACGCTTTCCCACCGCAGTCTGTGACTTTGACTTTGGAGGATGAGATCGACGTGTCGCGCGGCGAAATGTTGGTGCATCCTGATAATCTGCCGACGGTGGATCGTAACTTTGATGCTATGATGGTCTGGATGGATGAAGAACCGATGGATGTAAATAAGTCGTTCTTTATCAAACAGACTACCAATTTGAGCCGTACGCGAATTGATACGATAAAATATAAGGTGGACGTGAATACCATGGAGCATCTGTCTCTGGAGAATGGTCAGCTGACTAAAGAAACGCTGCCTTTGCAGTTGAATCAGATTGCCCGTGTGGTGCTGACTACGGCTAAGGAATTGTTTTTTGATCCTTATAAGAAGAATAAATCTTGTGGCTCATTTATCCTGATTGACCCGATCACTAATAATACTTCGGCAGTAGGTATGATTATCGACCGTGTGGAAATGAAAGATATGAGTGACACGGAGGGTATTCCGGTATTGGATATGGTAAAACTGGGAATTGCTCCGGAACATTACGAAGCGGTAGAAAAAGCTGTGAAGGAACTGGAACGCCAGGGTCTTGCAGTGCGACTAATAAAATAGATTGTTCAACAATAAATTGAAAACTGAAAATGACAGTATCCTGTCGTCTTTAATTTTTGATTTTTAATTTCTAATTAATAAAGTGGGATTACTCGAATTTAATAAACTTCCGATTAATACATTGGTAGGTGCCGACTGGAAGACATTCAAGGCTATTACTGCCGGTCGTGAAATTGATGCAGCCTACAAGGGGAAATATCGATTGACTAAGGCTGTGTGTCGATTGCTTTCTCCATTGGCGTCATTACAAGACAGGCGTTATGAGAAGTTGCTGGCTGGTCAGCCATTGGAGCATGATCCGGTGTTCATTTTGGGACACTGGCGGAGTGGAACTACATTTGTACATAATGTGTTCTCTTGTGACAAGCATTTTGGGTATAACACTACTTATCAGACTGTATTTCCTCATCTGATGATGTGGGGACAGCCTTTCTTCAAAAAGAATATGAGTTGGCTGATGCCGGATAAGCGTCCGACGGATAATATGGAGCTGGCAGTGGATCTTCCCCAGGAGGAGGAGTTTGCTTTGTCGAACATGATGCCTTATACATATTATAATTTCTGGTTTCTGCCGAAGTATCAGCAGGAGTACGCTGATAAATATCTTTTGTTTGATGACATAACGGATGCCGAATTGAAGGTATTTGAAGAGGTGTTCACTAAATTGATTAAGATTTCTTTGTGGAATACTCATGGTACTCAATTCCTTAGTAAGAACCCTCCGCATACCGGAAGGGTGAAGGAATTGGTGAAAATGTTCCCGAATGCTAAGTTTATCTACCTGATGCGTAATCCGTATACTGTATTCGAATCTACACGCAGTTTCTTTACAAATACGATTCAGCCGCTGAAATTGCAGGATGTCAGCAATGAACAATTAGAGGAAAATATCCTTTCTATTTATGCCAAGCTTTATCATAAGTATGAATCGGATAAGAAGTTTATTCCGGAAGGTAACCTGATGGAAGTGAAATTTGAAGATTTCGAAGCGGATGCGATGGGAATGACGGAGAATATTTATCAGTCTCTTTCTATCCCCGGATTTGCCGAAGCACGTAGTGATATAGAAAAATATGTGGGCGGAAAGAAGGGATATAAGAAGAATAAGTATAAATATGACGACCGTACGATTCGTTTGGTAGAAGAGAACTGGGATTTTGCTTTGAAACAATGGGATTATAATTTATAAGAAGAAAAAGAAAGGAAAAGTATTGATGATTCAGAAAAACGTTCATCGCCTGTTGATGACAGGTTTCGTTGCATTTATTTCTTCCTTGTCTTTGATGGCGCAACATAAAGTTGAAATGCTTCCTTTTGGGGACATGGATCAATGGGTGGACCGTCAGATAAAGGAGTCGAGCATTATTGGTGGAAATACAAAGAATGTATATGCGATAGGGCCGACGACGGTGATTAAGGGAGATCAGGTTTATAAGAATATGGGTGGTTCGCCTTGGGCTACTTCGAATGTGATGGCGAAAGTGGCCGGTATTACGAAAACTAATACTTCGGTCTTTCCGGAGAAGCGGGGAGATGGATACTGTGCTCGTTTGGATACACGCATGGAAAGTGTGAAAGTGCTGGGATTGGTTAATATTACAGTGTTGGCGGCAGGTTCTATCTTTACCGGTTCGGTGCATGAGCCGATTAAGGGCACTAAAAATCCGCAGAAAATGCTGCAGACGGGTATTCCGTTTACAAAAAAACCGGTTGCTCTTCAGTTTGATTACAAGGTGAAGATGTCTGACCGGGAGAATCGTATTCGTGCTACCGGTTTCAGTAAGATTACGGATGTGCCCGGAAAAGATTATCCGGCAGCTATCCTGTTGCTGCAAAAACGTTGGGAAGATGCCAATGGAAATGTGTATGCGAAACGGATAGGGACAATGGTGACTTATTATTATCACTCTACGGACTGGAAAAATAATGTGACTTATGAGATTATGTATGGTGATATAACGAATCGTCCGGAATACAAGGCGCACATGATGCGTCTGCAAGCAACCGAAAGTTATACGGTGAACAGCAAGGGTGAAAGCGTGCCTATCCACGAAGTGGCCTGGGGAGATGAAAATGATGTTCCGACTCATATGTATATTCAATTCACATCCAGTCATGGAGGAGCTTACGTCGGTTCACCCGGAAATTCATTGTGGATTGATAATGTAAAACTGGTATATTAACAAAGTATATAGACAAAGAAGAAAAATAGTCAGTGATATTATTTATCATTGACTATTTTTTTGTTTTAATTCTTTTGTCACAACCCCTTTCAGATGCCTTCTGGAGTTATCTAAGACTTTTATCGCTCTATAAAAATCTATGAATGAATGAAAATTTACGTGTTTTTTTGTTTGTGTTATATTAAATATCTATATTTGCACTAAATTTAGAAAGAAGGATGATGTTTATTGTCTCTTAGTCAGGTGTAGAGCATTTGGGTTGTGCTTCTATCCTGTAAGACAATTGAAATATATTATTTACTAAAATAAATTGAGATGAAAAAGGGTTTATTGTTTATTTTATTGGCAGCAGCATCTGTATGTCTGCCTGCACAAGAAAAAGAAAATGCAGCAAAGAGTTATAGAGTGGAAACTAACCGCTTTGGTGCTAACTGGTTTATTAGTGGTGGCGTTGGCGCACAAATGTATTTTGGCGACAATGATGGTAAAGCTGACTTCGGAAAACGTCTTGCTCCGGCACTTGACATTGCTGTAGGTAAGTGGTTTACTCCAGGTATCGGATTACGCGTGGCTTACAACGGTCTTCAGGCTAAAGGTGCTACTCCTTATGCTAACGGTCCGCTTGTAGACGGAGGACAGTACTCTAATGGTTACTACAAAGAAAAATGGAATGTTGTTAACCTTCACGGAGACGTATTGTTGAACCTTACCAATATGTTCTGTGGTTATAAAGAAGATCGTCTGTACTCATTCATTCCTTATGTAGGTGCTGGATTCGTACACACAGGTAAAGGTCCGGGTTATGATGAACTGGGTATCAATGCCGGTTTGATCAACCGTTTCCGCCTGTCTTCTGCTTTGGATCTCAACGTTGAATTGCGCGGACTTTTGATGAAAGGCGCATTCGGCAATTCAGGTCCTGAAGGATTGGCCGGTCTGACTGTAGGTGTTACTTACAAGTTTAAGAAACGTGGTTGGGATGCTGTTCCTACTGTACCAATGGTTCCGGAAAGCCAGTTGAACGACATGAGAGACAGAGTGAACGCCCTGAAGGGTGAAAACGAATCTTTGAAACGTGACTTGGTTGAAGCACGTAACAAAAAACCGGAAGTGATCGTTAAGAAAGAAGCTGGTTTCATTCCACGTTACGTTGTTGTATTTAATATTGGAAAGAGCAACATCAGCAAGAGAGAGTATATGAATATCGAAGCTATGGCTAAAGGTATCAAAGCAACTGATAAAGTATTTACTGTAACAGGTTATGCTGATAAAGGTACTGGTTCTGCTGAATATAACATGAAATTGAGTAAGAAGAGAGCTGAAGCAGTTCGTGACCTGATGGTTAATGAATTCGGTGTTCCTGCTTCTCAGTTGAAAGTTGATTACAAGGGTGGCGTAGGCAACATGTTCTATGATGATGCTAAGTTGAGCCGTGTAGCTATTGTTGAAGAATAATATACATTTTAAATAATAGAATAAAAGAGACGTTTCCTTTCACAGGAAGCGTCTTTTTTGTATTTTTGTACCCCATGAGCAGAATAGTAGCAATAGATTATGGAAGAAAGCGTACTGGGATAGCTGTGAGCGATACTATGCAGTTAATCGCAAACGGATTGACAACAGTGCCTACGCATGAACTTCTGAACTTTATCGGTGAATATATAGCTAAAGAACCGGTGGAGCGGATTATTATTGGATTGCCCAAGCAAATGAATAATGAGGTTTCGGAGAATATGAAGAATATAGAACCTTTTGTTCGTTCGCTGAAGAAGCGCTATCCGGACCTTCCGGTCGAATATGTGGACGAACGGTTTACTTCTGTTCTTGCGCATCGTACCATGTTGGAGGCCGGTCTGAAGAAAAAGGACCGCCAAAATAAAGCATTGGTGGATGAGATAAGTGCTACTATTATTTTGCAAACATATTTGGAGAGTAAACGTTTTTAGTATAGAACATAAGAATAACTTAATTTTTTAGTAGAGTATAAAAATATGATTTTACCTATTTATGTATATGGTCAACCTGTATTGAGAAAGGTTGCAGAGGACATAACACCGGATTATCCGAATCTGAAAGAGTTGATTGAGAACATGTTCGAAACAATGGTACATGCGGACGGCGTAGGATTGGCTGCTCCACAGATCGGTTTGCCTATTCGCGTGGTCACGATTACATTGGATCCGCTTTCGGAGGAATATCCTGAATTTAAAGACTTCAATAAGGCTTATATCAATCCCCACATATTGGAAGTTGGGGGGGAAGAAGTGAATATGGAAGAGGGATGCTTAAGCCTTCCCGGTATTCATGAAACAGTGAAAAGAGGTAATAAAATTCGCGTGAAATATATGGACGAGAATTTTGTGGAGCATGAGGAAGAGGTGGAAGGTTATCTGGCTCGGGTGATGCAGCATGAATTCGATCATTTGGATGGTAAGATGTTTATCGACCATATCTCACCGCTTCGTAAGCAGATGATTAAAGGAAAGCTGAATACGATGTTGAAGGGAAAAGCGCGCAGTTCATATAAGATGAAACAGGTGAAATAAAGATAAAAAACGTTTATATCCCTGTTAAGTAAGCGAAAAGCATTATTTTTGCTTCGTTTACAAGCATAAAATATCAATGGTAAAAAGAATCTTAACAGTTTTATTACTGTTCCCAACGCTGGTGTGTGCTCAGATAAATACGGATCGGGTGATGACTATTGCCCGAAATGCTCTTTATTTTGAGGACTATGTGCTTTCTATTCAGTACTTTAACCAGGTCATTAACGCTAAGCCTTATCTGTATGAACCTTATTTCTTCAGGGCATTGGCCAAACTGAATCTGGAGGATTTTCAGGGTGCTGAAGCGGACTGTGATGCAGCTATCCAACGCAATCCGTTTGTGGTGGGTGCTTATCAGATTCGTGGTTTGGCAAGGATTCGTCAGAGTAAATTTGATGGAGCGATTGAAGATTACAAGAAAGCATTGCATTATGATCCGGAGAATATTACCTTATGGCATAATCTGACATTATCTCATATCCAGAAGAAAGATTATGATGCTGCGAAAGAGGATTTGGAAAGTTTGCTGAAAGTATCTCCGCGTTATACCCGCGCTTATTTGATGAGGGGGGAAGTGTCTTTGCAACAGAAAGATACAATTGCTGCCTTGAATGACTTCAATAAGGCGCTTGAACTGGATAAATATGATCCGGATGCTTGGGCTGCAAGAGCGATTGTTAAATTACAGCAGGCTAAGTATGCGGAAGCAGAAGCGGATTTCAACCGTGCTATTCCGTTGAGTGCTAAGAATGCAGGAAATTATATAAACCGTGCATTGGCACGCTTTCATCAGAATAATTTAAGAGGGGCCATGAGCGATTATGATCTGGCATTGGATATTGACCCGAATAACTTTATCGGTCATTATAACCGCGGATTGTTACGTGCACAGGTAGGAGATGATAACCGGGCTATCGAAGACTTCGACTTTGTCATCAAGATGGAACCGGATAATATGATGGCTGTCTTTAACCGTGGTTTGCTTCGTGCGCAAACGGGTGATTATCGCGGAGCTATACAAGATTACACCACCGTTATCAATCAGTATCCGAACTTCCTGGCCGGATATTATCAGCGTTCGGAAGCTCGCAGAAAGATTGGAGATAAGAAGGGTGCGGAGCAGGACGAGTTTAAGGTCATGAAGGCGCAGATCGACAAGCAGAATGGTGTGACGAATAAAGATGTAGCGCAGAACAAGGATAAGGAAAATGAGGAGGAAGGCGGAGAGAAGACCCGTAAGAAATCAGATAAGAATATGAATAACTATCGTAAGATAGTGATTGCCGATGATTCCGAAGCTGAACAACGCTATACAAGTGATTATCGTGGACGTGTGCAGGATAAGAACGTAAATATAAAACTGGAACCGATGTTCGCTTTGACTTATTATGAGAAGATGAGTGACGTGAAGCGTTCGGTGAACTTCCACAAATATATTGAAGACATGAACCGTACAGGTATACTTCCGAAACGTCTTCGTATCACAAATATGGAAGCTCCGTTGACGGAAGAACAGGTGAAAGTTCATTTTGCCTTGATTGATACGCATACATCGGCGATTGTGGAAGATGATAAGAATGCTTCGAAACGTTTTGCCCGTGCGATTGATTTTTATCTGGTGCAGGATTTCTCGAGTGCGGTTTCCGATTTGACCCAGACGATCTTGCTGGATGGTGATTTCTTCCCGGCATATTTTATGCGTGCACTGATCCGTTGTAAACAGTTGGAATATCAGAAGGCTGAACAAGCTGTCGAAACAGATGTTGTTCCGGGTGATAATAAGCGTAAAGAGATTACTGCGGTAGATTATGAAGTGGTCAGAAAAGACTTGGATAAGGTGATTAATCTGGCTCCGGACTTTGTATACGCATATTATAATCGTGCTAATGTTTCTGCCATGTTGAAAGATTACCGTGCCGCAATTATCGACTACGATAAGGCGATTGAGCTGAATCCTGATTTTGCGGATGCTTATTTCAACCGTGGACTGACTCATATTTTCTTAGGAAATAATAAGCTGGGTATTTCAGATTTGAGTAAAGCCGGTGAGTTGGGGATTGTTTCCGCTTATAATGTTATCAAACGTTTTACGGATCAATCGGAATAACATTTTTTTGATAAAAAACAGAAAACTCAAAAGATTTAGTTACTTTTGCGTTCAAATTATGAAAATATAACATCATCATATTATGATAAAGATAACATTTCCCGATGGCTCCGTTCGTGAGTATAACGAAGGAGTGAACGGTTTACAGATTGCTGAAAGTATCAGCTCGCGTCTGGCACAGGAAGTGCTGGCATGTGGAGTGAACGGCGAGACTTATGATTTAGGACGTCCTATTAATGAAGATGCTAATTTTGTTCTTTATAAATGGGATGATGAAGAAGGTAAGCATGCATTCTGGCATACAAGTGCACACTTGTTGGCGGAAGCTTTGCAGGAACTTTATCCGGGTATCCAGTTTGGTATCGGACCGGCTATTGAAAACGGATTCTACTATGATGTGGATCCGGGTGAGGCGGTAATAAAAGAAAGCGACCTTCCTGCCATTGAAGCTAAAATGTTGGAACTGGCTGCAAAGAAAGAAGACGTAGTCAGAAAAAGCATCGCAAAAACGGATGCTCTGAAAATGTTTGGTGATCGTGGCGAAACATATAAATGTGAATTGATTTCCGAACTGGAAGACGGACACATTACGACTTATACACAGGGTGCGTTTACTGACCTTTGCCGTGGTCCTCACTTGATGACGACTGCTCCGATCAAGGCTATCAAGTTGACTTCAGTGGCTGGTGCTTACTGGCGTGGTCATGAAGACCGTAAGATGTTGACACGTATTTATGGTATCACGTTCCCGAAGAAGAAAATGCTGGATGAGTATCTGGTGTTGTTGGAAGAGGCGAAGAAGCGTGACCATCGTAAGATCGGTAAGGAGATGCAGTTGTTTATGTTCTCCGAAACTGTAGGTAAGGGACTTCCTATGTGGTTGCCAAAAGGTACTGCATTGCGTCTGCGTCTGCAAGAGTTCTTGCGTCGTATTCAGACACGTTACGATTATCAGGAAGTAATCACTCCGCCAATTGGTAATAAATTGCTGTATGTGACTTCAGGTCACTATGCAAAATATGGTAAGGATGCATTCCAGCCTATTCATACTCCGGAAGAGGGTGAAGAGTATTTCTTGAAACCAATGAACTGCCCTCACCACTGTGAGATTTACAAGAACTTCCCACGTTCATATAAGGACCTTCCATTGCGTATTGCAGAATTTGGTACGGTTTGTCGTTATGAACAAAGTGGTGAGTTACATGGTTTAACTCGTGTACGTAGCTTTACACAGGATGATGCGCATATCTTCTGCCGTCCGGAACAAGTGAAAGATGAATTCCTTCGTGTGATGGATATCATATCTATCGTGTTCCGTTCTATGGATTTCCAGAATTTTGAAGCACAGATATCCTTGCGTGATAAAGTGAACCGTGAAAAGTACATCGGTAGCGATGATAACTGGGAGAAGGCTGAACAGGCTATTATCGAGGCTTGTGCGGAAAAAGGATTGCCTGCTAAGATTGAGTATGGAGAAGCTGCTTTTTATGGTCCTAAGCTCGACT
>OLPX01002041.1_pt1 | contig 12683 bp, 9 predicted proteins | sample 1672491 | NCBI WGS metagenome assembly OLPX01 (sample SAMEA3136692, study PRJEB25190) | human gut metagenome | biome: human gut; feature: human-associated habitat; material: faeces | place: Austria | collected 2013 | reverse complement strand
CAACTGCGTTTCCGTCGGCATCTTTTCGTGGGGGCCCCTCCGAGCCGCGGGAGGGCGTCAACGAATTCGACTGGCTCGCGGAGATCATCGGCAACCTCTATGAAAACGGCATTTACACCGTGCTCGCGACGCCTTCCGGCGCAAAGCCGCTCTGGATGAGCGAGAAGTATGAGGAGATCCGCCGCGTGCAGCCGAGCGGCCTGCGCGAGCTCTCCGGCGCGCGGCACAACCACTGCTACACCTCGCCCATCTACCGCGAAAAGGTGCGCGAGATGGACCGCCGCCTCGCGGAGCGGTTTGCGAACCACCCGGGCGTTATCCTGTGGCACCTCTCGAACGAATACGGCGGCGAATGCTACTGCCCGCTGTGTCAGGCGGCGTTCCGCGATTGGCTCAAGGCGAAGTATAAGACGCTCGACAGCCTCAACCACGCGTGGTGGACCGATTTCTGGAGCCACACCTACACCGATTGGTCGCAGATCAACGCCCCGGCGCCGCACGGCGAGATGAACGTGCACGGCCTCGTGCTCGACTGGAAGCGCTTTGTGACGCATCAGACCGTCGATTTCATGTCGATGGAGCACGACGCCGTGAAATCCGTGAACCCGGAAATTCCGGTGACGGCGAACCTCATGGGCTTTTACGACGGCCTCGACTACTTTAAGTTCGGCCCGGCGCTCGACGTCGTCTCGTGGGACAACTACCCCCAGTGGCACACGACGGACAACACGGAGATCGCCGTTTCCTCCGCGATGGCGCACGACGTGATGCGCTCCGTAAAGCACGAAAACTTCCTTTTGATGGAGAGTACGCCGAGCATGACGAACTGGACGCCCGTCTCGATGCTCAAGCGCCCCGGCATGCACCTGCTCTCGTCGATGCAGGCCGTCGCGCACGGCTCGAACTCCGTGCAGTATTTCCAGTTCCGCAAGAGCCGCGGTTCCTGCGAGAAATTCCACGGCGCGGTCGTCGACCATGTCGGCAACAGCGGCCCGTATGATTTTGTCAGAACCGAGAACACACGCGTTTTCAAGGACGTGCAGCAGGTGGGCGCGGCGCTTCGGGAGATGAACGCGCGCGGCGATGTGTACGGCACCGCGGTAAAGCCGCAGGTCGCCATCGTGTACGACGTGGAAAACCGCTGGGCGCTCGACGCTGCGGCCGGCCCGCGCAACAAGGACAAGGACGAAAAGTATGTGGAGACGCTGCTGAAGCACTACCGCCCGTTCTGGGATGCGGGCGTGCAGGTCGATATCGTCGATATGGACGGCGACATCTCGGGCTACAAGCTCGTGGTCGCCCCGATGCTCTACATGTACCGCGCCGGTTTTGAACAGAAGATGCGCGCGTTTGTGGAAAACGGCGGCACACTCGTCACGACGTACTGGAGCGGCATCGTCGATGAAAGCGACCTGTGCCGGCTCGGCGGCGTGCCCGGCGGCATGATGGATGTGTTCGGCGTGTGGAACGAGGAGATTGACAGCCTGCCCGACGGTGTGAAAAACAGCGTCGCCGTGAACGGCCGCAGCTACGATGTGTTCGAGCTGTGCGCGCGCATCCACCCGATCACGGCAGAGGTGCTCGGCACGTATGAAAAGGACTTTTACGCGGGCGAGCCGGCGGTGACGAAAAACCGCTTCGGCAGCGGCGCGGCGTACTATATCGCGGCGCGCACCGGCACGGACCTCCTTGCGGATCTCTACGGCGGGCTGATTTCGGCGCTCGGCATCGCGCGGGCGATCGACACCGCGCTGCCTGCGGGCGTCACGGCGCACGAGAGAATCGGCGAGAACGGCGCCGTCGTGTTCGTGGAAAACTACAACAACGCGGAGGAAACGGTGGAGCTGCCCGGCGGCTATGAGTTGTACGGTACAGGTGAAAGGGTAAATTCCATTAAACTGGCCCCGTTCGGTGTAGCTGTGTTATCCAAATTAACAAAAATTTAATAAAGCGGAGGTTTCCTGTAGCAATATCCGGTAGTTTGTGTTATATTTTAACTGACAAATGCCGACAGCTTTTGCGCGGCTACAACGAAAAATGCAGTTTGAAGGAGTTATCAAATGGTAATGGAATCACAGACGTTTTTCAGTGCTGAGAATCGGGTGGCCCCGCTCGGCATCGTATCGCTTGCGGGTGCACAAGAGCTTTCCGAGAAGATTGAGGCGCATCTGGTCCGCTGGGCAAAGCGCGCCGGTATGAACTACGATACCTTCCTCATCGAGAACAGCTGCCCCCGCTTTTCCTCCGGAGACGGCAAGGGCATGATCAAGTCCACCGTGCGCGGATACGATCTGTTCTTCCTCGTGGATGTGGGCAATTACAGCCTCACGTACAATTATTTCGGCAAGGAAAACCGTATGTCGCCGGACGACCATTATCAGGATTTAAAGCGCCTGATTCAGGCGGCGAGCGGCAAAGCGCACCGCGTGAACGTCGTCATGCCGCTGCTGTACGGCGGCCGCCAGCACCGCCGCAGCTACCGCGAGTCGCTCGACTGCGCATACATGCTGCAGGAGCTGCAGCAGATGGGCGTTTCGAATCTGCTCACCTTTGACGCGCACGACCCGCGCGTGCAGAACGCCGTGCCGGTCATGGGCTTTGACAACCTGATGCCGACATATCAGGTGCTGAAAAAGCTCTTCAAGGATTTCCCGGACCTCTCGACCGACAAGAATGATTTCATGATCGTCAGCCCGGATGAGGGCGCGCTGAACCGCAACATGTATTATGCCTCCGTGCTTGGCGTGGAGCTCGGCATGTTCTACAAGCGCCGCGATTATTCCCGCATCGTGGACGGCCGCAACCCGATCGTCGCGCACGAGTATCTCGGCGCGTCCGTCGAGGGCAAGGACGTTTTCGTCGCGGACGACATCATTTCCTCTGGTGATTCCGTGCTCGACATCGCGGAGAACGTCAAGGATCGCCGCGCGAACCGCTTCTTCGCCTATGCGACGTACGCCATCTTCACGAACGGCCTCGAGAAGTTCGACAAGGCGTACGAGCAGGGCCTGATCGACGGCATCTTCGGCAGCAACCTGACCTATCTGAACCCGGAGCTGCGCAACCGCCCGTGGTTCCACGAGGTCGATGTTTCGAAGTATATCGCGTATTTCATTTCCGCCTTGAACCACGATGTGTCGATCAGTTCGCTGATCGACCCGCACAGCAAGATCGAGACGTTGCTTCAAAAGCGTGCGCTCGACCGCGCCAAGTACATCGACGAGCAGCTTTCGCTGTAAAATTCTTGAATTTAAAGACCGCACAGGATAGCCTGTGCGGTCTTTTTCTTTGAATAAGATTCTGTTCAATAAATTGAAAAAAATTTCTAAAATATATCCATAATATATTGACTTTTATGAGGGAATATGTAATAACTAAATTATTAAAAGTGCCAAGCAAAAAGTGATTTTATGGAAAGTGGTGATACCGATGCAGAAAGAAAGATACCATGTGGATTTAGTGGCGTTTGATGTAAAAAATCGCAAAGGAGCTTTAAGTATGAAAAAAGTTATTCTCTTTAGTTTTGACAATGTTAATGGTTTCTTTTAGTGTTGCTGTATCGGCTCAAGAAGTTGAGACTTATCAAGGTTCAGGAACAGATCATACAATACTTGCATCGATGGATGCAGCTTATGCGGATAGTGGTTTAAAAGCGTATCTTTCTAAGAACGGGATTCAGACGCAGGCCGGTGATCGTCTTATTGCAGTTTCAGCCCATGATTCTGTGGGGACACAAACAACTTTACAAGTTTTGAAAGAAAATGAGGATGAAATCACTGAATATTTCCTTTGGGGATACGATGATGAAGGAAATAGGGTTGATGCCCCCATTGAAATCAATCCGAATGCACGTGCAATGCAGACATTTACTTGGAAACCTGGTGATGAAACGATCACAATTTCTGCAACCGGACAGTATTCTCTGGATTATACAGGTACATATCCTTTTGTTGATTTAGTTCTTATGAATCCACAGGGATTAGCTTTTCACTATACATACAATGGAGGATATGTTCCGGTTTCTTCAATTAATATGGCCTTGCAGACGGTGGGACTTTTGTATGATTCAAACGGAAATTTCATAGAAGCAGATTATCCTTATAACATTTATAAGCTTGTAAATAATCCTAACGCAAATGTCACTTACTCTGCGACTGGTGGTATCCCGAGTGATTATAGAATAGCGCGCGGAGGATATGGTTCGGGTATCTTCCTTGTCATGGAAGCTACAGTAAATGGCCGATGGGATTTGACCAATAGGAATGTAATTATTTTTGACTGAGGTTTTTCACGATAGGTATCAACTAAAGGAGTGAAGGATTTATGAAGCGATCGGCCGCACTGCTTTTTGTATGTGTCTTATGCGGGGCGTTGGCGCTCACCGGTTGCGCGTCCGCGAATGACGGGACACCGATGACGCCGGAAAATGTGCTGGAAAAGGCATTTCAAAAAGATCAGCAGACGTTTTCAGAAGCGTTCGGCGTGAATTTCGACACGGATGCAGAGCTGATTCTCGGGCAGCCGGACAATTACCGGCTGATCGATGCAGTCGAGCTTTACGGGCGCACGGCGGATCGCACAGACCTCTACTTTGTTGAAAATGAGCTGCTCCAGTTCGAATATCAGTTCGCCTTTTCCGGCGGGGAGCAGGCGCTTTCCGACGCGCTCGACTTCGCGAAAAAGCGTGCGGCGGAGAGCGGGAAGGCGTACGGGGATTCGATTTTGCGGGAGCGGTATCTGGTCTCCGAGGATACACCGCTGCTTGCGGATTATGAAGCGGCGGCGTTGTACGAACAGTGGGCGCAGGCACCGGATCAGCCGCACAATGCCGCGGATGCGTTTGCGGTTTCGGAAAGCTGTGTTTTGGAAATTACGCTGACGACATTTGACAATTCCACGTATGTTGTGGCGCTGAGCTATAAGCGCCCGGTGGAAAAAAGCATACCGTAAAAAATGACGGAAAAGCGCCGGCGCCGGGAGACTGTGCCCGGCGCTTTTTTGCGCAAGCCCTTTTGCAGTCACGCGTTCTGCGCCGCCGCATAAAATATTGCAGGCGGATCGCTTGCGTTTTGCGGACGGCTGTGTTAGAATAAGGCATATAGAAAAACGCTGTGACCGAACGAGTAACCCGGAATGCGACCGAAAGAGAGCGGCGGCTGAAAGCTGCCGCAGGGAGGCGCCGGGCGAAGTGCATTCGCGAGCGGATGCGGTGAGCCCTAGGTGAGCCGCGTACGGCGTCGGCACGTTAAGCCGTTTCAAGTGATAAACCGGAGTGGAACCGCGGATTTGATGCGCATATGCGTATTTTCGCCCCCGAGCGCCTTTGTGCGTTCGGGGCTTTTTGCTTTTAAGGAGATGATCGTTTGTTTTCGAAGCTGAAAGCGGAGCTGGACGCCGTGATGGAGCGCGACCCCGCCGCGCGCAGCCGGGCAGAGGTGTATTTCCTCTATGCCGGCTTTAAGGCGGTGCGCGCCTACCGCAGGGCGAACTGGTTTTACCGCCGCGATATGAAGTTTATTGCCCGCATGATCTCCCAGCGCGCCCGCCGGCGCACGGGCATTGAGATCCATCCCGGGGCGACAATCGGGAAGAATCTGTTCATCGACCACGGCGAGGCTGTCTATATTGAATCCACGGCGCGCAAACAGGCCGGAAACCTTGTACAGCACGCCGGGCTGGTTCTCTACCAGAATCGAAATGGTATATTGCATGGCGGTCCCTCCTTATATGGATGGTGTTTCCGGATCGACGTTGCACACCAGGATAAACGCCCGGTTGCTTTGTAGCATGTGTTGAGCCAGCTCTTTGGCCTGCGCATTATTCTCTGCGCGCGCCGCCTCGATGCCGTAGGACTCTGCGAGCTTGACAAAATCTGGGTTGCCGTTCTCCAAAATTGTCCCAATGTGCCGGCAACCATACAACTTATCCTGGAATTCACGCACCATGCCGAGGCGCTGGTTTTCCATCACAATGATCTTGACATCCACATCGTTTTGAATCAACGTGCCCAACTCGCACATACACATCTGGAACGAACCGTCGCCGCAGACTGCCGCCACCTGCCGGTGGGGTTTGGCGATCTTCGCGCCGATAGCCGCAGGTACGGAATACCCCATGGTTCCTAAACCGCCGGAGGTCAGGAACCGGCCCTCTTTCACATTGAAATTGCGCGCAGCCCAGATCTGGTTCTGTCCGACATCCGCAACCAGAATTGCGTCATCCTTCATCATCTCAGAGAGATCCCGGATGAACACCCGCGGCTCCACGCAGTCCTCTCGCGCTTCGCCGCGCGGCGGATATTTCGCCTTTAATCCAAACACCCGGTCAATCCATTCCTGCGACACAGTGTTCTCCACCTTTGCCGCCAAGTCCGAGAGCACCAAACGGATGTCTCCCACAATCGGAATGTGGGCCGTCATATTTTTTCCGATTTCTGCCGGATCAATGTCGATGTGGATAATCTTGGCCTTTTCCGCCAAACTCTCCGGCGCCGCAACCGCACGGTCGCCCACACGTGCGCCGCATAGAATCACCAGGTCCGCCTCGCTCATGGCCTTATTGGCGCTGGTGCGGCCGTGCGAACCGATCATCCCCAGATAATAAGGGCTGTCCATCGGCATAACGCCGATGCCCATCATCGTGGCAGCCACCGGAATTCCACTGTTGCGGGCAAACGCGATCATTTCCTCGCGCGCACCGGCCGACACGACCCCGCCGCCACAGCAAATCACCGGACGTTCTGCCTCTTTAATGGCCTGTAACGCCTTTTTGATCTGCATCGGGTGCCCCTGTGTGCGGGGCTTATATCCAATAATATCCGCCTTTGCGGGATAGTTGAACGACTCCACCTCCTGAAGCTGAATGTCCGTGGGGACGTCGATCAATACAGGCCCCGGGCGGCCCGTCGTTGCAATGTGAAACGCTTCTTTAAAGATGCGGGGCAAACTCGCCGCATCCTTCACCAGATACGAATGCTTTGTGAACGGCTGACAGGCGCCCGTGATGTCCGCCTCCTGGAACACATCGCGCCCCAACAGCCAGGAATTCACCTGCCCGGTAATCGCAATCAGCGGTATGGAATCCATGTAGGCCGTCGCAATACCAGTAATCAAATTGGTGGCGCCGGGGCCGGAAGTCGCAACGCAAACGCCCGGCTTGCCGCTGGCACGGGCATAGCCGTTGGCCATATGCGCAGCATTCTGTTCCTGCCGCACCAACACATGCTTTATATCTGTTTTGGTGATATAATCGTAGAAAGGGCAGATCGCTGCACCCGGATAACCGAACAAATAGGAAACGCCTTCGTTTTGCAGGCATTTCACCATGATTTCCGCTCCGCTAATCATAGGGCCACTCCTTCTCTATACAAAACACAAAACTGCATCCAACGCCGGCCAGTTCCCGGCGGCAGCATTCGCATTTCTTGTCGCTTTTATTATTTAACTTATTATAGTATTGTTCGGTTTTTCCGTCAAGAGAAAGGTGTGAAGGATTCCTGTTGGGAAATACAGCGAGGAATGGAACATTCTTCAAAAAATGCCCGGCGGATGGTTCATCCGCCGGGCTGCAAGCTGCGTTATTCGCTCATATATTTCTCGATCACATCTTTGTAAAGATGCCGATAAAAGGAAGAATCCCCTGTATCCAGATTCAGTTCTTCGTTGGTCATGTTGTCTACGTCGGCCGCCGAACACGTCCCGGGGGCTACCACCGGGTACCGCCCCTTTTCTCCGCAAATAGGAGTATACGTATCTTTCCAACGTTTGCTGTTTTTCGGAGGATTGTCAAAGAACATCAGGTACTCCTTGCCCACTTCTGAAGGAAGATAATTTCCAAAATGTACAAGCGTCTTTTGGCCGTCGGACTCATCGATGTAATATTCCTCACCTACTTGAATGACATCCCCCACTTCAAAATCGCCTTTATACACTTTGGTAATTTCAAAGGAGGAAATCGTCGCGCCATAGAGCGTTATACTTTCATCCCCTTGTAAATCCTCTCTTGGATCGTCATAGAACTTTCCCTGTACAATCTGTTTGGACAAGTCCTCCAGTTCTTCCAAAGACCCCGCATCAAAGAGCAGGTCTTCTTGAATACTCCTCGTTTGCATTTTCTGGCCGCAACCAGAACATGCTGCGGTTACAAATAGCACCATCATGATAACCGATATACATTTCTTCATGAAAATCCCCCCTACTTCTCATATTTATGAATCATGTTATATTCGTCGTGCTCTGTAATCTCATGCGACACATAGTCCGAATCTTTCGTTTGCCACATGATCGCCTTATCTCCACATGTAGGATGCGCTAGGCCTAGCGCATGTCCAAATCCATGTATTATCGGTTTCCCCAAGAGAACTGTGTGAAGAATTATAAGGGGATGCAGCAAAGAATAGAACATCTTTCAAAAAACGCCCGGCGGATGGTTCCTCCGCCGGGCTGTAAGCTGCGTTATTCGCTCATATATTTCTCGATCACATCTTTGTAAAACTGCCGGTAAATGGAGGAATCCCCTGTATCCAGATTCAGCTCTTCGTTGGTCATGTTGTCTACATCAGCTACCGAACGCATCTTGGCATTTATCACTGGATACCGGCCCCGATCCAGGCACAGCGGCGTGTACGTATCTTTCCACCGCTCGCTGTTTTCCGGAGGATTGTCAAAGAACATCAGGTATTCGCGCCCTACATCCGACGGCATATAGTTCCCATAATGAACCAACGTCTGTTGACCATCCTGATCTTCCACATAATACTGCTCGGCAATCCTTATGACGTCGCCTACCTCGAAATCCCCCTTATACACTTTGGTAATTTCAAAGGAGGAAACCGTCGCGCCATAGAGAACAATCCCGGCTTCACTTTGCAAATCTTCAGTTGCATCATCTTGAAATTTACCCTGCACGATGTACTTGGCTTGAGACTCCAATTCTTCCAATGTCTGTGCATCGAACGATGTGTCCACCTGAACGCTCATTGTAGAAATTTTCGTATTTATATCCTTGGGAGCACAGGCTGAAAAGAGCGTTGCAACAAAAAGCAACCCTACCAAAAACCGTCCGTATCTTTTCATGAAAAATCCTCCTTATCCATATTTTTTACAGATATTATACTCATCATGTCCCGTAATTTCATACGATACATAGTCTTTATCCCCTGTTTGCCACATAATTGCTTTATCTTTACACGTAGGATGCGCAAGACCTAACGCGTGTCCGAATTCGTGCGTCACCGTTTTTTTCTGTCCCTTTTCTCCCTGATTAATTAGCGTAGGTGTATTTAGATAAATTCTCGCTTCCACATAGTTACTTTCATCAGTAAAAAGATTCTCAGGCAATACTTCTACAGTTATATCTGACAAAACATCTTTTTTAAACACCCGTGTCCTTCCTAAGACATGGATGTTAGGATCTTCATAGGTAAAAACATGTAAAGGAACCTGTTCCATCATGTAGTCATCTCCTTCCGTAGGACTATAACGAACTTTATCAAAGGAAACATTATCGCTAATCCCATTCCAAGCTTGGATTGCTTGTGTAAGTTGCGTGGATGAAATAGCGCCTTCCTGTTTACAATATTCCACTACCGATTGATGAACTTGGACCTCTAAACGACTGGCATCCTCCCATCTCCCTGCCCAGTCTTCTAAATCATACGTAATCTCAATCATTCTTGCAGCGCTATTGTCCGATGGATCAATGTCTCCGCTAACCTGATTCGGATCGACTACTATGCCCAAATTGACTTCCTGCTGCCTGTCAAAATTAAGTTGGATGGACAAGTTTGCAATTTTTCCCGCTGGAAAATCAATGTTTGTGGTACCAATTTCTCTACCAGTATTTAAAATCTGTACAGGAACATCTTCAGCAGGTAAAGTCCCTAAATTAGCGATTCGCGCCTCAAATTCATGATTCGTATTGGACTCTAACACATCGCCTTCCGGAGATTCCAAAGATAACACACGCAGGGAAACACAATCTTCCCACCGAAAAGACCGGCTTACTGTATTGTTTGCTGTACTGGTCTCTGTTACCCCATCGGGGAGCCAAACCGACACCAACACAGTATGTGTTCCACCGACTTTACTGGTAAAGTTCAAATTCAGTGTAACGGCATTATTGGGATTCATGGTAACACTGACTGCTTTTGAGGTCATCAAGTTTCCATCCATATATACAGAATAATGAAAACCCGTAATCTGGGTAGAACCGCGATTTACAATGTCAGCTGAAATTTGGACACTGGTCATATTCGGGAACGGCTCCGTGTTATTTGGCGCTCGAAGATTTAAAACTGCCAAATCCGTCCCCGTAGTATTTGCCGTATAAGCCTGCAAATGGTAAGAATCCTTTACGCCGCCCTCCCATTCTTGAATGGTTGTCTCATCCAAGTTAGGAAGTGCCTCTTCATACAACTCTTCTGACAGTTCCTCTTCAGAAACAGAAAAATCAACCATTTTCGCAGAATTTTCGAGCTCTGGCTCTTGGCTGGTTGACGGATTCCCCTCGTGAATTTGATCGGATTTCCCCGCGTTTTCCGCAAACGCCTGCCCAGTTATGGCAAGCATAAATACGGCGCATACGAGCCAGGCCATTATCTTTTGCGAAACATTTTTTCTCATTTTTTAATTCCTCCTTATACTGTCTCAAACTATTTAAAAGTTCCCACTGGACTCGCCTCCTCAAAAAATCTATATATTAATAACGATATTCCCTACTCAAACGTGGACAATTTTTCAAAAAATAATTATGTGATATTTTCTCACTTTTGACTACTAATATATTTTTCTGATAGTTTATTGACTCTTCCTCAAATCTAATAAGAACAACTGTATGCTCAATACATTTAATAAAAACAAACCGCCGCAGAAATCCATTCCGCGGCGGTTCGTATTTTGTTACAGGCCCTTCCTATAGAGTAAAACATCAAGCGCATCGCAGATTTCCGCCGTGGTGGCCTCCTTTGATAAATCCTGGCCAGAGATCTATGAAACGGTATAAATACCCGTAAATTTTTCCCATTTGCAAGGAAATCCCTTCCTCGGTGGTATTATAGGTGAGAGGGGTGAAGGACGTGCGAACGAACGCAGAAATTGAGCGCGTGGTGGACGAATACGCCACTATGCTGCTGCGCGTAGCATATTCTCAACTGAATAATCGAGCGGAAGCGGAGGACGCCGTGCAGGAAGTCCTCCTGAAATACATCGAAAAAGCGCCTACCTTCCAAAGCGAGGAGCACGAAAAGGCCTGGCTGCTCCGCGTGACCATCAATCACTGTAAAAACCATCTGGCTTCCGCATGGTTCCGAAAACGAGCGGATTTAGACGAAGGGATTCCTGCATTGGATAGCGCAGAGCTCGAAGTGGTCACTGCGGTTGCCGCCCTTCCGGTCAAATATCGCGCAGTGGTCCACTTATATTATTTTGAGGGCTACTCCACCAAAGAGATCGCAGATATCCTGCACAGCCGGCCTAATACGGTTTCGTCCCGTCTCAGCCGTGCGCGTGCATTGCTGGCGAAAGCCTTAAAGGAGGAAATCGTATGAAGCAGGAATACCAATCCGCCTATCGGAAGCTGCACGCGGACCAAGCTTTCCGCGATCGCCTGATACACACTCTGGAAGGACATGACGAACCCCGGCGCGTACGGCCGCGCTGGCTGGTCCCCGCTGCATTAGCAGCCTGCCTGATCGTCCTCTTTGGGCTCGGCGTACCCACTTTACAGCGCGTCTTGCAACCGATCGAAAGCACTTCCAGTGTGCCGTCCTCCAATGAGGGCGCCATCCTCGGCAGCGATGGGCTCTATCGCGACAGTCAGATCAAAAATATTCTGTGCCTGTGCACGGATGACAACGGTGACGGCAATGCGTTGATGCTTCTCTCGATCGATCATCGAAATGGAGGCCTTAAACTCAGCAGTTTTCTCCCCAGTTTAAAGGTCAAGGCAGCAGACAATACAGAACAAATTCTCTCCGCCCTCTTCCAAAAGGAAGAAAATGGGGACGAAGCCGTTTCACTGATTCAACAGAATTTTGGTCTGGCTGTGGATGGCTATATCTGGATGGATTCCAGTGCTGTAGAAGCTGCCATTGACGCCATGGGCGGCGTAACCTTGGAGCTTTCCGAAGAAGAAGCTCGTTACTTTGCCCTGAGCAGTTCCTTAGAGATCTCTTTGGGTGGTGGTTTTGCCGCAGGAGAGTACACATTGACCGGCCCACAGGCGCTGTTTTTTGGACGCCTGCACATAGGCTCCGATTACGACCGCATGCTCCGGCAACAAAAGGTGGCGGAGGCCATTCTAAAACAGATTTGGGAGGATTCATCCAGCGCTTCTGAGCTCTTGGAGGCACTGATTCCAAAGGTGCGGACCAATTTAAACCTGCCAACTGTATTGGACATCCTTTCTTCCATGGATACTTTCCCAGGAAATTTCTTCTCTACGCACGATGTACCGGACCACGACCCGGATGATTTGTCTGGAGGGGAATCGAGCGACCTGCGAACGCTCTCGCAAGAGCTGATTGCCTTTGTCTACGGGAGTGCTGTACAACAAAGCGGTGTTGTGCGCGGTGAGGATGGCCTCTATCGCGATACACAGGTAACCAATCTTCTGTTGTGGGTAGGCGCTAAGGACAACACGGCGGACTGCGTGATGTTGATTTCCTTAGACTCCGCAGACGAGGC
>OLPX01002035.1_pt1 | contig 12740 bp, 11 predicted proteins | sample 1672491 | NCBI WGS metagenome assembly OLPX01 (sample SAMEA3136692, study PRJEB25190) | human gut metagenome | biome: human gut; feature: human-associated habitat; material: faeces | place: Austria | collected 2013 | reverse complement strand
CCTTGTTTTGGTTCAAGGTTACGAACGAGCACCGCGAGTTTCGCAATTACCTATATTATGATGTTTTTCTGTACCATCAATACTTATCTGAAAAGCCAAATTATTTTTATATTCCACAAGTTCATTTATCATTTCTTGATTAATTAAATAGCCATTACTCATTATTGCAACTGCCAGAAAAGATTTAGCTGCAAATTTACATATATCAATAAACCCTCTTTTTAATGTAGGTTCTCCCCCTGTAATAGCCACTTTAATTACACCTGCATTTTTTAACTCTTCCATTATTTCAATAATTTCTTCGGAAGTTAATTCGTCCTTACTCTGTTTACCCGAGTTATTGTAACAGTGCCTGCATTTTAAAGGACACTTTTTTGTTATTTCAATTTCTGCATGAAAAGGTGTATATGAGTCTGCATTCCCGTATAATTTGATTTCTTCTTTCTTCCTTATATTGCGAAATTCAATGTAATTTTTTTGTTTGCTACATTCCAAAAATTCAATTACTATATTTTTTGTTTTGTCATAATCTAAATTATATTTTTCCGATATTGATAAAATAATTTCATTAATATCTCTTTCTCCATTGCATAACTCTAAAATATCTGAAGCCGAACGATTAATAACTTCATACTCAAAATTACTAGATAATACCATTCCATCTTCTGTTTTTTTTAAATTATAAATATATGATTCCTGATATTGTCTAATCAGTACAACATTCCATTTTAAAAGTGGATACATAATTTTTCCTCCCTAGCTAATATTAGAAAATGACTGCCAAATTTGAAAAATTTGGCAGTCTTCCGCAACACACCCAATTAATATGCAAGAGCATTAATATTACTGATACATGCCCAAGATAAGAAATTCATATCCGGCATAAATCCAGCAATCATAGAGACTACTGTACATCCTGCACACTGAGCGGCTTCTTTTCTCTCATATTTAGGATTCAGCATATAATTTTCCTCCCTTCTCTTTGATATTTGCATTATACTCCTAAATTCTGCCTTATTTATCATACTGACATAATACGACATATATCTGTAAAAATTTGTCGACACCAACATTAAAAAATATATTCTGCGTTAATTTAATGATTCCTAAACAAACCACAGCGAACTAGTGTCTTTCCATATTGAAATATTTATTAAATCACGCATCATCATTATTTTAAGTCCATCCGAAAATAATATAAAACCTTAGAATATTGATACTTTTTTCAATAATCAACACGCCAAGGCTTTCAAAATTATTGTTTTAAACCATGTACATCTAAAGTAATAATTCTCCTATTCAGATATCCTCTTTAGTGAAAATTCTCTGGTAGAATTCCGTTATCACTTCAAAATCATTCGTTTTATTCTTTATCGGCAATGAATCCCATATAATCTGTTTATACGGTGCCCTGGATTCTTCTCCTACCCGGCTGTCAATGATAGAAACAATCCCTTTATCCGTCTGATTCCGGATCAGCCGGCCAATCCCTTGTTTTAGTTTTATCACCATCTCCGGTACCAGGACTTCCATCAAATGCTTATCACCGCTTAAACTACATTTATAGTCTATAATCGGTTCCGGCACCGGGAATGGAAGTTTAAAAATAATCACACTGGATAAAGCCATTCCCTCTACACTAATTCCTTCCCAATAAGAACCTGTTCCCAAAAGGACCGAATTGATATTACTCTTGAATTTATCCAGCACTTCTTTCTGAGAATCCCCTTCCTTCTGCATCATAAGCTGATAAGGAACCTTGCCTTGCAGGAGTTGGAAGATTTCCCTCATATCTGTTTTAGCTGTAAATAAAATCAATGTCTTTCCTTCTGTGAGGCGAAGAAGTCGTATAATTTCCTGAACGCCTGCGGCTATGAACTGTTCCCGCGATTGAAAAAAGGATTAAGAAAATTAGTTTCTTCCTAACCACAAAAAAATTGCCGTTATGGTCTTTTATTTCTCCATAACGGCAATCTTTCTCACTCACTATTCTACTTTTCTGCAATCATAGCAATAATTTCATCCATGCTCTTTCCCGAAGCTACAACTGCTTTATACAATTCTTCTTTCTTTTCTTCTTTTATCTTTACTTCAATTTCTTTTCTCTTTTGGCGCAGATTTTTCAGATTTGTTTCTGTTTCTTCGATCTGCTTTACTACTGCTTCCAGCTGTTCCTCCAAAGTGATATTCTCCAGTTTTTTCCGTCCTCTTGCCATAACCAACCTCCATATGATTTTTTCTATATCTTACCACTAATTACAGAAAATTACTATCCTTTATAAGATATTCTCTTATTCCGTATTTATTTCAGTTCAACTATCTAGCTGCCCGGTGCTGCCGCTGATTCTGTGAAAATTCCTGTTTTCTCTGATATTCTTCCATAATGGCTGCTTCCAATTCCTGCTTAAAATCGGCTTCAATCGGATGTGCAATATCCTCCCTCTCATTCTTATAAGAATTCTCCCTCTGCGGCATTCCTACAAAAGTTTTTCCATTCCACCCCTGGATGATATGCATCTGATGTATTACAAACACATCCTGCAATTTCATAGACACCTCCCCCTTAAAAGTATCATTTCCCTTTGTCGGCAAGACACTCAGATCATAATAAAGCTCTTCGTCTCCCCAGGTTTCTTTCAAATCTACCATTTTATCTTCCATCTTTTGATAAGCTTCTTTTACCTGTTCTGTTACTGCTTTCCGGAATTTCTGATCCTTAAAAGCAAAGAATGGCACATATTCTTCGGTTCCATATTCTTTGTACTTAGGCATTTCCAAATAAAAACTACCTTTTTGCGACTCCTTTAATGCAATGCTTTTGGCACAAAATACATGATCAAAGGTAATGCTTACAAATCCTCTTAGATTACTGTCCTCTTTTTCTACTTTATAAATGCGAATGCTATATTCCATAAAATGTTCTCCTTTCGATTTTCTGATAAATAAAAAAGATGCAAAAGCACCTTATGTTACCGGGCTGCCACCTGCCGCTGGATGACCGGTTCTTCCACAACCATATCCACCACTTCTTCCGGCTCCTCCCGGATTTCCAGTTCTGTATTGATTTCCGTCTGCCTTGTCAGCTTCTCCTTCAGCAGCTCTTCATACTGGAATTCTTTCTCATATTCAATTTTGGCATTTTTCATATCGTTCTGATAGGACTCTATCTTCTGCTCCAGTTCTGATGCAATCGATTCCAGTCCATTCAGTACATTTTCCAAACGGACCATATTCCCGGAATCGCTTTTTTTCAATTCCACCTTATAATCTCTTTTTCCTTTGATAATCAATACCATATCTATGGAATCCTTTTTCAATACGATCGGAAATCCTTTATAAGTGCCTATGTCGATTTCCTCATAGAGTACCGTATTTTCCATAATGGTCCGCAGGATTTCCCCGGCCTCTTTATGTTCCTGGTAAACTCTTCCCCTCAGCATAATCTCAAATTGGGGATTGCGTTCCATTTCCCGGTTTCTGACCTCTATATCTGCCAGGACTTTTTCAAGTTCGGCTGTCCGTATCTGTATTCTCTGTGGATATTGAAATGTGAATGCATCCTGCAGAACATAACGTTTTCCTTCATAAGCAGCTTTCAGCACCCGCAGTCTGGTTACATCATTATCTACCTGCATTTTTTCCATAATCAAGGGATTTCCAGACGCAACTGCTTTGATTTCAGCGAAACTCAGCACCGTTTCATCCACATCCTCACAGTCCCTGGCCAGTTCCTTGTTTGTCATAATCTGACTGATGAAGCGCTGTTTCGTTTCCACAATTCCCCATAAATAAGCATCAAAAGAATTTTTTGTAACATACCGGTAAATACTTACTTCTTCATTCCGGTTTCCGTGACGGATTCCTCTTCCTTCTCTCTGTTCAATGGCAGAAGGTTTCCAGGGGCAATCAATGTGATGCATTGCCACAACCCGGTCCTGGATATTGGTTCCGGTTCCCAGTTTTTCCGTGCTTCCAATGATAATTCTTTTTCTTCCTGCACGCATATCTGAAAACATCCGGTCTCTCTGTTCGTCCGTAGACGCATCATGGATAAAGCAGATTTCTTCCTCCGGGATTCCTTTCTTTATCAATTCCTGTTTTAAATAATCGTATACGGTAAAATATTTTCCCGGTCCCGGTGTACCGATATCCGAAAACACGATCTGCGTTCCCTTACTTTCATTGGAATCTCTGTATTCCTGATAGATATTCTCCACAGCTTTATTCAGTTTGGAATCTTCATCTACCGGAGCGTCTATATCTAAAAGTCTGGGATCTGTCCCCAAAAGCCTTGCTTCTCCGGTTATCTTCAACATGTTGTCCGTCTTTGGATCGACCACGCCCCTGTGGATTGCCTCTGCACGCTCCACCATTTCTTCCATCCGTGCTTTTACATATGCAGAGGCCTCCGATTCTACAATGGTACATTTCCCACCCTTGATCTTCGGTCTTGCAATATCCAGCATTTCCGGCAGGATCACATCTGCCACTTCCTTGAATATCTGCATCAATTCCGGCAAATTCACGAACTTACTGAAACGTGTCCGCATCCGGTAGCCGGTTCCTTCCGGTGCAAGTTCCAGGGAAGTGGTCACTTCCCCGAAGGTAGCTGCCCAGGCATCAAAATTATAGATGCCTTTTTCACGAAGCCTGTTTTCCTGTAAAAATACCTGCATGACATACATCTCTGCGATACTGTTGGAAATCGGCGTACCCGTTGCCATTACAACCCCTGTACCATGATTGATTTCATTGATGTACTGGGTTTTCATCCGCATATCCATTGCACGCTGGGAACCGCTTGTGTTAATTCCCGCAATATTGCTCATCTTTGTGAAGATTTCCATATTTTTAAATGTGTGGGCCTCATCCACAAAAAGGGCATTTACCCCAAGTTCTTCAAAATTCACCACATGGTCTTTAATTTCCTCATTATTCAGATTTTGGATTTTCTCTTCCAACTGCTGTTTTTTTGAGACCATTTGTTTTACAGACCAGTTTTTCCCATCTTCCAAGTTAGCCCTTTCAATCGCCTGTATCAGCATTTCCACCTGCTCTTCAATCATGGCCGTCTGACGTTCTTCGGATATGGGAATCCTTTGGAACTGAGAATGGCCGATGATAACACAGTCATAATCTCCGGTTGCGATCCTGGCAATCATGCGGCGCCGATTTTCTTTTTGGAAATCTTCCCTTCTGGTAATGAGTACATGAGCGTTTGGATATGCACGTAAAAACTCTGCTCCCATCTGAAAAGTCAAATGGTTTGGAACTGTAATCATTGGTTTTGTAGCAATTCCAAGCCGCCGCATCTCCATACAGGCACAGATCATTTCCAGCGATTTTCCTGCACCTACAGCATGGGATAATAACGTATTACCCCCGCTTGAAAGAATCCTTGCCACAGCGTTTTTTTGGTAAGACCGAAGATTAAGAAGCGGATTCAGCCCGGGCAGCTCCAGATAAGAACCGTCATATTCCCGCAGACGGATACAGTTAAAGGTCTCATTATAATAATCCACATATTTCTTCCTTCTATCCGGATCTTTAAAAATCCATGATTGAAATTCTTCTTTTAACTGTTCTGCCTTGTCTCTGGCAAGCATAGTTTCCTTTCGGTTGACTTCATATCGTACTTTGTCCCCTTCCTCGATCCGGTCACGCACTGTAATCACACGCCCGTTTAGGATTTCCTCCAAAATAAGAAAGGCATCCATCCTTTTAGTTCCAAAAGTCTGCTGTGCCAGGATAGAACCCGAAACCACGCCTTTGTTTTCGATATGATAAGACATATCAAGATCCATACGTTCCACGGTTACTGCCTGATTTATGTTTTGGCTTTTCTCCCTCTGCCGGATTTCCGGGACCTGCAGAATCTCATACATGAATTTCTCATAGTCCTGCGTCTCAATCCAGGTAGTACCCAGTTTTACCCGAATTTCTGCTGCCGTCAGGTCTTTTGGCTGCACCGCTTCCAGCGCTTCCACATTATCTGCATACTGAGGATCTGTCTGTGCGTAAATCCTGGCAGTCCTGAGTTTCTGCCGCACGTCTCCGCTTAAATATTCTTCTGCTGTTTCCCATCCGGTATTTGGATTCTGAGGATCTGAACGGACAGGATTCTGATAAATACGTCCCTGCAATTCTTTAAACAATTCACTTCTGCTTCCTGGATAGAGGGAAAGCATATAAGGAATATCTACCCGGTTATACTCAGAAAGACTGATATGCAGTGCCTCATATGCATTTTCCACCTTCTCTACAATATCAGTTGGCCGTATGGTGCGGTTAAAAAACATATCTGCCTTATGCACCTTTTTATCCTCATCCAGCACTTCCATAGATGAGATCAGCGGATAATCATTATCCTGCCGGAAGGCTGCCTTGTTTGTCCGGTCTGTCAGATACCCATACATTTCCACAAAAGCATCATATACCCGGTTTAAATGCGCCTGGGCTTTGGACAGTTCCGCATCCGAACAGTTCTGGATCTGCATTTCCATCAGTTCCCGTACCAAAAGTCTTATTTTATGCATGGCACGGATACGCCTCTTAATGCTCTCCTTCGCCTGGCTCTTATACATATAAGCACCTTCCCGGTAATACACTTCGTTTTCCCTCACGGTAAAAGTATAATTGGGTACCTCCGGGTCTGCTTCTATACGGTCCGGAGATGTTGCTGCAGTGGCAGCTGCGTGTGCACTGGCAGTTTCCACGGCAGTATATGCCGGAGTAAATCTGTATCACTGGTTTTTGGAAAAACAGGGTTCTTATGGTGTTTCAGTCAAAATTGATGCTGGTGATGCAGCAAAGAAGACCGTGCTTCCAGATGAGGTCCCAGAGGTAGATCTGTCTGCTAAATATGTTCCGGAGGGCATGAGCTGGATTGACGAGTACCATCTCCAGTATCCTGAGCATGACATGACTGGCGGGTTCAGTTTTTCATTTGTCCTGTTGGATAAAAATGATCTGGGACAGGTAGTACAGGATCAGAATGTTATTGATAGTGAAGAGCGTACATTTGGAAAATACCAGGGGATATATCTCAAATATAATAGCATTACCGAAAACGGGGCTATTAACCAGAGAATTTACCTTGTCTGCCCGGATTTATATCGTGTGCTTATGATCTACATCGGAGATGATGTGTCAAAGGATGAAGCCATAAAAGTTGCAGAAAATCTGGTGATTGAGGGAAACACGACTATGGTAAAGACCGCCGGATTACCTACATGGAGCGGAGAGATGATATCTGAAAAGACAGAAGATGATAATGCTGAAATAAGTACTTCTGTAAATGAGAAAAAACTACCCATTTACCAAATTGGTGACACCTTTGATCTGGATGTGATTGGTGAAAACACAAATGGTGAATATCTGGAAAAAACGATTTCTGCAAAGGTAGATTCTGTTCAAATTTCTGATGATCTTCAGCTTCTCGATCCGGACAAAATACCACAAGAATGGGCGGAAGCCATTGATGCTGATGGAAAGCTATCTACAAACACATTGAATTATGTGAAATCTGGCGACGGAATCGATTCCCTGGATGAAATTGTGAAGTCAGAGGAAGTGAATCAGAAACTGGTCTATGTTACAGTTACCTATACCAATCATTCAAATGAGGAAATCGACCATATGCTTTATCTTGGTGCTTTACTGACCCTGACTAAGGAAAATGGAAAAGTACAGCTTTACATTCCAACAGAACAGGCCGGCGATGGCTATGACTACATTAGTTGGACCGGCGTGGCAAAGACTGGAGAAATGGTATATTATAGTGTCTCTGAAAATTATGGCAACGGTGGAAACTATATTTCCTCTATAAAACCAGGCGAAAGTGTGCAGCTGAACATGGCCTGGATCGTAAATGAAAACGACCTTAAAAATCTGTATCTGAATGTGACTGGGGACGGAGCTTCGTATGAGTTCTCTGAATATATACTGAAAAAGGGACTGGTAGATATTCGCAAATAATATGCTATCGTTTATGATCCCATTTTTTATATGTCATATATGAAAAAGCGTTTTTCGATTCCTTTTGGTTTCGAAAAACGCTTTCTTTTATTCTGTATAGATGTTCCCATTCTCATCCGTCCAGGTGCCGTCACCATTGTCTGTGTATCCGACCCCATCTGCGTCACGATAATAATAATCTCCGTTTGTTGTTTCTATTACATTAACAGTACCGTTACTGCCCTGGAGTTCATGCTGTTCCAGTTGGTTTCCGGAATAATAATCTTCGTCATTCCAGGTACGATATGAATTTCCATTGGCATCTGCCCAGTTTCCATCTCCCTGATAACTGTATCGATTCCCATAATCATCAGAATAGGTCCCATCTCCGTTATCGTAAAGAACTCTGGATTCTTCATCTCCTCCACCCGGTGCTACAATTGATGCTACACCGGAAGCAGTAGTGAATCCACTGGTATATGGTACGCCTGCTGGCAGATTCTCATAAGATGAAACAGACCCGTTGTTGTCAGAGGTAATTCCATCATCGGTCGTTTCACTTACCTGTCCGCTGTTTTCCATGGCAGGTTCATCGTTTGTTTCCGCATCTGTTTTTTCCTCTTCGTCTACAGAATCCTCTGTATCTGCATTCTCTGTCACTTCTCCTTCGTCCTGTGTTTCAGCAGCTTTCTGCATAGTTACCATTTCAGAAAACGGTGCATAATCCGGTACATTATTTTTCTCTGAATCTGCATTTTTTTCAATACCAGACTTCTCCGTCTCTACTGAAACTGTATCTGTCCCGGCAGAAACATTGAATACCAGATTACCGCCTGCAAGCAGCAACGTCACAAGAATTCCCGGAAGAATTCCTCTGCGGAGTTTCCGAATGTTCACCATATACAGAATTCGATCTTTAAACACTATTTCGCTGTCATTAAGACTTGCTGTCACATATGGAATCTGATTTTCCATGGCTACTGTCCTGAGAAGCAGCTGTCGATATAATTTACGTTCCTTTTTATTAACTCTGCGAACAACTGCTGTATCACACAGATTCTCAATATCCTTATCCGCTTCTTTCAGCATGATAAGAAGAAAGGGATTGAACCAGTATATCGATGCACAGATTCGAAGGAGCATCTTATACCAGAGATCCCGATGACAGTAATGTGTAAGTTCATGGTAAAAGATAAGTTTTCTTTCTTCTGCTGAATACCCGGCTGCTGGTAGATACAATTTTGTATGTAAAAGTCCTGCAAGAAGCGGTGTGGTAAGACCTGCGTTTTGCCTGAGCTCCGATATTCTGCGTACGTGTTTCTTTTGACACGCTGCACGGTACATCTGAATACTCACCGGATCACTTACCTGCAGACTCATCCGTTCCAGATTCCTTATAGAAAAATAATATGCCAGCAATTCTCCTGTCAGTTTAAGTACCGCTACACTCAGCCAGACAGCAGCAAAAATCACAGCCACAATTCCCAGCCATTTATCTGATTCGTACCTGACAGTTCTCTTTTGTTCCGGGATTTCTGTCAGATTTTTCATGTCATTACTCGCAGATGATACGGTTTCTGTTATCTTCTGACTTTCCTCTGGTCTGACTGCGTAATCCGTTATCTTCGGGTTTTGCGTATTCTGTTGACTGCTTCTAAGTACTTTGAAATCCACCAGTGCCAGATTCGCCGGAAGGCGTACCGGAACACAAAGGCTTATCGTAATCAACAGCCAGATAAAGTACTTCCATCTCGCTGATACACGTCCTGTGACATGCTCCCACCACTTAAATCTTACGATTTTGAAGTGGGGGCTTCCTGCTCGATTGCCCTTTAGAGCAAAGCTAAAACAGGCTATCCCCGCGTATCCCGCGGTTTTATTTTTTATTCGGATACGGATCTTTTTCTGTGCCGTCAGGCACATTCTTTATAAAGTCTTTTTCCTTCTTCCCGGATATTGACTGCCGCATTCACATCCCGGTCCATCCGGTTTCCACACTCACAGACATACTCTCTATCCGACAATGCCAGTTCCTTTTTCTTATGTCCGCATACACTGCAGATCTTGCTGGATGCAAAATAACGGTCTACTTTTATAAGATTCTTTCCACGCTCTTCCAATTTGTATCCCAGCATGGACAGGAACTGCCCGTACCCATTATCCTGCACGCCCTTTCCAAGATGCAGGCCTCCGGACATGCCCTTCAGGTTCAGATCTTCTACACATACCGCATCATATCTTTCTGCAAGCCCCCTGCTGAGTTTATGCTGGAAATCTTTTCTTTGGTTCTTTATCTTTTCATGGCACAGCGCTACTCTCTTCTTCTGTTTCTGATAATTCCTGCTTCCTTTTTCACAGTGGGAGAGTTTCCTCTGTTCCCTTACAAGTTTTTTCTCTGCTTTCCTGTAAAACATAGGATACCCGGCTCTTTCCCCTGTGGAAAATACACACATTCCCCGCATGGCAAAATCGATCCCAAGGAATTTTTCTGCCGGACTTTTTTCCACTGTTTGGCTCTCACAGCAGAACAAAAGACTTGCAAAATATTTTCCGGATGGCTCACGGCTCACAGTTACAGACTTCAGTTCCCAGTCTGACGGGATCTGCCGGTGGAATTTTATCTTTATGGCAGACATCTTTGGAAGCTTCAGATGGGTATCCTGCAAAAAGATATTCCCGTTTACTGCATTGGTCGTATAGGAATTTCCTGCACGTTTTTTTGATTTATAGCGTGGAAATCCGCAGGATGGTTCCCGGAAAAACTTCCGGAACGCACTTTCCAGATGCAGCTGCACATTCGCCAGGGCCAGGGAGTCCACCTCTTTCAGCCAGGGGTATTCCTTCTTATATCCGGCCGGTGTGTTCCTGAGCATCTTTTTTTCTTTCTGATAATAGCTGATCTTATCCGCCAGCATCTGGTTATAAATAAAGCGGCTGCAGCCGATTGTTTTCTCTATCTGGACTCTCTGCTCTTTATTTGGATAGATTCTTATTTTTACGGCGCGGTTCATTCTTCTCACCTTGACTTTCTATATACTGTCGTATCGTTTCAATCGGTGCCCCGCCTGCACTGAGCAGACAGAAGCTCTGGCTCCAGAATGCATCTTTCCAGAGTTTTTCTCTTATCTTGGGATACTCTTTTTTCAGCAGCCTGCTGCTGGCGCTTTTATAGGCATTGATGAATTTACTGGGGTGCGATATACTCAAAGATCTCTTTTGCTCTTTCGGATATTTCGTCGTTCAGTACTTTTCTTCTGTATTTTATAACCATCACTAGATGATAGTATAACAGAAATACTGAATGAGAATTATGGTCTAATTCCATTATATTTATCATCCTTTTTCTTATATCGACTGATATATATTTACGAACTAATTGTTCTTTTTTAGTATACTACATTAGGAAACGGAGAACAAGTGTTTCTTTTATAATATAGGGATTTTTTGAGCAGATATGCTCAGATGTGCAATTCATCTCACCACCTGAAGGACGCCGCTGAAAAACTGTTTTTTCATACTATATACAGTGTCTCAAAGTTGATTGATGTACTTTATTTTTTGTTAATTTATACGCAAAAAGGACTTTTTCAGTGGCCTTCCTGAAGAGGTGGGAGAATTCTTGCTACATTTGTTAAAAGGTGGAAAATCGTCACTTCCAATGATTATCTCTGGCATGTTTTCCTGTGAAAATGTACTTTTCTGTGTTGTAACTGAACATCCTGATATCAGTAATACCCCAAAAGCAAACAAAAACGGTATTACTGCCATGTACTTAGATTTCATGCTATGTACCTCAACAATTTTCTCTGATTTTTTTGGATTTTACGTCATTATAATAACTCTGTTCATACTGAATTTACATAAAAGATATAATACAAAACATGCACAAAATTTTATATTTTTTACAAAGAACAGGTGATTTTTCAAGTGAATCATGTTATGTAAATTTCACTCAGAGTGGTGCTCCATCACTTTCACTCTGAAACTCCATCTTCATTTTTACTTGTGCCAGTTTTATTTCCGGTACTCCTTCAGAAATGGACATAAAAAGCGCCATAGGTTTTTTCCAATGCCTATGGCGTGTAAATAATTTTCTACTCTGCGGATACCTTGTTTATGATTGTCTGCCTGAACAGGCATCTATGCCAACAGATTTCTCTATACTTTTGAAATTTTATGATACTCTTTTTTCTCTGGAAAATACAAAACTATACAATAAGTTAAATCGTCTGCGTTAACTTCCATTCGCCCATCCATCTGCTCCATCATAATAGAAATATTCTGCAACCCAATCCCTGTTTTTTGATGCTCAGAATCAAACCTGGTAATACTATTTTGAATACTGATTCCTACTTCTTCATTCCCATAACAAAGCTGTATACATACCTCATTTTCATGTTTTCCATATTTTTCAATATTAGAAATAATATTATTCATAATTCTGCCGATAAAATCTGTATTTATACATACAGATATCTGTCTCCACTCCAACCGATCTGTATTTACTTTAAATCCTTCATATTCCAGTAAAGCACACAGTTCAGAAAGATAATCACCAAAAGCACACATAATATCTTCTGCAGGTTCCAGTTCTATATGGTGTCGTGAATTTACAAAAAAATATTCAAACATCTGCTCCGACAAATCTCTGATCTGAAGTACACGATCAAAGGCTTTATTTATATATTCCTGAGTAACCGCACCTTCTTTTTGCTGCTTTTTTAGAATCTCAAGATATGCCATCAAACCAGTCAGAGGAGTACGCAGATCATGTGACATTCCTA
>OLPX01002025.1_pt1 | contig 12787 bp, 11 predicted proteins | sample 1672491 | NCBI WGS metagenome assembly OLPX01 (sample SAMEA3136692, study PRJEB25190) | human gut metagenome | biome: human gut; feature: human-associated habitat; material: faeces | place: Austria | collected 2013 | reverse complement strand
AGAAATCCGGTTTTTTGTCACCAAGCCATTTTATAAGGCTGTTCAAGGAAAATGCAGGCTGTACCCCTGTCAAATGGAGGAAAACAGAGGCGGAATAATACGGTGTGTGTGGATGGGGAAAATAGACCAAACGACAAAAAAATAGTCTGAACGACAAAACCAAAATGTTCTAAATCACAAAGATGTGCGATTCTGACAATTGAGACATTTTTTATAGGCAAGAATCGGGCTGAATTTAAATCTTTTCGCTTATTTTGTATGTTAAGTCTGGATTGGAAATTTAAAAAGCATATAAAAAATGAGCAAAAGAATCCTATTCTTCATTTTGTTTTCGTGGCTGGCATCGGCAGCTTTTCCGGCTTTTGCGCAGCAGAAAGCAGACACGACCTACACCTTCCGGTTCGTTCCGCAGAAGGACATGTTCTACGTGCCTTGGAATGGCAATGACACGGAACTTGCCCGTCTGTTGGAATGTATCGAAAACAACAAAACCACAATTCTTGACGGCAAGCTGCCGCTATTGGTTGACGGATATTGTAATTCACTGGGCAGTGAAGCCGAGAACCTTGCAACGGCGAAGATCCGTGCCAATCGAGTAAAATCAGAACTGATTATACGCGCGAAAATCAAGGAAGAAAACTTCATTACCCACAATCATGCGACAGGGGGTGATTTTGTAATCGTGCGCCTAACGGTACCCGCAAAGGAAACAGCCGCGATGGATGCGGAAGCGGAAGCGCGACGCAGGGCAGAAGCCGAACGCTTAGAAACCGAGACGCGTGCCGAACAGGAACGGCGTGCCGAAGAGCAGCGCAAGGCGGAAGAAGCCCGACTTGCCGCTGAAAAGGCAGAAGCCGAGAAAGCCGCTCTACAAAATACACTTGCCGGCACGCCGTCGGAAACTAAAATCACAAATGATTATCATCTCTCCCTGCGTGCCAACCTATTGCGCTGGGCTACCCTGACACCCGATTTAGGACTTGAATGGCGCATCTGTCCGTCGTGTGGCATTGCCGTAAACGGCTCATGGACTTCTTGGACGTGGAGCGACAAGGACCGCCGCTATGCACTCTGGGAAGTGGTTCCGGAAATACGTTATTACATGGGTGAGAAGAAAGCCTGGTATCTGGGGGCGATGTTCAAGGCCGGACAGTTCAACTACAAGATCTCCGAAACAGGCAAGCAAGGCGACCTGATGGGTGGCGGCATCACCACCGGCTATCAGCTACGGCTGAACAAGGCACTGACTCTTGATTTCAACCTTGGCTTGGGCTACCTGAATGCCGATTTCGAAAAATATGAAGTCATCGATGGTGTGCGCGTGCGCTGTGGCAACGAGACAAAAAATTGGTGTGGCCCCATCAACGCCGGTGTGACATTGGTATGGAAGTTATTCTAATACGGAGGAATAGAGTATGAAAGCAAGACAATATATAAATATGGTAGGAATGACAGCCGCCGTGCTGCTCTCTTCCTGCGTGAAGGACACGCTTTATGACACGCCGCATCCCGACTATGGGAAAATTGCGGTGACAGCCGACTGGTCGGCCTGCGGTGAGGGTATCAACATACCTGCCACGTGGACGGTCACCATGGGCGACTATACGGGTACGGAGACTTCCGCCACCCATGCCCCCGACCATCTGTTTGCTCCGGGCAGCTACACCCTTGCGGTGTGGAACCCAGCTGAAGGAATCACGGTAAATGGTACCACCGCCACCATTGCCGCAGCCACGGGAAACCGGGCAGGCACGGATGCCTTTGTGAACAATGCCCCGGGATGGTTCTTCACCTATACGAAACAGGTGAGCATCGAGAAAGACAAGGACTATCCGCTGACCGCTGCAATGAAGCAGCAGGTACGCGAACTGACGCTTGTCGTCAAACCGACGGGTGATGCCGCCGGACGCATCACGGAGATTGTTGCCCATCTGACGGGTGCAGCCAGAACACTCGATTTCGCTACCGATACCTACGGAACCGCTTCAAACGTCGTGCTGCCCTTCACCAAGATAACCGAAGGTGACGATGCCGGCAAGTGGAAAGCCACGGTGCGGTTGCTGGGTGTGACCGGCACGGAACAACTGCTGACGGCTGAAATCCGCTATGCGGACGGCAACCCGAGCCCCACCACGTTGAAAAGCGACCTCACGGAAGCTCTCAAGGAGTTCAACACCAGAAAGGGCAAATCGCTGACCCTCGGCGGAACGCTGGTTGAGACACCCGAAGGCATGGAAGTGGACGGAGCCGAAATCAACGGCTGGGAAGAAGTGAAAGGTGATGATGTAAATGCTGATTTGTAAATAATAAAATTATAGACATAATGAAGACAAGATTTTTTACACTTGCAGCGCTCGCCCTCGCACTGGTAGCCTGCAACAACGACAACGAGAACCTGAACGGTGACCCCGTGGCCGCCCAGTTTACCGCCAACATCGCCCCCGCCACCCGCGCCAGCGGAACCACCTGGACTGGCGGCGACCGTATCGGCATCACCGACATCGGCAACGATTCCCAGTACGGCAACGTGCCTTTCATCCTGAAAAACGGGAAATTTGAGGCAGAAGGAAAGGTTATCTATATCGAAGATGCAAAGACCCATACTTTCCGCGCCTACTATCCGTACAACGCGGCGGGAGGCATCCTCACAGCCACGACCGATGCCACGGCGCAGCAGAACCAGCCTGCCATCGACTTCCTCTTTGCTTCAGGAGCCACGGGAGACAAAAACAACCCGGTAGTAAGCTTCACCGACAAAACCGCCAAAGGCGGTGAAGACAACTCCTTCCACCACCGCATGAGCCAGATAACCCTTACCTTCGAGGCGGGCGACGGCGTGAATTTCAGCGTGGTCAAGCCTGAACGTTACACGCTGGACGGATTGTTACTCACCGGTACGTTCAACACGGCCGACGGTATTGCCACCGCAGACAACGGACTACAGACCGGAGAACTGACCATGAATCTGGCAGACGGCAATCTCACGTCATCGATCATCCTCTTCCCGCAGACAGTTGCATCCCTGCCGTTGGTTGTGAATTACAAAGGTCAGGAATATCATGCCACACTCACCATGCCCGATGGCGCACTGCTGGCGGGCAACAACTATACCTATACCGTCAAGGTACGCAACAAAGTCCTTGAAGTCAGCGAAGCCACCATTGCAAAGTGGAACGATATAGACGGTGGAGATGTGGGTGCTGACCTGTAGGATGTTAATAATTAATCGATTAGAATGAAGAATTATGAGACATAGATTATTTATCCCCGCAGCCACCGCACTGCTGTTCGCCCTCGCCGCCTGCACGCAGGACGAACTTGCTGGCGATAACCGTCTGCCCGAAGGTGAATGCCCCGTCGTCATCCGTGCCACCGGATTGTCCGTAGAAGCAACGCCGCTGGCAGCCCCTTCCACCCGTGCCTCTGTGGACGGCGACTGGCAGGGCGTCACTTCCGTGGCACTCAAGATGGGCGATGCGGTAAAGGAATACACCGTAACGGCTTCTACCGATTTCAAGAGTGCCACGCTTTCACGCGAGAACGACCCGTACTACTGGACCAGCCGCGACCCGATTACCGTATCGGCATGGTGCCCCTTCGACAAGGCTGACATCACACAGATGCCTGCCGTGAAGGTGGCAGAAGACCAAAGCAAACTGGCTGACTTCCAAAACAGCGATTTCATCTCTGCTGAGAACCGGAAGGTGGAATTTAACAACCCGACTCTTGAATTTACCCACCGCACGGCACGCGTGACAATCGAACTGAAGCCCGGCACGGGATTCACGAGCGTCGCTGGTGCCACGGTGAGCCTCGTGAGCCTGTCCGCCGATAACGGCAACCCGACCGCCATCAAGACCTACAACGCAAGCGGCAACACCTACGAGGCACTGACCGCCCCGCAGACCGTTGCGGCAGGCAAACCGTTCGTCAAGGTGGAACTCGGCGGCGGCACCTTCTACTTCCGTCCGCAGAACAACGTCGTATTAGAAGCGGGCAGCCGCTATAAATATACCGTTAAGGTGAACACCACCGGCCTGACGTTAGAGGGTTGCACCATCGGCAGCTGGGTTGACGGCGGCGGCGAGAGCGGCGAGGCTGAGGATTTGGGCTATTCTATACAGAACGACGGCAGTTACATGGTCTATAACGCTGACGGCCTACTGGCATGGAACAAAGCCGCACAAAAGGACGAATCGATAAATTGCACCCTCACCGCCGACATCGACCTGACGGGTAGGGATTGGACACGGATAGACACATGGCCTAGCTACTCCGGCGTCTTTAATGGGCAGGGACACCGCATTACGGGATTAAACTTTTCAGCAGCGACTACTGAACTTTTTGGGTTATTAAATGTACGTGGTGTGATAAAGAACCTACAACTCATAGATGTGAATCTGTATGGCAGTAGTGGATCAGCAGCTGGAATAGTGGAGCAAAATGAGGGTCAAATCATTGCCTGCTCTGTGACGGGAAAAATTTCTGCATATGGTAGAACTTGTGGTATAGCCGATTTAAATTATGGCAGTATCACAGCTTGCTGGTTTGACGGCACATTGAAAGATTATGAATCTGGAGCTATAGTGCGTTTCAACTACAATACTATAACTTCCTGTTATTGGGGAGGCAATGCCGAGCGAGGAGAATTCCGTAATTTTGGAGGAACGGTAGATGCCACGAAGGTGGACGGCGCGACCGTGAAATGGCAGACAGCCGTCGACGGCATGAACATCGCCCTCACCGACAATGACTACCAGTGGGCACTCGGCACAGACGGTCTGCCCGTACTGCAAAAGAAACAATAACAACCCCTAAACAACACGCATCATGAAACGAACAACCATCCATATATCCGCAGCCATCGCCCTGCTGCTCGGCCTTGCCGCCTGCACACAGGACGAAGCGGGCTTCCTACCAGAAGGGGCGGAAGGCACACCCATCGTCTTCACCGCCACGGGGCTGAACCCCGCCGCGACAGCCACCGCCGGCACCCGTGCCCCAGCGGATGGCAATTGGACGGGTGTGCAGAGCGTGGCAGTCATGATGGACGGCATGGTGAAGACGTACAACGTGACGCCCTCCACCGCCGACCCCACCAGCGCCACACTGACCTCCACCGACCCGTACTACTGGACCAACCACAACGACATCACCGTCACGGCGTGGTGGCCCTACACCGCTGGCGAGACAACTCCGCCTGCGGTAAAGGTAAAAGCCAACCAAAGTGCCCAGAAAGACTTTGAGGGCAGCGACCTCATCGTAGCCGACGGACAGACGGTGACCTACGGTAGCCCCACGCTCCGCTTCACCCACCGCACGGCACGGGTGACCATCGTTCTGACGGACTACACCGAGGGGCTGGCATCCGTGCAGCTGACGGGCCTCTCCACCGAAGGCGACAACCCGGATATAATCGTCCCGTATGACAAGGGCAGCAACACCTACACCGCCATCGTAGCCCCGCAAAATGTGGCAGCTGGCACGGCCTTCATCGTCTGCACCTTCACTAACGGCAAGACCTTCGTTTATAAGATGAAGAATGCTACCGACTGGCAGGCGGGCGGTGAATATACCTACACCGTCTCCCTCGCTGCGGCAAAAGACCTGGGCTATACCATAGAGAGCAACGGCAGCTACACCGTGACCTCCGCCGATGGCTTGATGAATGTAGCCAAATTAGTGAACGGAGGTAAGACCGACATTAACATTACCCTCGACAAAAACATTGACCTCACCGGCAAAGACTGGACGCCGATAGGCACAGACTACGACAACTCATACAAAGGCACCTTCGACGGCGGCGGCCATACCATCACGGGGCTGACCTTTACGACAAATGACGAATATGCGGGTCTGTTCGGCTGGCTCAATAGAGCTGGTACGGTGAAGAACGTGGTGATGGAGGGCGTACAGATAACAAGCCATCAAATATATGGCGGCAGTATTGGCGGCGTGGTAGGATATAGCTGGGGCACCATTGAAAACTGCTCGGTGTCGGGCAGCGTCAGCGGCACGGTGTATGTCGGCGGTGTGGTGGGTGTTCAAATAGGCGGTTCCATCACCGGATGCAGTTCCTCTGCCACAGTGAAGGGAATGGTTGATGTCGGCGGCGTGGCAGGTCAGACGAATTCGAGTGCCACCCTGACCGCTTGCTATGCCACAGGCAACGTGATCATAGAAATGGACCCCAAAAAGAATATCGCTGGCGGCAGTCTGGTGGGAATGAACGCAGGAAGCAGCCTCCTTGCCTGCTATGCCACGGGCAACGTAACCAGTACGGGTAGTAGCACTGGCTATATGCATATCGGCGGCTTTTTGGGAAATAACTACACCACCGTGACCGCCGGCTATTGGAAGAACAATCATGAACAAGGCATCGGCTACAATAGGGAAAGCACCGGAGCCACGAAGGTGGACGGCTCTGTCGTTACCTGGCAGAACGCCGTTGATGCCATGAACACCGCCTTGCAGAACGCAGGCTCAGAGTGGCGTTACGAACTTAACGGAGCATTGCCTACCTTGAGGAAACAGTAAGCCGTTGCGGGCGGAAATGTTCCGCCCGCAACGAACATTAACCGAAGTATAACCCCAATAAAAAAAGGAGGACGTGATGGAACACACGGAGAATCCACCATATAGGTTTTGGCATCAAGGCATTGTTAATAATAATATAGACTCCAGTGTAAATATGGAAGCTGTAAGCCGGACATTGCCAAGATTGGTGCTCATTAAAGGCAACAAATCAAGTAATTAAATTAAAAACATGGGACTTTTTCACAGAGACAAGAAAAATAATGACGATGAGCCGGACAGTGTTCAAACCAATGTAAGCGGTTGAGCAAATACATCTTGTCATAATATCCTTTCCCGCTTATCTTTGTGTGCAAAAAGGATTTATGGCAAAATATATGACAAGGGAGGAGTTTTTCCATATTCTTCTTCGACAACGCCAAAGCAACTTAACGGTAAAGGACTTTTGTGCGAATGAAGGATATAACCGTTCCCAGTTTTACGACTGGCGCTCACGTTTCAATATCTCGGACGAGGAGCTTAAATCCGGAAGTGTTCCCACAGCTGGCATGGATGGTTTTGTTCCGATAAGCATAGACAACAACAATGTATCTGCACCAACGTTTCAGTCCCAACCTGCCTTGTGTCCGCAAAAGACAGAGAAAACTTCCGGTAAATGTACTGACAACTCGGAAATATCCCTGGAGCTTCCCAACGGGATTAAAATGAAATTTAAGGGCACGGGTGGCTGTAAAGCCGCTTTGAGCCTGCTCACTAAACTGTGTGGAACATGTTTTGCCTGAACGACTCCACGCGTTACTTTTTATGCCCCGGCAGTACCGACATGCGTAAGGGCATGTTCAGCTTGAGCGGTCTGATCCGGGAAAAAATGAACGGGGATGTCCGGAATGGAGATGTGTACATTTTTATCAACAGGCTGAAAAACCGTATAAAGCTTCTGCACGCAGAAACGGGAGGTCTGGTGATGTACGAGAAACTGCTTGAGGAAGGAACTTTTAAAATCCCCGCTTATGATCCTGAAACCCACTCGTACCCCATGACATGGAGTGATCTTGTCATCATGGTGGAAGGCATCAACGAGGACAAACGAAAGGGAAGGCAAAGACGGCTCTCCGATCAGAAAAGACACTGGCAAATATCTGTAAACAAATAGCTTGCCGGCTTGCTTTTCCGGTTGTTTTTCACTACCTTTATACAATCAAACAGGATATTGAATGACAACGAAAGAAGATATGCCGAAGCGGGTGACGGACCCCATGCTGGAACAGCTTGCCTTGCTGATGGAGACAAACCGGAAGCAAAGTGAGATCATCGAGTCCCAGGCCAAGACCATAGAGGAGCTCCGTGCCACGATAGTTGAACTGAACGCTTCCCTTGCATGGTTGAAAAGGAAAGTGTTCGGGAAGATGAGTGAGAAATGCAATCCTATAAACAACGGGGACCCCATGCTCCCTTTTGATTACGGCGACTTGGGACAGATAGAGGCGGAAATCGAAGCGGCCAGAAACAAGGCGGCGCAGATTATCACCCCCAAACCCCAAGTCGCCGGTAAAACTCCACGCCGCAACCGGATCATCATGGACGACCTTCCGGTCGTGACGGTTGTCATCGAGCCGGAAGACCTCGACCTTGGCAAATACGTCAAGATAGGCGAGGAACACACCAGAACCCTTGAGATGAAACCCGGGTATCTCTATGTAAAAGACACGGTACGCCCCACGTATGCAATCAAAGACGAAACGGAGGCAGTTGAAAACGGGAAGCGGATGGTAGTTACCGCTCCTTTGCCGTTGATGCCCATATATAAAGGTATGCCCGGGGCTTCCATGCTCGCGGAGATACTTTTACAGAAATACGAGTATCACGTTCCGTTTTACCGGCAGGTCAAGCAACCGGAACACCTGGGAGTGAAACTGTCGAGAAACACGTTGAATGGCTGGTTCAAGCCGGTCTGTGAACTTTTAAGACCTCTTTACCTTGAACTCAAAAAGAAAGTCCTCTCCTCTGACTACATACAGGTGGATGAAACCACTCTCCCGGTCATAGACCATGACAGGCATAAGGCGGCAAAGGAGTATATCTGGATAGTACGAGCGGCGGTGCCGCGCCTGCTCTTCTTCCATTATGCCAACGGATCGCGTTCTCAAAAGGTGGCGGTCGATCTTTTGAAAACGTTCAAAGGATACCTCCAGTGTGACGGCTACTCCGCTTATGACGCTTTTGAGAACCGGAAGGACGTGCGCCTGTGCGGATGTCTCGCACATATCAGACGCCACATAGAGTCATGCAGGGAAGAGAACCGGGAATATGCCATGCAAGGACTTAAATTTATACAAGATCTGTATAACGTGGAGTATATGGCTGATGAGCGGCAACTCTCCTATGAGGAACGTGCAGCGCTACGGCAACGTCTGGCCGGTCCGCTACTTGACGCCTTCGAGCTCTGGCTTCAAAACACATACCCCAAAGTGCTTAAGCGCAGTCTGATGGGGAAGGCTATAGCCTACGCTTATCCTCTCATACCAAGAATGAGGCATTATCTGTACGATGGAAGAATTTTTATAGATAACAACAGGGCGGAGAACGCACTTAGACCTATGGTTTTGACCAGAAAGAATATGCTGTTCTGTGGAAATCAGCAAGCGGCTGAAAACACGGCTGTCATCTGCTCGTTACTCGGTTCCTGTAAGGAATGTGGAGTCAATCCACGTGAGTGGCTGAATGATGTAATCAGCAAACTTCCCTATTATCTTACTCCCAAGTCAGAGAAAAAACTCACCGAGCTCCTTCCTGACAGATGGGGTGGATACCGACAAAGCCACGACACTCTCCCGACAGTCACGGGAATGTCTATGGACAATCCCAGGACTGTCCATAGACAAACTGTACACGCAACCTGAAACTCTGACGAACCGATAAGTCTTACCACTGCACATATACATAACTCAAGCAGAGTGATTTCTCTTGGGAAAAATCAAATGTACAAGATGTATTTGCTCAACCGCTTACGTTCTTCTATACGTTCATAAAGGAAGCTGTCCGAAATAATTCAGCAGTGCATAATAACAGTCGCAGAAGAACTCACAGGAGCGTTTCTCGTTTTGGTACGAGAGGTTCGACTTGGAGGGAGCACATGGGATGCCCAAGTGGTTCAAGTTGCCGTTGGCTGAATGCAGGCCGTTGCTGATTTCACGCAATGGCACGTAGTCGACGAACTGGCAGAATATCATGCTTACAAGTGGCTCAAGAAAAGACTGGAACGACTTTCACCATCTGCTGTTCTTTAAGTTAATTGCAACAAGTTCAAATCATCAGTAACCAATCCATCCAATACATGTTGAATTTTATCAGATATGGCCTTATCTATGCCATACGTGACGCACAATGATTGAAATTTGCTTACAGCATCGAACACCTGTAATATCTTCTTTTCAGGATTTTCCACAAAATCCTCGGCGAAATTGACAAAATCACTTGTGGTCAAGGCCGATCTCTTGCCCATCACACCCATAGAATGAATATGTGCAGAAGAATTTTCCCATGTATTTGCCGTGAACATTACATCATATGCAGGTGATAAACGCCACCTCCCTGTCTTATCCATGATAAACGATATGTTCTTATTATAGTCATCAGATATACCTGCGACATAATTAAATACCATTCTGATAAATATCTGATCTTTGTCTTCCTGGGGAAGTTTCAGAGTCTCTGCCAGCCAACATAGCTTCATATAATCATCTGCACCTGGCATAATGGCCGCAAGGGGCTGGCTAAGAATCTTGTCTCCATCCTTGCGATCAAATCTTTCCGTTACGAAATGATTTCTTCCATCAATCTCTTTCAGAAAGCATGACACCATGTTGATTCCTGCCGCCTTTGCCATTTCGCTATATACCATTTCTATCTCTGTGGTAGGAGAGTCATCTGCTTCTTTAAATTTTATGATATACTGCTTAAAATTTTCAGGCAAATCCTCCTGACCGGAACGGAACTCTTCCGTTTCGAGGTTATAGGCAACCACCGCCTTCGGGCGCATGCCACCGGCAGAAGTTCCGAGATATATTAACTTCTTCATCGTGAGGCTATCCTCCGGTGATATGACAGCAGCATCTCGATCATTATATATTTTAGAAGCCAAAGTTGCCAATGATGACATGTTTACTGATTCATGGATGGCATCATCATTAAATTCCGGTTCAAATTCCAATGCTCCCATAGCCCTCTTGCCAATATAAGAGAGCTTCAATAGGGGCAATGATTCCGTAACCTTTATATTGTTATCCGTGAGCCATTGGTCAAATAGGGAAGCCCCCCATTTGTCAGGAAGCGCATCTGCAAGAAATTCCGGAAGCCCTTGATATAATTTATCTTTATTCCCATAGAAAGACGCAAACAAAGGGGTTCTCTTAGGATGTGTGGAAGGACATATATCATAATCTTGTTTCCTATACTCATCCGTAAATTGGAATACAGAACAATGCTTTTCAAAGTCCCAATTCAATTTGCCAATACAAGTTCCCCACAGATATACATTCACTATAATTGGCTCTTTCTTCATACCATCTTACGTTTACTGTTAATTCTTTGTATTTTCTTACCTGCCTCAAATCCGCAACTAAGCCCTTCAACGTCCTTCTTGCGTGTACACGTCCTCTCATTACTGAATTATCAGATAAATTGAGGCAGAAACACCCACTTCTGCCTACAACATCCCCTTACCCCACAATGCGACTTGAGACAATACGCAGTATCATACCCATAAGTTGTAGGCGTTATCCAAAATCAGTCTGAAAAATATCTGCGTAAGCATTGTTACAGGTATAGATATTCAGCACATACCACCTTGATGTTCTGATCCATTTGGCTGGTACAGAGACAAATCTGAAGACAAACGCTTTTATGCGACTTGTTTTATTGGGTCCGAACCTCTTTACGTCAAGTCTTTGGATAATGACCTTGTAGAAGTTACGGATAAGTGCTGTAAGAAGAAGGAACACTGTGTTCTCTGCCATGAAGGATTTGGGCAATCTGGACCATCCGAAACCATTGTTCATGTCATCGAAGATGCGCTCCTTTCCTCCGCGGAGGTTATAGAACTCGACAATCTCTCTTACGGAAGGCTCGTAGTCGTTGGTCAGGATGCAGCGGTATGTGTATTCTCCTTCCCAGAGGTCAAGCTCACCGTCCATCCGTTTCCGCCTTTGAATCACAAGCCGGTATGTCTTGCCTTTCCACTTCTCTACAAGAATGGAATTCAGCTCAAACTCAATGCCGTTGATTTCTCCCCTCTTCCAGCCTCTGAGAGCGAAGAGGTCATTGTAGAGCGAACTACAGCGGTTGGCACGGATATAGAAGGTCTTGCAGTGGGTGGCAACCTCTTCCACGATCTCTTCAGAGCACGAGCCGCAATCAGCTCTGAAACGATTGATAACAAGATTGTTCTGTTCAAACCTTTCGAAGAATCTCTTCAGCGTGTCCTTCTGATGGAAACGGACGTTTGTGTTGCCGTCGCTGTTCTCAATGCCGACAATCAAATCTCCAATAACCGCCACACCTGGTCGATAACCAAGGAACTTCTTGTATGTATGCTTTGCATCATATTTCTCTGTTTCTATGAACTGGTGGTCGAAATCAACATCATACATCTCACCCTCTTTCAGCTGACCAGCTGCACACATACAATTGAGCAGTAAGGTATTGAGGGTGTCAGCCGTATTGAAATCGTAGTTCTTACCCGTATCTGACGTGTATGAAATGTTCTCCTGCGTCAGTTCCTTTATCGCTCTGAGGATAGTGTCAGAGCTGCAGGTACGAAGTGTCGGATGAAGCGAGAGATGGGGCATCAAATGAGTTGTGACATCCTCAATACATGAGCCGCCACAGAAGTAGATGCTCATGAGAGAACGGATGATTTCGCTGTATTGATAACCATACAGCCTGCATCTTAGACCGAGGGTTGTGTCAATTACATATGACAATGTGGAGTCAAATTGCTCCATCATTGCAAATATTCCTCCAAAAGGAGTGAGTTTCTCAGATTTTATTGCTTTCTTTGCCATGTCTGTCGGGTTTGATACATATTTTGATTTGCAACACTAAGATAGGTGAAAAATCTGACATGACAAAATCCTGAGCAACTTTTTGTTGCTCAGGTACTTAAAAAGTTATATTTATAATAGTGTTGCGGAATTAAGGTATATAAAAGATGTGTTGGGACTTGCTGACAAAATCAAGAACTTGTCGAAGATAT
>OLPX01002024.1_pt1 | contig 12789 bp, 10 predicted proteins | sample 1672491 | NCBI WGS metagenome assembly OLPX01 (sample SAMEA3136692, study PRJEB25190) | human gut metagenome | biome: human gut; feature: human-associated habitat; material: faeces | place: Austria | collected 2013 | reverse complement strand
TCAGCGCTCCATGCCGCCCAGCGGCCAGCCCGCCACCCAGACGCCGCAGTCTGGCCACCAACCTACGGTCCGGCAGCGCTTCATGCAGTCAGCGCGCCAATCCGCGGCCAATCCGCAGCCTGACAGCCAGCCCACCGCCCAACCGATGGTTCAGCCGTCCGGCCGCCGCTCCGACACCTCCGTTTCCATGCAGCCGCAGACAGAAGCCGGCACCTACGAGGAGGTAATCGACACAATCCCGGAGAACGGCGGGACCGTCCAGGAGCCGGTAATCACCTCCGGCCGGGAAGAACTGATTTTGGGCAACCCGGAAGAACTGGAGCGTCTGGAGGAGGAGGAGCGTGAGAGCGTGGAACCCCTGCAAATATGGGAAGGATTCCGCAAGCGCTATCCGAAGATTCACGCCTTTGAGTGCGCCGGGGAATGTGAAATCCTCACGATCAAACCCCAGGACATCGGCCTGCTGCCCAGAGAGACATGGACTTATGGAAACAACAGTTTCCTGCTCCACGGCTATTACAACTACCGCTATCTGATTTTAGCCAAGGTGGACACCACCTCAGGCGGTACGCGCTACCTTCTGGGCGTGCCCGGCAACTACTACAGCAACGAAAAATACATGGCCTCCATGTTTGGCTTCCCCCATTTTGTGCTGGCGCAGAAGCAGCCCACCGGCAACGGCCGGTTCGGCTACTGGTACACAGACATCCGACTGGATAATCTGAGCTAATACGCCAAAAGGCCGGATTTCCGCCGGGGCACCGGTATGCCCCGTCTGGAAATCCGGCCTTTTTAAATGTTCCGGGAGCCTGCAAACATCCGTCCCTGTTCGCGCCCTCAGTAGTCAATCCCCCGCAGCGCCGCCTGGCTCACATAGGGTCTCACGAGCTCCGCAAACCCTTCCAGCTCCTCTTTCCCGAAACCGGAAAATACCCCCGGCTCCAGCACCTGCCCGCTTTCCGTGAAATTCTGCAGGTAATAGTTCCCGCAGCCCTGAATCCACGGCCCGATCTCCCTAAAATCCTCCTCCGTGTGCAGCCCCCGCACCACAGTGGTGCGGAACTCGTAGGGTACGCTGCCCTCCAGCAGAAACCGGATGCTCTCGTCGATGCGCTCCAACCGCATACCGTCCACACCCGCCGCGGCCGCATAATGGCTGCGCCCCGCCTTGATATCCATAGCCACGAAATCCAGCAGACCTTTCCTGCAGAAGTCCCGCAGCAGATCCGGCTTGTAGCCGTTGGTGTCCAGCTTCACCAAAAGTCCCAGCTCCCGTACGCTGCGGATGAAATCCTCCAGATCCGGCTGCAGCGTGGGCTCACCTCCGGTGATGCACACCCCCTCCAGAATGCCCTTCCGTTTTCTCAGAAAGTCCAGCACCTCCCCGGTCTCGTACTCCGCCTCCACCGTTCCCGGCAGCAGCTCGCTGTTGTGGCAGAACGGGCAGCGGAAATTGCAGCCTCCCGTAAAGACCGTGGCGGCCACATGGCCTGGGAAATCCAACAACGTCGTTTTCTGTAACCCGCAAATTTTCATCTTTTCGCTCCATTCCGGGGATATTACTTTTCAATCCCGTAAAATTCCGATATAATATTCAACGTACATTTGAAATTCGCTTCCGCCCTCCGCCCGAAGCAGTTCGCCCGGAAATGGACGCGGCCCGTAATTTCAAAACACATCCTAAAGTATACCACAACCGTCCGGCCGGAACAAGACGGACAGAATTCAGAGGAATGCCATGACAACAGACGAACGCTATATGAAGGAAGCCGTCCGGCAGGCAAAAAAAGCCTCCGCTCTGGGCGAGGTGCCCATTGGCTGCGTAATCGTATATGAAGATAAAATAATCGCCCGGGGTTATAACCGGCGCATGGTGGATCAAAATGTGCTCTCCCATGCGGAGATCATCGCCATCCGCAAGGCCTGTAAAAAAATGGGAGACTGGCGGCTGGAAAACTGCACCCTGTATGTGACGCTGGAACCCTGCCCCATGTGCGCCGGGGCCATTGTCCAGGCCAGAGTGCCCCAGGTGGTAATCGGCTGTATGAATCCCAAGGCAGGCTGCGCCGGGTCGGTCCTGGACATGCTCCACGAGGACGGCTTCAACCACCAGGTGGAGACGAAAATCGGAATCCTTGGGGAAGAGTGCTCCGCCATGATGAAAGAATTTTTCCGGGCGCTGCGCGTGAAAAAACCGAAAAAGAAGCGGGGTGAACCGGCACTGTGAAAACAATCCTGATTACCGGAGCGGGCGGCTTCCTGGGCTCCCGTCTGGTCCGTCGCTTTTCCGCCGGGACGTCCGCGGACCCGCATTTCCCGCAAACAGAGCCGTTCGCAGTATCTCCTTACCGCGTATATCCGCTTTCAGGTCGTGCGCCGGACATTTGTGACGCCGCCGGACTCCTGGCGCTGTTTTGTCAGGTCGGGCCGGATTACGTGATCCACTGCGCCGCGGTCTCTGATACGGGCCGCTGCGAGCGGGAGCCGGAATTTTCCTATGCGGTCAATGTAACCGGCGCGGAAAATATTGCCATGGCCTGCCGCGCCTCCGGCGCAAAGCTGATCTTCTGCAGCTCCGACCAGGTGTATTTTGACAACGTCCGCACCGCGTTTCCCGTGCCCCGCCGCGAGAGCGAAAAACTGTATCCCTCCGGCGTTTACGGGCGGCAGAAGCTGGAGGCTGAAAAGCGCTGTGCCGCCGCCTGCCCGGATACCGTCAGCCTGCGCCTGAGCTGGATGTACGACACCGGAAAGCCCGGGCCGGAAAAGCATGGAAATCTTGTCACAACCCTGCGCGGCCTCCTGGACGACCCGGACCCCGATGCGCGCCTGGCATTTCCCGTTCACGACCGCCGGTCCCTTACGGATGTGTGGGACGTGGCCGTTAACATGGAGGCAGCTCTGGACCTTACGCCCGGGGTGTACAACTTCGGAAGCCCCAATCCCCTAAACGCTTACGAGACCGCGGCCGTGTTCCTCAGCCTTCTGCGCGGCGCTTCCGGAAACAGCGGCAACAGCGGCGCGGGCGCGGACGGCCAAAATAGCGGCGCTTCCAGGAACAGCGGCAGCAGCGCCGCTGCGTCCGGCCAAAGCGCCGCCGTTTCCGGGAACGGCTGTAACCGCGTTCCGGCTGCGTCCATCCAAAACGCTTCCGATCCCCGGCTGGTACCGGACCGGCAGCGCTTTGCCTCCTGTCCGCGCAATTTGCAGATGGACCTGGAAAAGCTGTCCTTTGCCGGAATTACCTTCCCCACGGCGCAGGAAGGGTTTGTCCGGTCTCTTTCCCGATCCCGCCCTTGACAAATCATCTGCCAAAGGGTATACTTAACAGGCGAATAAGCGGGCGCGTAAACGCCCCGAGCACTCAAAATTGTCATAAAGTTTCCACGCAGCCGGGGAGATAGCGGTGCCCTGTACCTGCAATCCGCTCCAGCAGGGGTGATACCTTGCCTCGGGCTGTTTGCTGCGAAGCTGCCTTGTGTAAGTGGCGTTGACGTCTGGGTCTTACGCAACGGGAATCTGTGAACCGTGTCAGGGCAGGAATGCAGCAGCACTAAGCGGAACCTCTCATGTGCCGTAAGGTCGCCTGGACTGAGCTAACTACATGAGTAACGCCCGTGGTAACTGCACAAAGCGAGGTGCGTGGATTTAAAATAATGTGGGCATAGATTTGCCGGAAGTACATTTTCCGTAAGATCTATGTCCATATTTTTTGCTTGCCCCGATACTGTCTTTGCGGTATAATTACAAAATGGGTATAATAGAACCATTAACAGGATACGTTAGAAGTTATAGGAATGCGCCGTAAGGCGCAGGCGTTACGAATTAAAAGTTCCAGAGAGAAAGGAAGCGCAGATATGAGAAGAATAGGGATGCTGACCAGCGGCGGAGACTGCCAGGCGCTCAACGCCACTATGCGGGGAGTCGCCAAATCACTGTATAACATGTTTGACGACGTGGAGATCATCGGCTTCGAAGACGGATATAAGGGACTCATGTATGCAGACTACAAGATTATGCAGCCGTCCGACTTTTCCGGTATTCTGACCGAGGGAGGCACCATTCTCGGCACTTCCAGACAACCCTTCAAACTGATGCGCACTCCGGACGAGAACGGACTGGACAAGGTAGAGTCCATGAAGCACACGTACCGGAAGTTAAAATTAAACTGCCTGGTGGTGCTGGGCGGCAACGGCAGCCAGAAGACGGCCAACCTCTTAAGCGAGGAAGGGCTGAACGTGGTGTCCCTGCCCAAGACCATTGACAACGACCTTTGGGGGACCGACATGACCTTCGGCTTCCAGAGTGCTGTGAATATCGCCACCAACGCCATCGACTGTATCCACACCACCGCCGCCTCCCACCGCCGCGTATTCATTGTGGAGGTGATGGGACACAAGGTGGGCTGGCTCACCCTGCACGCCGGTCTGGCCGGCGGAGCGGATATCATTCTTCTCCCCGAGATTCCCTACGATATCAACGTGGTCTGCGACGCCATCACCAAGCGCTCCAAGGCCGGCAAGCGTTTCTCCATTCTGGCGGTGGCCGAGGGCGCCATTTCCAGGGAGGAGGCCAGCATGTCCAAGAAGGAACTGAAGGCCAAGAAGCGGACTGAGATGGTATACCCGTCCGTGGCGTATGAGATTGGCGCCAGGATCACGGAGATCACCGGCAGCGAGGTTCGCGTGACGGTGCCCGGACATATGCAGCGGGGCGGCGAACCCTGCGCCTATGACCGCGTTCTCTCCACCAGACTGGGAGCCACCGCCGCGAAGATGATCGCCGACGGGGAATTCGGCTATATGGCTGCGGTGAAAAACAACGATATCGTCAAAGTGCCCCTGTCCGAGGTTGCGGGCAGACTCAAGACCGTGGATCCCAACTGCTCCATGATCAAAGAAGCCAAGATGGTGGGAATCTGCTTCGGCGACGAGTAATACTCTGAGGCGGGGCGGCCCTTCAACCGGCCGTTCCCGCGCAAATCAAGACAGCAAGGAGCGACTCACATGTCATACACGGCGTTATACCGCAAATGGCGTCCCGCCTCATTTGAGGACGTAAAGGGACAGGACCCCATCGTACAGACCCTGAAAAATCAAATCACGTCGGGACGCATCGGCCACGCCTACCTGTTCTGCGGAACCCGTGGAACCGGTAAAACCAGTATCGCGAAAATCTTCGCCCGGGCAGTCAACTGTGAGAACCCGGTGAACGGAAGCCCCTGCAACGAATGTCCGGCCTGCCGGGCCATCATCTCCGGCTCCTCCATGAACGTGGTGGAGATCGACGCCGCCTCCAACAACGGCGTGGAGAATATCCGCGATATCCGCGACCAGGTTCAGTATCCGCCCACCGACGGGCGTTACCGCGTATACATTATCGACGAGGTGCACATGCTCTCCATCGGCGCGTTTAACGCGCTGCTCAAAACGCTGGAGGAGCCCCCGTCCTATGTTATTTTTATTCTGGCGACAACGGAAGTCCACAAGATTCCGATTACCATACTGTCAAGGTGCCAGCGCTATGATTTCAAGCGGATCGCGCTGGAGACCATTGCCGGGCACCTGCGGGAGCTGACCCGGGCGGAACACATCGAGGTGGAGGACCGGGCGCTCACCTATGTGGCCAAGGCGGCCGACGGCTCCCTGAGAGACGCGCTCAGCCTGCTGGACCAGTGCGTGGCCTTCCATTACGGCAAGCTTCTGACTTACGACAACGTGCTGGAAGTCCTGGGAGCGGTGGATGCCAGCGTGTTCAGCGAGCTGTTCGGCGCAATCGTGGAGGGAAGGACGCGGGACTGCATTCTCAAGCTGGAGGAGATCGTGATCCAGGGCAGAGAGCTGGGGCAGTTCGTCACGGACTTCATCTGGTACATGCGCAATCTGCTGCTGTTTCAGAGCGCGGACGACGCCGAGGGTCTGCTGGACATGTCCACGGAAAACTTAAAACAACTGGAAGAGGACGCGAAAAAGGCGGACGGCGAGACTCTGATGCGTTACATCCGCATTTTTTCTGAATTATCCAATCAACTGCGGTATGCCAGCCAAAAACGGGTGATCGTGGAGGTGGCGCTGATCAAGCTGACGAGGCCCGCCATGGAGACCAGTCTGGACGCGGTGCTGGAGCGGCTGAATCAGCTGGAAGCCCAGGTAGAAGATCTGGAATCCCGCCCCGCCCCGCCAGCCGGGGCAATGGCCGCAGGCTACGCCGCGGTTCCCGCAGGAGCGATGGCGGCGGGTTACACTGCGGCCCCCGGGGATGCGCAGACGGGAGATTTGGCGCAGGCCGTCCCGGGGGCGCCTGCCGCGGGATTCAGCTCTGGGATTCCCCCAGCTCCTGCGGGGGAACCGCCCCAGACCGTAGCCCTTCCCCAGGCCCAGCTGGAAGACTTAAAGCTGGTGCGCAACGAGTGGGGAAAGCTGGTCCGAAGCTTAGGCGGCGGCGCCAGGTCTTATCTGCGGGATACCGTGGTGGAGCCGGGCGGGGACAGCTGCCTGACCATCGTATTTATGGATCCCATGAACTACGACATGGGAAAGCGCCCCACCGTCATCGGACAGCTGGAGCAGCTGGTCCAGGAGAAATACAACCGTTCCATTTATTTTAAGACGCGGCTTGCGGGCCGCGGGGAGCTTCTCAACACGATCTACGTGACCGAGGAGGAGCTGGAAAGTAAAATTCATATGGATATTACATATGAGGACTGAATTGCGGTAATGTTGGAGCAATCCACAGAATATACAAACAATAAGACCAAAACGGCACACAGGACCGGTGCCGCAAAAACATCACAGGAGGAATACACACCATGGCAAAACGTGGCGGATTTCCGGGCGGCATGCCCGGCAATATGAACAATCTGATGAAGCAGGCGCAGCGCATGCAGCGCCAGATGGAGGAAACCACCAAGGAGCTGGAGACCAAGGAGTACACGGCGGCTTCCGGCGGCGGCGCGGTGAGCGTTACCGTCAACGGCAAGAAGGAGGTCGTCTCCGTAAAGCTTTCCGAGGAGGTAGTGGACCCCGACGACATCGAGATGCTGGAAGATCTGATCGTGGCGGCGACCAACGAGGCGTTCCGCCAGATGGAGGCTGAGAGCGCGGAGGCCATGTCCAAGCTGACCGGCGGACTGGGCGGCGCGTTAGGCGGAGGTTTCCCCTTCTAATGGATTACTACAGCAGCCAGATCACAAAATTAATTGAAGAATTGTCAAAATTACCGGGGGTGGGCGCCAAATCAGCCCAGCGCCTGGCATTTCACATCATCAATATGCCGCGGGAGCAGGTGGATGAGCTGGCCAGGTCCATGACCGACGCCAAGAACAACGTCCGCTACTGCAAGGAGTGCTTCACGCTCACGGACCGGGAGCTCTGTCCCATCTGCAGCAGCGACAAGCGCAACCACAAGGAGATAATGGTGGTGGAGAACACCAGGGATCTGGCTGCCTACGAGAAAACCGGTAAGTACGATGGAGTGTACCATGTGCTCCATGGAGCCATCTCTCCCATGCTGGGGATTGGCCCTAATGATATTAAACTGAAGGAATTGATGCAGCGGCTTCAATCCGATGTTGAAGAAGTCATCATTGCAACCAATTCGAGCCTGGAGGGCGAGACCACAGCCATGTACATCAGCAAGCTGATCAAGCCTACAGGGGTGAAGGTCACCCGGATCGCCAGCGGCGTTCCCGTGGGCGGCGACCTGGAATACATAGATGAAGTAACGCTTCTTCGGGCGTTGGAAGGCAGGACTGAACTATAGGGTGTGTCTGGCCGATCACAGATTCCCATGCCGGGAAATAGCAATAGGGAGATGCAAAAGATGGATAAGTACGAGTTTAACATTAAGGTGGAACAGATTAAAAAGTTGGTGAATAAAGGCGACTATGAGACCGCGATGAAAATTACGGACACCGTTGACTGGAGACGTGTCCGCAATGTGAGCATCCTGTCCATGGTGGCAACCATCTACGAGAAAAATGAGGATTACCAGGAAGCGAAGGATATCCTTCTGCTGGCGTTTGAGCGGGCGCCCATCGGCAAGCGTCTGCTGTACAAGCTGGCTGATTTGGCGATCAAAGAAGGCAATGTCGGCGAGGCGGAGGATTATTACCGGGAATTCTGCGACCTGGCTCCCGACGATCCCAGACAATATCTGCTCCGCTACATGATTCTCGGAGCCAAGGGCGCGCCGCCCCAGCAGCTGATCCATACCCTGGAGCAATACTGCAATGTGGAATTAGATGAAAAGTGGCTGTATGAGCTGGCTACTTTGTATAATGAGGTGGGCATGTCGGATCTCTGCGTGCGCACCTGTGATAAGATTATGCTGATGTTCGGCCTGGGTAAATATGTGGACAAGGCCATGGAGTTAAAGATTCAGCACGCTCCCCTGACCAAGTATCAGATGGATCTGGAGGAGAACCGGGACAAATACGAGGCGCGGCTGCGGGCCGTGGAGCAGGGCTACGAGGCGCCGTCCGCCGCCTACGACTACGACGTGCCTCCGGCCGGCCGCCCCGTGCCGGTGCCGGTCCAGCGCGCCGCGGTGGAACCGCCCCAGGAGGATCCCTATGACGAGGAGCCCGTCTACGGAGAGCGCCAGCCGTACCGTCCTTACCGCAGCAACCGGGAGGAACCGGCTTATCAGGAGGAGCCTGCCTATGGGGAGGATTCCGTCTATGGGGATGAACCTGCTTACGCGGAGGACTCCGCCTATGGGGACGACCCCGCTTATGGGCAGGATTCCGCCTACGGGGACGGCCCCGCTTACGCACAGGAATCCGGCTATGGAGACGACTCCGCTTACGCGCGGGAATCCGGCTATGGGGAAGGCTCTGTTTATGCCCAGGACCCTGCCTATGGGGAGGATCCCGCTTACGCAGAAGACCCGGCTTATGGGGAAGGCCCCGCATATGCGCAGGACCCTGCCTATGCGGAAGAGCCCGCCTACGCCGGAGATCCCGGATACCGGGAGGACGGCGGTTACGGCGCCGGGGAGCCGGATTCAGCCGACGGATATTACGGGGAGCAGCCTGAGGCCCCCTACACCGGAGATCAGGGATATACGCCCTACGAGGCGCAGGAAGGACTGAGCGGGGAGGAACCCCGGGTCTATGAGGAGGCGTACGGGCCTGAGGAGGAATCTCAGGTGGAGACGGAATCCGAAACGGGGTACGCCGGAGGGGCCGGTGCGGAGGAGTCCGGCTGGCCGGAGGAGAAGGAGACGCTGACCCAGGAAGCGCTGGCGGCCAGAGTTCATGAGGCCGAAGTGCAGGCCAGCCTTGCCCGGGAGCTGTCGCGGTTGTCCGGCGCGGAATTCTCGGAGGAATCCCGCCAGGCGCAGACCAGAGTGTTAAAAGATCTGCGCAGCCTGAAGACGGACGACGGAGCCGACGACTATGCGCCGGTTGCAGCCCGTGTTTCCAACCATCTGATGATTGAATCCGAGGATCCCGACGAAGGCCTTGCCCTGGCCATCGACGCCCTGAAAAAGGTTCACCGGGAGCTGGGAATCAAGAATCAGGCGGCCAAGATCACCGGCGAGAAGCTTAACCAGAAGGGCGTTCTGGCCCTGGCGGACAAGCTCACAGGCAAAGACCTGATTATCGAGTATGCGGGCGATATGAGCGACGAGATGCTCCAGGAGCTGGACCTGCTCATGGCCCGGGATGAAACCGGAATGAACGTGGTGATGATCGACAACCGGGAACAGCTGGAAGCCATTCACCGCCAGTATCCGGGCCTTGCAAAACGTTTTGAGTGCATCGGCGAGGCCCCCGGAGCGCCCGCTCCCAATGCGGAAAAGCCCGCGGCGTCTGCCCCGGCCGTCAAGGCTGCCCCTGTGCCCAAAGTAGTTGCGGCGGAGCCGAAAGCGACGGCTGCAAAAGCCCCTGCGAGTCCGGCCGCCCCGGTGAAAATGCCGTCCGCAAAGCCAAAGTCTCCGGTACTCAAGGCTCCCGTTCCCCCGGCCGCGGAAAAAGCGCCGGCGCGTCCCACGGTGGTAAAACAGGAACCGGTGTATGAGGACGAGTATGAGGATCGGTATCAGACTGAGGACTATGAGGAGCCATATGAATCCGACGGATACGACGAGCCTGAGGAGGATATTCCGGCCCCCAAAACGCCCCCTGTGCCGAAGCGCAAGGTGCCTGAGAAAGCGCCCGCGGCCCGCATCGAGGATGAGCCTGAGGAGGCCTATGAGGATGACGGGGAGGAGATGGACATTGACGAGTTCGCCCAGTATGCCTGCCAGTATGCCGGCGAGATCGACTGCAGTATTTCCGGAAAGAGCATGCTCGCCCTCTATGAGCGCATTGAGATCATGGAGGAGGACGGCATCCCGCTGACGCGGGCCAACGCGGAGGAGTTGATCGAGGAAGCAGCCGACAAGGCGGAGCGCCCCTCCTTAGGCAAGCGCGTAAAGGGGATCTTCTCGTCCAAATACGATAAGGACGGGCTGTTGATCCTGAAAGAGGAACACTTCATATGATAAAGAAGCCCCGGAAGACTGAATTTCAGTGAACTTCCGGGGATACTTAATTAAAAACAAGAGAGGCAGAATTACTATGAAAGCGATTCAGATTGTTGCGTTTGACCTTGACGGAACGCTGCTGGACAGTGACAAGAACATATCCGAGCGGAATATCCGCGCGCTGGCCCGCTGCGCTGAGAAGGGAATCTACGTCGTGCCCACCACCGGGCGGCCCACGGACGGCGTGCCGAAGCGCATCCGGGAACTGCCGGGCGTCCGGTATGCGATCACCACAAACGGAGGGGCCATTGTGGATCTTGAGACCGGCGAACAGCTGATGTCGTGCACCCTATCCCCGGAAAAAGCCGTTGAACTGCTGGAAATCACCAGGGAATTCGACGTTATGGCCGACCCATACATCGGCGGCCGCGCGGTAACGGAGGAACGCTGCATGGCCCGGCTGCACCATTACGGGCTGAGCGAGGCGATGCAGACTATGGTACACGATACCCGGGATGTGGTTTCCGACGTGGTGGAATATGTGAGTCAGGTCGGCAAGGGCGTGGAGAAAATCAATATCTTTTTCGCGGATATCGCGGACCGCGCGCCGCTGCGCTGCCGCCTTGAGCGGGAGTCCGGCATTGCGATCACAGCTGCCATGGTCAATAATCTGGAACTGAACGATGAAAATGCGACCAAGGGCAACGGGCTGATGTGGCTGGCCGATTACCTGGGCGTCGACCGGGAAGCCACCATGGCCATCGGGGACGGCGAGAACGATGTGTCCATGATCCGGATGGCCGGAGTGGGCGTCGCCATGGACAATGCCCTGGATCTGGTAAAACAATATGCGGATGAGATTACCCTGACCAATGACGAGGACGGGGTTGCCGCTGTTATTGAGCGGCTGATCGGTTAAGACAGCGGGGAAACGGAACATAACAGACAGAAAGAGACGGTAAGATGAGTTTAGAACATTGGCTGCCCATTGCGGTAGGCGTATTTTTAGTCAGCATGATGCTGTACGGACATTACAGAGGATTTCTGCGCCAGTGCGTATCCATCGGCGCCCTGGTGATCACCATCCTGGCGGTCCGCTTTGCCACCCCGTATGTGACTTCCTTCCTAAAGGAGAATACCCAGGTGCGGCAGGCGGTGGCAGAGATGATGGTAAAAGCCTCCGGTCTGGAGGAGTACCAGGCAGAACAGCAGGACACCCCGGCATTTCAGCGTATAGCCATCGAAAATCTGAAGCTTCCTCAATCCATGAAGGACGCACTGATTGAGAATAATAACAGCGAGGTGTATAATCTGTTGGGGGTGGATCATTTTATTGAATATGTCAGCGCCTATCTGGCCGGGATTCTGATCAATGCGGCGGTGTCTGTCCTGATGTTCCTGCTGACATTTTTGCTGATCCAGCTTCTGGTGCGCTGGCTGGATCTGCTGGCCCGTCTGCCGATCATCTCGGGGTTGAACAAAATTGCCGGCGCACTCCTGGGGCTTGCCCATGGACTGCTGCTTCTGTGGGTGGCCTGCTTGCTCCTGGATCTGTTTTCCGCCACGCCGCTGGGAAGCGCGCTCATGGAGCAGGTGGAGGAGAGCAGTTGGCTGACCTTTCTGTATCAGTACAATCTGTTGGGATTCCTGTTGCGGGGGATTTTAAACAGCATTCTTTAGCAGAAATTTCATATACTATATATGCAATTAATTCAATTTCCCGGTGGACGCGCGAAAAAGTGTTGCCGGGATTATTTTTTTACAACCACTAAATATAGAAGAAACCAAGAAAATCGAGCATATTTAGTGTTTCGGCAGGAAATTAAAAAATTGTTTAAAAAAATGGCACAAATTCCCTTGACATATTTTCGATATGATGCTATATTAAAGTTCCACTGCGAAAGCAGGGGGATAACCTCGAAAAAAGAAGATCAAACAGAACTTCAAAAAAAGGTTAAAAAGTTGTTGACAGATACAGCCGGATATGATAAGATATCAAAGTTGCTGTTGAAGCCAAAACAACAAAAACAAAAAAGTTTTTAAAAAAGTTGTTGACAAACGCTGGCGAGTGTGCTAAGATATAAAAGTTGCTGCTAACGAAGAACAACAACAAAGAACCTTGAAAATCAAAGATTGAACAGTATGTAAAACCCTGAAAATTCTAAAAAATAAAGGTCTGGTTTAGACCTTTGGATTTGAGAAAATTCAGAACAAAACCAAGTAATGAAGGTTAAAGATAACTAGCCAAGCTAAGTAGTCTGAAACCTGGAATCAACTTTTAAACATGAGAGTTTGATCCTGGCTCAGGATGAACGC
>OLPX01002023.1_pt1 | contig 12791 bp, 9 predicted proteins | sample 1672491 | NCBI WGS metagenome assembly OLPX01 (sample SAMEA3136692, study PRJEB25190) | human gut metagenome | biome: human gut; feature: human-associated habitat; material: faeces | place: Austria | collected 2013 | reverse complement strand
AAAAGGAGGTGATTACTTTCTTCGTAACGGACGATTTGAACCATCTTCCTGTCCGTCTGGACTTATTCCTGAATTTCGGTTCGGCAAAAGCATTCTTGAATAATGTGACCGGCAACCGGCATCCGCTGACTTCTATCGTTAAATAGATAAAGAGATTTTTTATTCCTGAACTTCGAAAGGCACTTTCTGGTCTTTCCGGAATACGCTGGATTCAAAAGTGGCAATCAAGTCTCCGTTCTGGTTCGTTACATCTACCTGATAGCAGCCTGTACTTCGACCGATGTAGCGTTCGCGTGCTTCGGCAAAAAGGGTGTCGCCAGGTCCGCTTGCGCGTAGAAAAGTGATGCTGGACGAGAGAGAGAAAGCTAGTGTACCGTGCGAGTTGGCTGCTGCGGCCAGTGCCAGGTCTGCTAATGTGAAAATGGCTCCTCCTTGTGTACGGGCGCCTGCATTCAGATGTTCGGGTTTTATTTCTAACTTGGCTTTACTGTATCCTTTGCGTACTTCCAGCAGTACTACTCCTGCGTTTTCGGCAAATAAATCATTCTTAAAGAATTCTTGTGGGGTCATGATAGTTGCTTTTGAGGTTTATTCTGCAAATGTATCAATTTATTTTGTGTATTTGCAAGGAAGATTTGTATATATTTGTAATTAGGAGATAGCAATCAGGCTTTCTTTTTCTTTCAAATTTAGATCGCTGGAATATAAGACATACATAAATTTATATTATTTTTGTGCTCAACCAATCGTCTTGTAGAAAATGGAAAGCATACCTCCTTCTGGTAAAATAGATGATCTGTCTTTGTGGAGCCTTTTAATTAAAGGTGATCAAAAGGCCTTGGAACTACTTTATCAAAAGTACTATTCTCTTTTGTTGAACTATGGATTGAAGTGTAATCCCAATAAAGAATTGGTAAAGGACTGCATTCAAGACCTTTTTGTGAATATATACCAAAATACTAACATAAACACTGCCAATATCACTGTCCGCTCTTATTTATTGAGAGCTTTAAGAAATAATCTTATTTATAAACTATCCTCTCAAAAGGAAGAGGAATCATTGGATGATGTAGCTTTTCATATTCCTGAGAATGAAGATTTATTTGAGCAATTGTTTCCTAAGAATGACGATGATATGTTATTAGCTCGCAGGTTGCTGGATGCAATGTCCCAATTGTCTACCAATCAGAAGTCGGTTCTTTATCTACGTTATGTGAAAGATTTGTCTTATAAAGAAATAGCAGATGTTATGGATATAAATGTGCAATCATCTATGAATCTGGCGAATCGTGCGTTAACAAAACTGCGTTCTCTAATCGGGCAAGATGAACATCTTCTAAGTATATGGCAACTTTTTATTATTAAGATGGTATTATCTTTCTGAATCTGGCAAATATTTATTTCTGCTATATTGTATTGATTTTTACGTACTTATCTGCTTATTTATTCTTTCTTTGTTTTTTTTCAAAAAAAAACTTGAAATAGTGAGTATGTTTTCTATCTTATCCCATTCTAATATAAACAGGAAGAAATGAAATATAGTAAGATAGAAATAAGAAATGCCCTACGAAGGATTATAGAATATTTCAAAATGCAGGAGGAAGTTTCGTCGCAAGAGGAAATGGCCGATTTGTGGAATAAGATAGCAGTTGGTATAAATAAGAAAAAGCAAAAGAGGCAGCGTCGATATTTTATTATTACCACTGCATCTGCAGCCGCATTGATTGGATTCATGTGGCTGGGTGCTGAAAAGTTCCTTGTGAATAATAGTTTGGATTTTTCAGTAGTAGCTACAAAAATGACAAATGAATCAGCCGTAGGTGACGATATCCAATTAATTGTTTCACAGGAAGAAGTCATTTCCATAAAGAAAGGTTCTACGGTTACTTATTCTCAGAGCGGTACCGTTAGTGTCGGTGAAGAAGAAATATCCCATACTGCTACGGAGGATTTATATGATCAGATTATCGTTCCTAAAGGAAAATTCACCCGCTTAATTCTTGCCGACGGTTCCAGTTTGCATATTAATGCAGGCACAAAGGTGGTCTATCCCAAACATTTTGCCAAGAACAAACGTGAGATATTTGTAGACGGAGAGATTTTTATAGATGTGAAGCGTGATGAATCGGCTCCTTTCTTTGTAAAAACGGCACAGTTTGAAGTGGAAGTATTAGGGACAGCTTTCAACGTAAGCGCTTACAAAGGGGACGATTATGCAGAGGTGGTATTGCTGCGTGGGGCTGTGAATTTGAAAGATAATAAAAAGAATACCCTTAAACTGTCTCCCAATCAATTGGCGTCTATCAGCGATGGGGTAATCTCCGGTAAAAAGACTGTGAATGCAGCAGATTATGTTGCCTGGACAGAAGGATTGTTTGTGATGAATACCGAATCGTTGGAAAGAGTCTTTCTTAAGTTAGAACGCTATTATGGTAAAACTATCAGGTACGATGCTGCGGTAAAGGATATGATGGTATGCGGAATCTTGGATTTAAATTATTCACTGGAGGAAGTTCTATCAAGAATTGCAATAACAGCGCCAATAAAGTATGAGAATACTGTAAATGGATTCTTAATTACGAAAAAAAGTGAGTGATAACGATTGTTTAATCTTTAAATTGAAAGCCTATGATATAAAAATCGAATTATAAAAAGATATCCGAATAATACGGGAATATTATCCGGATAAAAAAACTTTTATCTAACCACTCATAGTGGTCAAACTTTAATCTTACAAAAATATGAAAAACTTAGAAAATAACGTAAGTACGAATGCTAAATTTATAAAATTCGTGCTTGCTTTTAGCTTCTTTTTTATTTCGGCAACTATTTATGCGTCAGAGTTGTCCGAATATAACCAAACTAAGAAATTTACATTTGAATTTAAAAATGTTCCTATAAAAGATTTGATTAAGCATATTGAGAAAGAAAGCGAATATGTTTTCTTCTATTATGCAGATGTTTTTGATGATTCTAAAAAAACTAGTATTAGGGTTATAGACTTACCTGTCGATGAGATCCTGAATAAATTGTTTGATGGCACCTCGGTGAGTTATGAAATAAAAGACCGGCAGATTCTATTGAAAAAGAAAGAAACAGCTCCAGCTTCAAAAGCACAACAAACCAAAGGCAAGAGATTAATCCAAGGATTGGTAAAAGATGAAACTGGAGAAACGATTATTGGTGCAGCTATTAAAGTAAAAGGGACAACAATAGGTACTACTACAGATATGGACGGACTTTATAATTTATCAGTGCCGTCAGAAAATTCAGTCTTGATAGTTTCGTATATCGGTTATGTCACGCAGGAAGTAAAAGTAGGAGGACGCCAGAATATAATCATTACATTAAAGGAGGATACAAAGAATTTGGAGGAAGTTGTGGTGACAGCATACGGAACCGGTCAGAAGAAAGCCAGTATGGTAGGCTCGGTGCAAACCATTCGTCCTGCCGACTTGAAGGTACCCGCAACTAATCTTTCTACCTCTTTTGCCGGACGCCTGGCAGGTGTCATTGCTGTACAACGCAGTGGAGAACCGGGTGCCGACGGGGCCAACTTCTGGATTCGTGGAGTTTCGACATTGGGTAGTGCCAGTACTTCTCCGTTGATTATAATCGACGGTGTAGAGGCTTCTACGACCGACTTGAATGCGCTCGATCCTGAGGTAATCGACGGTTTTTCTATCTTGAAAGACGCTACGGCAACAGCCATGTATGGTATGCGTGGTGCTAATGGTGTCATGATTGTGACTACCAAGTCGGGAGCTGCTTTAGATAAACCGATTATCAACTTCCGTTTTGAAGGAAGCATGCACCAACCGACCAAAATTCCCGAGTTTGTGGATGGGGTCAGCTTCATGGAGCTGTACAACGAAGCCAGATGGAGTCGCAACAATTGGTTGGCTGGCAGCCATAGCCTATTTAGCCTGGTTTGTGGTCGGTCTTGTTTCGTTGTTCCAGACGGATATAATCATGATAATCGTTGGAAGCCTGTTATGGCTGGCGGGTAGTTTTATGATCTGTGATATCATGGTGAGGATTGTAGGCGTATCCTATATTCCTTTTGTGCAGACCATACCTTTCCGGTTATTATTCGGACTACCAACCTTGATTGCCATTACTTTATGGTATCGCCTGATCGTAACTAAGGAAGAAGTACAGAATCAGGAACTGGATAAAGAATTGGCTGCACATCAGCTAACTGTGACCGAACAACAAGGAAAACCACAGACAGAATTAATAGATCGCATTACAGTGAAAGACGGTTCCCGAATTCATCTGGTAAAGGCAGATGAACTGATCTACATACAAGCGTGTGGAGATTATGTGATGCTGATAACTCCTACCGGAGAATATCTGAAAGAACAAACAATGAAGTATTTTGAGACCCATCTGTCTCCTGATACATTTGTGCGTGTACATCGTTCTACGATTGTCAACGTAACACAAATTTCGCGGGTGGAGCTTTTTGGAAAAGAAACTTATCAGTTGTTATTGAAAACTGGCGTGAAACTAAAAGTGAGTCTTTCCGGTTACCGGTTATTAAAAGAGCGGCTGGGGATCTAAAATTGGTTCAATCTTATCATAAAAACTGATTTTTCCCCCATATCGGTCAAAAAATGAATGTCAGAATGAAAAGCTTCCACTACTTTTGTTTCCATCATCTAATAATGTGAATAAGGAAATGAGAAGAATATTAGTTAATGTCTGTCTGCTGGCAATGGTCGTGGGAGGAACGATGTCTTTTTCCTATGACATACCCGAAAAACAGGAGACAGGCGTCCGGGAAGGTCGAGTGATCTCTTTTCCCGGAGCTGAAGGACACGGTAGATACACGACGGGCGGCCGTGGTGGCAAAGTGTATCATGTGACTTCTTTGGAAGACGATGGTTCGCAAGGGACTTTACGATGGGCTTTGAAACAAAATGGACCTAAAACGATTGTTTTTGATGTGGCTGGCACGATTCATCTGAAATCGGAGTTACGAACAGGGAAAGATCATCTCACCATTGCAGGACAGACTTCTCCCGGAGGAATCTGTCTGGCTGATTATGGCTTTTCTATTAATTCTAATAATGTAATTATCCGTTTTCTTCGTTTCCGCCCCGGAGAAGCCAGTGGAAAAGAACCCGATGGATTGGGCGGCTGTGATAAAAAAGATATTATGGTAGACCATTGCTCCGTTAGTTGGAGTGTGGATGAATGTCTTTCCGTTTATGGTATGGAAAACTCCACGGTACAATGGTGTATTGGCTCTGAAGCATTAAGAAAAGCGACTCATGTAAAAGGGGCACACGGATATGGCGGTAATTGGGGAGGCCATAAAGCTTCCTATCATCATAACTTGATCGCTCACTGTGAAAGTCGCGTGCCGCGTCTGGGCCCTCGTCCTTCTACATTAGCTCTTGGCGAATGTGTTGATATTCGGAATAATGTTTTCTACAACTGGGCTGGAAACGGTTGCTATGGCGGAGAAGATCAGCATGTCAATATCGTCAATAACTATTATAAACCGGGACCGGCAACCAAACAGGCCTCCAAACAGGTGCAATATCGTATCGCCAAAGTCGGAGTTTATCCGCAGGCTTATGTTTACGTTGATGGAGAACCCAAAAAGAACTTAGCTTTTCAACCTTATCTGCAGAAATGGGGAACTTTCTATATTGATGGAAATAAGATAGAAGGTAACAACAGAGTGACTGCCGATAACTGGACGGATGGGGTCTATGCCCAGTTGAAGAATGATGAAAAAGTAGACTTCCTCTGGACAGAAGAAGCCAAAGAATCTATCCGTCTGAAAGAACCTCTTGATTTTGGAGTAATCACTACCTATTCGGCTGACAAGGCTTATGAACAGGTAATGAACTATGCGGGTTGTTGTAAGTATCGTGATGAAGTAGACAAACGTATCATCTCTGACACCCGGAAAGGAACGGCAACTTTCACAGGAGAAGGAAATAAACCCGGATTTATCAATAGCCCCGAAGATATAGGTGATTCTCCCTGGCCGGAATTGTCAATAGCAGGTCTTTCGGTACCGGTGGATTCAGACGGTGATGGCATACCTGATGAGTGGGAAATAAAAAACGGACTTGATCCGAATAATCCCGCAGATGGAAATACAAAAACGAAAGATCCGAATGGACAATATACGAATCTTGAGGTATATTTGAATAGTTTGGTGCAAAATATAGTCGATGCACAGAACAAATAGGTAATCAGTAATTCTCCGTTCAATGCGGTGAATTTAGATGATATGCCTTTCAGGTGTTTTATGATAACACTTGAAGGGCATATCTTTTTTGTGCATAGCTATACTTGAGGGGCACATTTTGCCCCAGTCCGTTTTTTCCTCCTTTTCTACTAAATCTTACTCTATCTTCTCTTGTTTAATCTTCAAATTTGCACTGGTGAAAGAACAAAGAATTCACTTTAGCGAAAAACATCTTAATGTATAATGAAAATCTAAACAAATGAGAAACATGAATCTATTATTCCGGAGTATGAATTCTCCTTAAAAAGCCCCCTGTCCCTTGGGGGAAAAGAACACTATAATGGTTGTTGTATTTTAAAACTGTATAAACTAATATTTATGAGACATCTAACGAAATTTTCAATTTTACTATTTCTCACTTTCTTCTCTTGCTCACAGCAGATAGAGGAGGGATGGGAATCTGGCGAGTTACCTCAAGAGCCCGAAACGCATCCTGTAAGCGTTAGTTTTAGCCGGGCAAGTCTTGAAACCTTTACCGAACAAGGCATAACGGAGATTGGCATTTATGCGTATCTGAAAGATTCTATGGTATACGGAAAGAATCTACCTTTAAACGATGGGAATTTGCAAATAGATCTTCCTCTCGGAGAAAATCTGCAAACTTTCGCTGTAGCGAATGCGGATCATCTGACCGATGTAGACAGCCTCTCTAAAGTGGTAGTGTATCAAGATATCTATGCACAAAAACAGGTGTATATTTCCAATGTTGTAGATCTGACTTCAGACTATTCTGTCAGTAATCTAAGTCTGGAACTGAAACGTTTGGTTGGACAAGCTACATTCCAACCTAGAGAAACTGCAGATGAACTCAATGCTATTACTCGGTTTGACCAGTTGAATGTCACTTTTACGAATGTAGGTGTTGCCTATAAAGTAAAAACCGGAGCATGTGTTCAACAGGATATAACGATTAGTGTGGATCGGGCTGCAGGCTTTAGTGCATCTGTTTATTCATTTCCAACAATCAATGCAGACTTAAGAACGTCGGTAGATGTGGTATATTTGAAAGGCGGAGAAGAAGTAAACCGCACAAATAGTCCGCTTGATACAGGCATTGCCTTTGAACCGTCCAAACATTCTATAGTCTATATGCCAATATTAGAGGAAGCGTATTTACAAAATTCGTGGACTCGTAGTCTGGTCATGAGTAAAACTGATATGTTACCCCAACCATTTACAATAGAAGAATCTGAATTTTAAAACAGGAGTCTTATGAGAAAAAATATAATTTATTCTTTAGTGGGATTGACACTTCTACTGGGTACGTATGCTTGCTCTGATGATGATAAGTATTCGACTTCAGTAGTAAATCAAATCGAATTATTCTTGGATGATGAACCGTGGGCAGTGAATACGGGATTATCAACCAAACCTCTTTTTATATATAAAGATAACGGAGAGTATTTTGCTAATTATACCTCACATTATCGTTTCCAGTTACCTAATGGAAAATATAGGATTCTGTCAACAACACAGACAGATTCGATTCCTTGTCCGAGTAATTTGAATGATATTATTATTCGGCAAGATCTGGCGGCAAAAACGAAGTATGCTATTTCAGCACCTGTGGAATACAGTTCTCCGTTCAATGATCCGTTGAGTATTCGTATGTATAACCGGACAGGAGTGATCCGTCTGAAAGCTACGGATAAAAAAGCGGATAAGAGATATTCTACGGTACGCGCTGTGCTTTCATGTCCGATTTCCGGTTATAAAGTGTCGGATGCCAGATTCATAGAAACACCGATAGAAATAATCCGCGATAAAGCTACCAGCAGTGGTGGTGTGAATTATACAGATGATATGGTGTTGTTTGAGACGCGGACGATAGGAAAAGAGATAGGTATTCGCATTGATTATTTGGATCAGCATAATAATGTGGTGCAGTCGAAAACTATTGATGGTACATTCCCTATATTGCCCGATGACACTACACAGGTGGCTTTTGCTCTTAATAACGCCGACGAACCGATGATTCAGGATTATAAAGTGACGATAGCGTCGGAAGGATGGGATGAAGAAGAAATAAATCCGGAAGCTCCGATGAGAATACCGGATGGATATAGATATGTGAATCCGGAAGAGAATCTGGAACAGATATGCAAAGCGTTGATGGCGGATGTGACTGTAACTGAAGTGAAGCTGTTCTTGAAAGCAGGGGGAGAGTATAAGTTGGGAAGACAGACTGATTTCGGAAAGAGTCTCTATATTGTAGGGCAGAAACCGACAAATGGACAAAAACTGGCCTATATGGAAATGGGTAATATGAGCATATCTACCGGTGATAACAAGATTGATGCTGTTCATTTTGAAAACCTGAGTATAAAAACGACAGACTCGGATTTCTTCAAGTTGAAGAATCAACATTTCCATGTGAAAGAGATTTCGCTGAAAGGATGTGATATTAATGATTTGGGACGTACGATGTGGTATCAGGAAGTAAACGCTAAACAGGCGCAAACTGTTGATAACCTTATTATTGAAGATTGCCGTTTCTTCGGATTAAATTCTGGTAGCAGCGGATTGTTCGGGTTGTCTACTAAACAGGATGCTCCTATTTACAATTTTGTGTTCAGAAATTCTACATTCCATGCAAATAATCTGACTAAAGCATTGATAACAGGCCTGAGTTCCATGACCGGTGATTTGAGTATAACCATAGAGAATTGTACATTCATCGGAATGGCACCTGTAGGTATGACATTCTTTGATTTGTCGCCGAAGAATACCAGCAGTTTCACATTGACGGTTAAGAATAATCTGTTCAGTGGCATATCCGGAGAAGGCAGTGGTACTTGGTTTAATTTGAGAAATGTAACAGACAGAACATTCGCAGACAATTATCATACGCAAGGTTTCGTCATGAATACTTGGGGAGTAAACGATAATGAGCTTCCGGCTGAAACAACTTCAATGAGTGCACTCTTTACGGATGTTGAGGGAAGGGATCTGACTATTAAGGACAAGAGTTCGGAAGTATATACCAAAGGAATCGGTGATCCGCATTGGATTAGAAAATAGTTAAAGTATAAACGAATAAATTATATAGGATATGAGATCATTTCTAATCATATTATTGGCAGGATTGCTTGGGGCTTGTAGTTCGGATGACGAAAAGAACGAAGCAGCATTAGCTAATAACTTGGAAGTATCAAAGAATGAGGTGAAACTCACCAATGTAGGAGGTTCTTTTACTATCAATGTGACTGCAACCGGCGATTGGACAGCTAAAGTCACAGAAAGTAATGGTAGCTGGCTGACTCTTTCGAAAGAAAGTGGAAATGGAAACGGCGATCTTCGTTTATTCTTCACTGAAAACACAGATGACGCGAAGCGTGAAAGTAAGATTAAGGTTACTTTGACGAATGTTAATACGACGATTGAACAGGAAATCTCTGTAGAACAACTGGGTACTGATCCGGATATTTTGCTGGATTATTCAAAAGAAGTGATTCCATTTTTAGGAACTACTCTGATTTGTCAGGTTGTATCCAATGTGGCATGGAAAATAGAGATTGACGATCAAACCGACTGGATCAAGGAAGTCGATCAGTCTGCACAGGAGAGCCGTAGTTTTGTGACGGATAATGTTCACTTTGCTATTGCATTGAACGTGGCAGCGGAGAGAAGAGGGAATATCGTATTTAAGACAGTGGGTGATTACATCATGAGTAAGACTGTGGAGATTGTTCAGGAAGGAGTCAAAACGACTCTGGAAGTAGAGCAGGATGAATATATTATTCCTTATAAGTGTAAGGCACTAACTATTCCCGTCACTCAAGAATATGCAATAGAATATACGATGACTTCAACCGAACCCTGGATTACTTTGGATAAGGAAGCTTCGACAGAAGATGCAATCGTACTGAAAATACAAGATAATACAGATCGTTTTCCACGCACTTCTTCTGTGACCATAAAGAACAGCGTGTTGGAACAGAAGATAGAGATATTTCAGTATGGTAAACCTGATACGAGTATTGGTGACGACCCATCGGCCGGACAACTTTTGGCTTTCCCCGGTGCGGAGGGAGGTGGACGTTTTACAACCGGAGGCCGTGGCGGTGAAATCTATCGGGTCACTAATCTGGAAGATTATGGCAAAAATGAAACTCCCATCAAAGGAAGTCTGCGTTATGGAATCGAGAAGTCCGACCAGCCTCGGAATATCATCTTTGATGTTTCGGGTATCATAGAACTGAAGCGTGGATTGTTTTTAGTAGATCATCCCAATGTAAGTATCTTGGGACAGACAGCTCCGGGCGATGGTATCACGTTGAAGAACTATAATTTCTCTTTTAATCTGTCGGCAGACAGCAAAGAAATGAATGCAATTATTCGTTTCTTACGTTGCCGTCCCGGTGACAAATACGAGGATTATGCCGAAGATGCTATTGGAGGAAGATATTTCACGAATGCGATTGTCGATCATGTTACTGCCAGTTGGGGAGTTGATGAAACTCTGTCTTTCTATGGTTGTCAGAATTTTACTGCGCAGTGGTGTATGTCAACAGAGAGCTTGAATAATTCCAATCATGCCAAAGGAGCTCATGGGTATGGAGCGATGTTTAGTGGTGATAATGCTTCTTACCATCATATTCTGATGGCACATCATAGTAGCCGTGCTCCCCGAATTTCTGATATGCCGGAACCCGGAACCCAAGGAGCCGGTGACCATATCGGATATTTTGATGTACGAAACAATGTCTATTATAACTGGAGTGAAGCCGGATTTGGCTGTTATGGTGGAAAATATGGAACGTTCAATATTGTCAACTGCTATTATAAAGCAGGACCGGCTACCGGAACAGGAAGTATGTCGTGGAGAGTTCTGTCAAGTGATCCTACCGCCAGAGCATATATCGAGGGCAACCATGTGACTGCCAGTGCAGAAGTTACGGCAGATAACTGGACGAATGGAATCTGGAGTCAATTTTGGCGCGATTTGCATCCTACAGAAGAAGAAATGCATGCAATGAGAATGGCGGAACCGCAGCCATTTAGTAAGGTGACCAGCCATACACCCGAGCAAGCCTATGAAAAGGTATTGCAATATGCCGGCGCCTCTTTGCGCAGAGATATTATTGATCAACGTATCGTGAAAGAGGTCAGAGAAGGTACTTCTACATGGACTGGTTCGAAGGATGAAAAACCGCGCCCTGGAATTATTGATACGGTGGGGGATACAGAAGGATATCCTGAAGTTAAATCGTTGAAAGCCTGGTCCGATACGGATGGCGATGGAATTCCTGATATTTGGGAAGAAGCTTACGGACTTGATCCGAATAATCCGGATGATGCTGCACAGATAAGTACGTCAGTAGATCCCAACGGGCGTTATTCCAATCTGGAAGTTTATTTTCATAACCTGGTTCAGCATATTGTTTACAATCAGAATCTGGGCGGTCAGGTTATCGAGAAGAAATAGTAAACCGTATATTTTGTAACAAAAAACTTTAGTATAATGAATAAACTAATTATAAGTATATTCACCCTGTTATTGGTGGCGGTCAGTGGTTTTGCACAGACCGTAACCGGTACGGTGACAGATAACTACGGGCCGGTAATAGGTGCCGCAGTAATGGTGCAAGGCACAAAAATAGGTGCTACTACCGATATGGACGGAAACTTTACACTGACCAATGTTCCTGATGTGAATAAAGCCGTGTTGACTATCCGTTATGTCGGAATGAATGAAGTGAAAGAACCATTGAAAGGACGTACTTCCGGAATTCATATTCAGATGACGGAAGCCGTCGGACAACTGGATGATGTGGTCGTAATCGGTTATGGTACACAGAAAAGAGGGAATCTGACTGGTTCGGTATCGAGCGTATCAGGCAAGGTTCTCGAAAAAGTACCGACTGCTTCCGTTGCAGAGGCTATTGTCGGTAAAATGCCGGGTGTGCAGGTGACGGCAGTGGATGGATCACCGGATGCGGAAATTAAAATATTGGTGCGTGGTGGAGGTTCGATCACGCAGGACAACAGTCCGCTGATTTTGGTAGACGGATTTGAAGTGGGAAGTTTAAATGATATTCCACCGACAGATGTAGAGTCCATCGATGTCTTGAAAGATGCTGCTTCTACGGCAGTTTATGGAGCTCGCGGTGCTAATGGTGTCATTCTGGTGACTACCAAACAAGCAAAGGAAGGACGCGTATCTATCAATTTGAATACTTACTTGCAGACAAGCACATTATCAAACAAGCTGGACGTGATGGATCCCTACGAATATGTTTTGATGCAATATGAGAATGCCCGTCAAAAGAATTCCATACCCGACGATTTCTTTAATAAGTATGGACAAGCATATGAATTCTATATTTATCAGGGAGATAAAGGAACGGACTGGCAGGATGAAATTTTTGGAACGAATCCGGTATCTAAATATGTAGACCTTAGTATCAATGGCGGTACAGAGAAAACGAAGTATAAAGTGGCATTTATCCATCAGGACCGTCCTAGTGTGATGGTGGGAAACGGGTTGAAACAGAACAACCTGAATGTGAGTCTG
>OLPX01002018.1_pt1 | contig 12805 bp, 11 predicted proteins | sample 1672491 | NCBI WGS metagenome assembly OLPX01 (sample SAMEA3136692, study PRJEB25190) | human gut metagenome | biome: human gut; feature: human-associated habitat; material: faeces | place: Austria | collected 2013 | reverse complement strand
AAACGATGGAAGTAAAACACTAGCATCTAGCAATCATTATGACAGGATTTGTGTGCATTGAAAATCCACCCTTAGATAAAGCGCTTACGATATCTTGACGTTAGGTATCGATGGAGTGTAAACGGTAAATCAGTGTTACCGATAAATTTTTGATCACTGGATTTTTATCCAGTGATCTTATTTTTTACATTCTGTTGGCAGGTGTTCTGACCATGGTAATAGTTCTTCTAAAAAATCTAGATTTCTATCTTCCATGTGTTTTGGAATCTCTATCAGCAGATATTTTAAATATTCATATGGTTTTAACTGGTTCGCTTTGGCTGTCTCTGTAATACTGTAGATCATTGCACTTGCTTTGGCCCCATTCACTGTATCTATCACATGCCAGTTATTCCGCCCAACGCAAAAGCTCTCCGAATAGCAATCTCTGCATTATTATTATCGAGAGGTACTAATGGATCATCCAAAAACGCTCTGAGATATCTTTCCTGATTCAGACTGTACTGCATTGCGTTATATAAAGCACTCCCAGTTCCTACAGATCCTATGTTTGATCTTACCCACGAAAAGAAAGCATCGACCAATGGTGATACCTGTTCTTTCCTCCGTTTTTTTCGCTGCTCTGGTTCATACCCGTCCAGGCTGTTATCGGTATGATAGATCGCTCCGATCTGGGCAACTGCAGCTTCTGCAAGACTTCCTTTTGATGCTTTTTTCCCTAATGCTTTACAGATCTGGACATATTTCCGCCTTGCATGAGTCCAGCAGCCTGCAACTGTGATGTGTGCATTTTCCCTCGCAATCTTATGATATGCTTCAAACCCATCACAGAAGATCGTTCCTTCATATCCTTTCAAAAACTCCGCCGGATGGCTTGAATTTCTGGTTTTCTGATATTCATACAGGATCACTGGCTGTTGTCCATCTTTTGTACCAGTACGATAAACCCATATATAACTGTTGCACATCGTATCCCGGCCGTCTCTCTTGACTTTGACTGGTGTTTCATCCGCATGGATCACAGGGCCCTGATAGATCTGCTGATGCATCCGGTCATATAATAAAGATAAATAGCGTTCACTGCTTTTGATCACCCAGCTGGACATTGTCTGTCTTGAAATATGAATATCATTCCTTTTAAATTCCTGTTCCAGACGATACAAAGGCATCGCATTCACATATTTAAAGTTCAGGACTGCCGCTAACAGAGATGGCGTTACGATACTGTTTTTTAAGATTTCAGAAGGTCGTTCTGCACTTATGATCTTATCTTCATTTTTTGCACTATAATAAGCGACATGATGCTCGATCACTTCGAAAGTTGCTGGCTGAAAATCCAGTTTTTTATAAATCCTGTCTGGAAGTCTCCGATATCCATTTGGGAACAGCTCAGAAAGCTGTTTTTCAGAAAGTTCATGATATTCTTCCCGGACTGGAAGTCCTGACAGATCTTCATCACGTTTTCCTTTCGGTCTTTTTTTACGTTTATATGCAGGAATGACTTCTTCGATCAATGGTTCTTCTGCACAGTCTGTTTCTATCGTAACTTCAGCTTCGTTAAAACACAGAGTCAACTGATCATAGTCAAATTTCTCCGTTTTCTGAGCAAAACGATCTGTTCGTGCCATGGTAAGCTGTTCATAGATCAGGTCAAACTTTCGGTTCAGTTCTTCTAACTGTGTTGTCTGTTTTTGCAGCTGTTCCTGTTGAGAAAGAAACAGTTTGATGATCTGTTTCTTTGTAAATCTGTTTAATTGTCCCTCGTTAAATATGATCTCTTTCATAAGACCACACTATCATAGAACATAAACGCATGTAAAGAGATATGAGACAACTTTTTAAATCCGTGGATAAAGTCATTTTGACAGGAATACTTTATCCACAGAATGTTCAGACGAAACGTGGATGATCTATTTTCTGAATACATTTTTTAGGCTTGATCGTCAGACCTTCCATCAGCCATCGAAACTGCTGGGATGTAAGCTTACATACTTCTTCCTGACTTCTGAGCCATTGGAATTTACTGGCTTTTTGTTCTAACCGTTTATAACAGAGTAAAAATCCATCACCTTCCCATATAAGTGCCTTGATCCGGTCTGTTTTACGTCCACAGAACATAAACAGAGTTCCAGGCTGAAAAGGATCCATCCCATAGGTTTGAGAAATGATGTTTGAAAGAGAATCGATTCCTTTTCTTAGATCTGTATAACCACACACAATATAAACAGCTTGAAGATCTTTTGCATCATTCAGCATTTTTCAGGTTCCTCAGCACACGAAAAAGAAGTTGTTCGTCCGTATTTTCATAGATACGAATGCGAAGATCATCCTGAAAAATATCAAGGAAAGAATCTGTGGTTTGAAGTTTTGATGGATTTTTTTGTACACCCTGATCTTCATGAAACAGTTCTTTGGGTACGATTGCTAGATTTTCCTGAAGTTTTTCTTCAGATACTTGATCGAGATAAGCTTCTTTTACCTTTCTGACTCTGTAATAATATCCAGCTGCAGAAATCCCATAATTCTCTTTACACCATTCATCCAGAGGGATCTGTTGAGGTCGTCCTTTGGATTCCTGCATCATATGAAACCATTCCTGCAATTGAACCTGTTGCGTGACTAAAGTTGTTTTTGACATAAACTATATCGCCTCCTAAAAAAATCAAGAATATTAAGACTCAAACTTTTTTACAAGTCAAAAAAGTTAAGGCTTAACATTTTTGACCCCTGTTTAAAATCTTGAGTTAATTATCTCAGATTACTTTAGGATTTTGTAGAGAACACTGATTTACCGTTTACGATGGAGTGAACCAGATCTGGCGAGATGCGAAGTTAAGAGCAGTTGGAAAGGCGAGGGCGAAGACTCTGATAGAAGCTGCTGAACACAGCATTGGAAGCAAAGAAGGTACGGTGTCTGCAAGAATGGAAATCCGAATGCTTCTGGAGGACTATGAATCCAAAAATATGCGTCTACAGGAAGTTATGGCTCTAATCGAAGAACTGGTAAAAGAGATTCCAATGGCTGAAAAGCTGTTAGAAATCAAAGGAGTGGGAATCAGGACAGTGTCAGGGTTCCTTGCAGAAGTAGGTGATATCAGCCGCTTTAACAATCCGAAGGAACTGCAGAAGCTTGCAGGATTGGCATTGGTTGAAAATAGTTCGGGAAAGCACAAGGGAAAGACAACAATAAGCAGACGAGGCCGAAAGAGACTCAGATACCTGCTTTTTGAGGTTGCAATGTCGCTTGTGGCGAAGAACCCGGAGTTCAGGGAGCTCCATAATTATTACACAACCAGAAGGCTGAATCCATTGAAGAAAATGCAGTCACTTATGGCAATTGCAGCCAAGCTGATACGAGTCTTTTATGCGATGCTGACTAAAGGTGTGGATTATGATCCGAAAAAGATGATCAGTGACATCAAGAGACCGACAGTTTATCTACTGGCTGCGTAAGAAAGACAAGTAACTATAATGGAGGCTGTCATGTGGACAGTCACTGAATCAAGCAGAATGTAACAGATAACGTCCACTGATCACAGTGCTGAAACAGGAAGCAAGTCAGTAATCAATAATACAAAGAATGAGCCAGTAGTCGGCAGGAATTTTCACCATAGGGCAAGATCCTGTAAGGGAGCATAGCTGACACCCATGGTTATGGGCAGGCAGGACGAAGGAAGTTAGGACCTCTGGAGACAGAGATGATCCTGGTGGATATAGGAGGTTAGCTGCCATAGAGGGAAGGGTATACACAAGGCCAGTAAAGCGAAAATCAATGACGTTTTATTTTGTATACCATTCAACCGCTATTTCAGTACCTGATACATCGAAATGCTCATAGCTGTGGCTTATTCACTGAGATAAGAAAGGTTGGAAAACCTTGAATTTTCAATAAAAAACACTTGATTATATGAGGAGGTATAACCTCATGATTTATCTTGGCATTGATATTGCTAAACTCAACCATTTCGCTTCTGCGATCTCTTCAGATGGCGAAATACTCATCGAGCCATTCAAATTCTCAAACGACTATGATGGATTCTATCTACTGCTTTCTAAACTGGCACCACTGGACCAGAACAGTATCATCATAGGTCTTGAATCAACGGCACACTACGGTGACAACCTTGTTCGTTTTCTTATCAGCAGGAATTTTAAAGTGTGTGTTCTGAATCCCATTCAGACTTCGTCTATGCGTAAGAATAATATACGCAAAACGAAGACTGATAAAGTCGACACGTTTATTATTGCTAAAACCCTTATGATGCAAGACTCTCCAAGTTTCCTTACCTTAGAGGATCTTGACTATATCGAATTAAAAGAACCCGGCATATTCCGTCAAAAGACCATTAAGCAGCGTACCCCGTTTAAAAATACAGCTGACTTCTTATTTAGATCAAGTCTTTCCTGAACTGCAATACTTCTTTAAATCCGGTATTCATCAGAACTCTGTCTATGCTCTCCTTAAGGAAGCTCCGACACCTGATGCGATCGCTTCCATGCATATGACTCATCTTGCCAATCTCCTTACCAGGACTTCTCACGATCATTTTAATAAAGAGACGGCTAGAAACTTAAGAGTTCTCGCACAGAAGTCTGTCGTCTGTCGGTCTTAACGACAGTGCTCTATCTTTTCAGATAACTCAGACCATTGCACAGATTGAGTTATTGGATAGCCAGTTATTCCATACAGAGCTTGAAATGGCAAATCTAGTCACCTGCCTGCATTCTGTGATCATGACCATTCCTGGCATTGGCTCTACAAATTGCGGAATGATCCTTAGTGAGATCGGCGATATCCATCGCTTTTCTACACCTAATAAACTACTCGCATTCGCTGGACTTGATTCGTCGCGTCAGTTCATCAGTCTGGTAATTTTCAGGCCAAACAAACCAGAATGTCCAAACGGGGATCTCGTATATTGCACTATGGCCTTATGAATGCAGCTCATAATGTTGTTAAGAATAATCTTACATTCAAAACTTATTATGACAAGAAGCGAGCCGAAGGCCGGTCTCATTACAATGCCCTTGGACATTGTACCGGCAAACTTGTCAGAGTCATCTGGAAGATGCTCACTGACAACGTAGAATTTAACCTCGAATAAAAAGGTCTGTATACCAATATCGATAGATTTGAAAAGCACCTTTAGGGAGCTTTCTTAAAGTTACCCTTTTTTACCCATCGATACAAAAAAGAAATTTTTACCTAATTTATACTTGACTTTTCATAGCTAGTCTCCTCATATCTTTTATATCAACTTTGTTTTTAATAATTTTTATATCTAGAAAGCTATTTTTCTAAAGATATAACATATTTCGATTGATACAATTTTTCAAATTTTTTTAAAATTAATCTAGTTGCATTTTTTATGTTTTGACTTTTACTTGTTTTCGAAAAATAAATATTAGCTAAGCGTGATTCAAATGCATTTCCTTTTATGTTTTTTCTAAAATAATGCGGAAATCCATATTCAATAATGCACTTTCCTTTCATTCCTGCAAATTCAAACTCATACTCTGCTTGAATCTGTCTAAGTATTAATACCTCATGATATGATTCTTCAGAAATATACTCTACGTTCTCTAATGTTTCACCTTTTTCACTATTAATAATGATATTTTTTACACTTCCATCCATCCATTTTGCCGAATCCGGTAATTGATGTTTTGATTCTCTATCTGGTCCTATTTCTATATTTTTCACCGCTTTAAACTTTAAATATCCATTTGGACTATCATTAGCTATTGACAGCATAAATGTAAAACGCTGATTATTATTAAATTCTGTTGAAGATAACTCTGTTGCATTGTCAGAATTTTTTACTATCCCTTTATTTTTAAAAAATTTCACTACAGTTCTAATAACTTTTTTATTAATTTCTCCTGTTTCAGATGAAGTAAATTCATTTCTAAATTTTATTTCCTTTGTTTCTTCATCTTTTACAATTTCAATTCTCCCTGTATATTTGCTTTCACAATTTGCCCAATCTTTCGTAATATCTTCTCTTAAAATTTCATATTCCAAAATAAGATTATTTTCTGAATTTATTGTAAATTGCATATCTGTATTAATAGTATAATTACTTGATTCATTGTTTATATCTTGAGGTTCAAGTAATGAAAGTGGTAATATTTCATTTAAATTATCATTTATTGATGATTTAATTTTTGAAGTACGAAATTTTACACTATCCTCCTTTGTTTTTTGAAATTCTTGCAATTTCTCAAACTCTTTAGGACTTATAATTGAAAGCGTAAAAAATGGAATTGACATTTGCTTAGAACTATTTCCTATAAACACTCCTCGTTCAGCTAAGATTCCCTTCAAATCAGATTCACCTATACATGATTTACTTAACAAAGGTTTCAATTTTTCCCCCACCGGAAGTAACGTTTTAATATTTATTTCCTCCATTATTAAATCACCTCATCTCTAAAATCTGGCTTATATGTAATAATTTCAATGTTATTTACAAAAGCACTATTTTCAAAAGAATTCTTTGCAATCAAAACATCCTCGTCATGTTCATATTTATTATAATCCGGAAACGCTATTGTAACCTGCGCCGTCCATGTATTAGTCAATTCCTGTGCTAATCCAATTAAACGTTCTAAATATTCTTTACAAAAGAATTCTGCAACACCAATAAATAGTCGTTTTTGATCTCCTTTAGTGATTGCTAATGGAATAACATTTGAATTGATATATTCATATGGCATTTCTTTTCCACTATAAATACGCTCTAAACTAGCATTATTTAATCCAGTATTAATATAAAAAAATTCCACATTTTCTTTACCATATTTTGAATGAGCACAAGATAATAATTCATATAGAAACTGTGCTCTTCTATTGTCTACCAATGCAATAGATTCATAACTACATTCTTGATTCAGATAAAAATTCCCAATCTTATCTGTCACACTTTTATTTTCACGTCCATCTTTTCTATTACGATCAATCCAAAAAATGAGTCCCGACATAACTTTCTTATTTGTATTGCGTATCTTTTTCTTTGCTAACTCACATGCTGGATAACACTCCATTGCATATGCTAAATCTAAGACAAATTCTTTAAATTTTCTTTTTATTCCGCTCTCCGTTACAGGATATCCATCCCTACATTTAACACTAATTAAGACATCTTGTTTAGTTGAATCTCGCAGTTGAGATTTATATGTATATACATAATCAATTCCATGTTTTTGTGTTTCTTTAGAGTTATTTTTTTTGTGTTTTTCCTTATATACACAGGGTACGGTCACCCCATTATTCACATTGTACCATCCCATCATTTCAAGTAGATTTTTTACAATACGTTCTCCATATTCTCCTGAACTTTTAGCTTTTTCACCACCAGCCATATATACACCTCCTAATCTTCATTATTAAAATAAATTTTATAATAATTTTTTTTCTTTTTCTTATCATACCCTTTTTCTATCAATCCATTAATATCATTAATAGAATCTTTAAATTTAATTTCTACATTATCGTCTAAACGTATACTTTTTTTTATTGTTTTTTTTACTTTAGCCACAGCATTTGAAGATATACTAAATTTATTATCTATTTCTTGTGTGTTTAAATATATTTTAAACTTATCCGATTCATTTTCATTGTCAAATATTTTTTCTGTAAATTTTTCTAAATTAAATTTTTCATTATTTTCAAAGTATATCATAGAATTATTTATAAAATTTAACTTTTTTTCTGGTTCTATATTTTCGTTTTTTTCAATGTATCTCTTACATAATTTTAAAGCTTTGGACGTATTTGTATATTCATTTTTTTCCTCTTCAACCATTAAAAATTGTTTTTTCCAATATTGAGTATTATTAATATTTTTATCTACAATATATACTTTATAATTTGATTCTGATAGTCTGAATATAAGACATCCCTTATCTAATTTTTTAGGATTAATTCCCTGTTCACATTCGATATCATATCCCTGTTCATTACCATTAATTTTTAAATAATAATCTTTTGATTCTGATTTATAAAGTCCTATTGCATCAGTAACATTATTATCTATTATACAATTTTGCATATGCACTATACATAATTCCCCAGTTTTTATATTGGGATGTACTGATACCTCATACAAATGTTTAGCAATATTAACAGATTGTTCATAAAATATATTTGGATTGTCAAATATTTGTTTAACATAATTATATATTTCATTCATTACAATATCCGATTCATGTACAAATCTATATGTTATATCAAACTTAAATGCAGAAAAAAAGAACTGTTTTAAATATTGACTTGTAACCTGATTACTAATATCACATAATTCCGTTGATAAATCTAACGACTCACCTTTTATTTTATTTCCAACATTATGAATAATCATATTTTTAATATTTACCCCAGAAAAATCTTGCATACCATTCCCACTTTCTATTATAAAATTTCATAACAATTATAGCATCTTCTTTTGTAATTATTTGTAGTATTTTGTCGAAAAATCAAATATTCTCTTTTTAATTCTTCAGAAAAATTTCTTGCATTGTTATAATATTTATATTATATACAATTTCTTCTAACCTCATAAATCAACTCTCTATCCGCCGGCAACCACTCAACATCCATCAATTCATCCTTTCCCAACCATCGAGCCGCTTCATGCTCTTTCAAAACCAAATCTCCACTAACTACAAAACACCAGTAACACCCCATAGACAAATGAAACTCTGGGTAATCATACTCTATCGTATCAATCAATTCTCCAACTTCAATCTCTGTATCCAATTCCTCAATAATCTCTCTCTTCAAAGCTTCCTGTGGAGTTTCCCCTTCTTCAATTTTTCCCCCAGGAAATTCCCATCCACCTTTTAGATCACCATATCCTCTCTGTGTCGCAAATATCTTATCTCCGTCTCTTATAACTGCTGCCACTACCTTTATCGTCTTCATATCATTCTTCCTTTTCATTTTCTACTCATAATCTAATCTATATTACTCTCTAAATACTGCAATAAATCATCTCGGACTGCATGTCTCATTTTTACTCTAAACTTCGCAATATCTCGTTCTTTTCCTTTATTATCTAATTTTTTTGCAGGCTTAACTTCTACAATATCGAACTGTCCCATATAATAAAATGTCGTTTCTGCATCGCTTTTTTTAACCATCAAATGTTTTCTATAAGCTTTCATCACATCTTGTGTATAAGAACTATCAATACCTCTTCCAATCTGAGTATCCCAATAGAATATTTGATTGTCTTCAAACACATCTGCATAATCAGGTTTTCCATCGATATATTCTTTAGCATCGTCTTCTGTTTTTTCTTTATGATATGTAACAAAAATAAAAACATCATCATTAATCTTTTTCATCCCATACATCGTAGAAGACAAATCTTTTTCACAGTTCATTAAAAAACAAATATCTCTTCTTGAATATTGTTCATATAATACAAATGGAACTCCTTGATTCTTATTTTGATTATATTTGTCTTTATATCTATATAAACCAAACGAAATAATATCGTTTAATTCTTTCCGAAACTCCGATTCATTTAATTTACTTACAAAACTATTTAATCGTTGAATTCTTTTATTTTCATTAACTTTTAAAATATCAATTTGCGCATATTTTTGATGTTCTGCAAAATTAATATGAAAATGTCCCTGTAAAATCCTAATAGTATTTTGGATAGCATCCATATCCAAAAGATAGCCAAATTCAGCTGAAACATCTTCCTGAAATTCTTCTATAGAAACTTCGTTATGCTCCAATAGCATTTTTAATAATTCCAACTCTTGTGGACGTACTCCACTTAAAACCGTCTTTGATAAGTATTCCAATATCAGTGTTTCACTATCTGAAAGTTCCTCTATTTCTTGTTTTTTCTCCATAGCTTTCAACATTGCATAATAAGTCTTATATTCTCGAATAATAATCATTGGATCGATCTCTTCATTTTCATAAAAATCAACCAATCTTGGAATTCTACCTAGTCTATTTTTCAAAGAAGTATAGCTTTCTTTGATCAATGCTTTCATGCTTTTTAAATTATCAACTGCATTAAATATTCGTTCTTTTGATATTTCATCAAAATGAATTGTAGATGCCCCTGGAATCAGACTATTTCCACTGACTACATATTTTCTTACATTATCCTTGTTATAACTACGATCTCCAGACAAAGCAATCGGTATCATAAAATTATTCTTATAATTTCCAATAAAATCAAGTATTACTACATATTCTTTATCTTCTGCTTTTCGAAGTCCTCGTCCTAATTGTTGGATAAATACAATCGGTGACTGTGTTGGTCTTAGCATAATTACCTGATTAATCTCTGGTACATCAACACCTTCACTGAAAATATCTACAGATAAAATATAATCTAACTCATTGATATCATCATTAACCAAACGTTCAATCGCATCTCTTCGAACTTCTTCTGAATCTACACCACTTAATGCTAATGTTCGCCAACCATGTTCATTAAATTTCTTTGATAATTCATTTGCTTCTTCAATTCTGCTGCAAAAAATCAGACCTTTTACTCGATTACCACTATAACCATAATATTCCGCCTGTTCCATCACATATTTTACACGTTCATCCGAGATCAAAAATCTAAAATTTTGTAGCTTTTCTTCTTTTGTCAATTTGTTTCCATTGACCATTGTATCATCAATAATTTCTAAATCAGTAATTCCAAAATAATGAAATGGACATAATAAATCTTCTTCCATTGCTTTTTGCAATCGAATCTCGTATGCAATGTTGTGTTCAAAGATCTCATAAATATTACGACCTTCTATATGATCATCTCTTTTATCAGGTGTTGCTGTCATTCCCAGTGTAAATTGTGGAGTAAAATAATCCATAACCTTTTTATAACTATCTGCTGAGGTATGATGAGCTTCATCATAGATGCAACATTCAAAATGATCTCTTGCAAATCTTTCTAAATTTTCTTTTTTAGATAATGTCTGTACTGTTGCAAAAATAAAATCTGCATCATAATCATGATATTTACCAGTAACCAATCCTATTTTAACAGATGGTCCAAAAACTTTTTGATATGATTTTAATGCTTGTTCTGCGATTTGGTTTCTATGTACTAAGAATAAAACCTTCTGATATCCTAGCTCTCGAACAGCAAATGCCGATGCATAAGTCTTTCCAGTTCCTGTACTGGATAATAGCAAAGCCTTTTCTATTCCTTCTGATCTCATCTCCATAAGATTATTTATAAAAGCTAACTGCATCTTATTTGGTTTTAATTTATAGCTTTCAAAATCTACAATTTGTTCTTTTGCTGCTTGTCTTTGCTGTTTTTTGATGATTTGATTTTGTAAATATTGCTCTTTATAATCCTCAATGAATTCTTCATAATATTGACTATTTGGTGACATCCATAAATTCTTGAATTCATTTAAAATTTCTTTTGCAACTTCTCCTTGTTTTGTAGAAACAATCTTTGTATTCCATTCTCTATTTTCTGTAATCGCTTTTGATGTCATATTGGAACTTCCGATAATGATTCGATATAATTCATCTTCACGGAATATATATCCTTTTGTGTGAAATCCTCCAACCTCAGAATTTGTTCGAAACATTTTTAATTCAATATTTTTCAACTGGGCCAATCGATCTAATGCTTTAGGCTGACTAAATGTTAAATAATCTGTCGTAAGAATTTTCCCCGGAATTCCTTTTTGTTCTAGCTCTTTTAAAATCATAGATAGAGATTCAAACCCACTATCAGTAATAAATGCTACACTGATAAAGAACTCATCACATCGTTTTAATTCTTGTTCCAAAGAAACAAGAACTTTCTTTCCTTGTTTATGGTCGTTGTATATAAATTCTGGTCGATATGCTAAATTTGAATTATTAGATTGATTTATAAATGCAGTTGTTAAGCCTTCCATCAACTCATTGGATTTTGAATTCTCCATAAATATTTCCTCTCTTATTTCAAACTTTATTTTTATTATACTATGATTAACTAAGATATGCTACAAACTTATATTCAAAAAAATTGCCACCTAATATATAAGGATGACAATTTCCAGCTATTATGCATTTGAAATATTATATTATTATTTAATATATATTGAAATATTATATTTTAAAAAGATTTTATACAATGATAAAAAGTCAATTTCCTCCTTTTCTTCTTTTTCCTCATTAAACTGACCAGCCTTTCCACAAAAACTAATTACTCTCTCTTGGTCATCATCATACAAAAACTTTTCAATATTCTTTAGAAATCTTCTCTTAATAGTTAATCTTTCGATTTCTTTCATTATCTTTTCAATATCTTTTTTATCAAAAGAAGATAATTTATGAAAATGTATTTGATCTTTTTTTAAACTAATTTTTCCACTTGATTTTACTCTATTTTTCTCCACATCGTAATTCATATTATCTAATGACGCTACTTGTCGTATCATCAAATATTTCATATCCTCTAGCATTTGACTAGTTTGTTTGTTATATTTAGATGATTGATATATTGTATATAATGCAAATCCAGCACTTACGACTATTGATGCTATTCCCTCTATGCTCATTCATTTTCTCCTTTACATTTCTTATAAATTAATTATTAATCAAAGTATAAATCATTCTCTTCTATTTTGTCAATATTTTTCGAACATTCGTTCTTTTTTTAATAATAAAAAAGAACATACACCCTAAAATACAAGGATATATGCCCTTCAAATCTCACTAAAAAAATATCAAATTAACTCTAACAAAGAATCAATCAATTATTTCAACTGTTTTGCTACCTTTTTTAGCTAAACTCTCTTACTTACAACAATT
>OLPX01002015.1_pt1 | contig 12813 bp, 10 predicted proteins | sample 1672491 | NCBI WGS metagenome assembly OLPX01 (sample SAMEA3136692, study PRJEB25190) | human gut metagenome | biome: human gut; feature: human-associated habitat; material: faeces | place: Austria | collected 2013 | reverse complement strand
GTCCGGCCCCGGCGAAAGCTCCGCGGGCTGCAGCCGCTGCCCGTCCGCCAGCCGGACGCCCGCCGCAAAACCAGCCGCCATCTCCGGCGTGAGGGGCGTGTCCAGCAGCACCTCGTAGGTTTTTGGCACATGCCGCCTGGGCGCGAGGATATCATGGGCGAATGCGCCGTCATCCGTCACCAGCACAAAGCCCGTGCTGGTCTTGTCCAGCCGCCCGGCGGGGAACAGGCTGCGGCGGGGGTAGGCCCTGCCCACAAGGTCCACCACAGTAACGTCGTTTTTGTCCGCGGACGCACTCACCACACCCTTGGGTTTGTCCAGCATGATGTACACATACTGCTGCAGGACGAGCGGCTGCCCGTTCAGCGTGACAGCCGCGCCGGCCGGCACCTGAGCGTCCGCGCTGCGGCACACCGCGCCGTTCACGCACACCAGCCCTTTCTGAATGGCCCGCCGTACGTCCGAGCGGCTCTGCTGGGCCGCGCCCGCCACATACTTATCCAGACGCATGCCGCGTCCCCTCCCCCCCCCCCCGGGTCCGGCTTTTTCTTATCAATTATTATACGGTCCAGTATAGCACAAAAAAGGCCGAAACGGGTAGTGTTTCCCGTTTCGGCCCTGGCGCCGCTCCGCTCATTGGCGGTAATAGTGATAGCTGCGGCCGTCGCTTTCAAATGTGATCACTATTTCGTTGTAAGAAATATAGTCCCATGCGGCAAACCGTGTGCCACTGGAAGCATAGTACATGCCATCGCTCTCAAAATTGTATTTACCGCTCGGAACATAACGACACCAGAAATCAAACTCGTTGTTTTCCATTGCATATTCAAAAACATCGCCATCCACCGCGACCCATGTTCCATCCAAAAAGTAGTCTATAAGATATCTGTCCATACATATAGGTTCCACATCAATATACTGGTCGCTCCATTCGAGCATCTCCAATGCATTTTGGACTTCCCGTGTCATTTTATAATAGTTTTCAGATAAAACAGTGTGCGCCTTACACGCTTCCACATAAACAAAAGCGTCTTCGTAGTTTTCATAATCCGGTATGATCTCCAGCCAATCCATTGCCGCACTGAAACGATTTTCCCCGTAGTGCTCCAGCGCCGTGTCGTAAATTTCCGGTATCTGCGCCTGCGCCTGCCGGCTGCTGTCTAAAAAGCCGCCCAGATTGTTGTACAATTTGTATTTCGTAAAAGGCGAGCCCACCGTCTGCGCACGGATATATGTGTTGCACTTTTCCGCCAGCTCCCCGCTGTCCGCGTAATCCCCAAGCTCCCGGAACGCCTGCGCCGCCTCGCTCAGTTCCCCGCGCTCCACCAGCACCCAGGCCGCCGTATATTGCCCCCGCTGCTCGTCCAGTTCCCACAGCCACGGCGCGCGCTCGTACCATTCGTAAGCCTGTGTATACTGTTCGTAAGACTGCGCGGTTTCAATTTCGTTCCACGCATACAGCGAATACCCCAAAAAGCCGCCGCCCAGCAGCACCAGCGGCAGCCCCACGGCCAGCGCAATTTTCCAGCCGCGCTTTTTCCGGCGCGGGGCCTGCGGTGTGCAAACGGCAGAGGGCGCATATCCCGCACCCGGCGTACCGCCGCTCCCCTGCGGGGCAAACGGCCCAAGCGGCGCAGCTTCCTGCAGGGCCGCGCGCTGCGCCTGCGGCAGCTCCTGTGCAGGCACTGTCTGCGCCGGCTGTGCGGCGGCAAGCTGTGCTTCCACCTGCGCCAGCTCCTGTGCAAGCTGCGCCGGGGCGGCAATGCGGTAAGCCTCGTTCAGCGCCATGGCCCGGTTCAGCAGCGGGACAAGCGGCGTTTGCTCCTCAAACACCAGCTCCGCGCCGCCCGCACGCGCGATCACGTCCTGCGGGGCGCGGCCCTCTGTAAGCGCATACAGCACGGCCCCCAGAAAATAGACTGCAGCGGCCATACCCGCGCTTCCGTTGTAACATTCCGGTGCGGAATACCCGGCGCACACGGAGGCGCCAGGCCTTTTGCCCGCGCCGTGCGCACGCTTCAGCTCCAGCGTACCGCTCCGCACAAGGATATTTTCCGGATGCAGCGCCCGCGAGACCTCCGGCATCGAAGCCAGCCGTTGCGCCAGCTCCCGCACCGCCCGCGTTGCCCGGAGCCTGTCCATCCGTCCGCCGCCGGCCAAAAACACAGGCAGCGGGACAGCCTTTTCCCGCATGGGCTTCCCGGACGCCGCTCCCCGGCGGCGCAGCCGCAAAAGCAGCGCCGCACACACGCCCAGCGCCGCCGCCACAGCCAGTACAACCAGCAGCACGCCCGCAAAACTGGGCGCCGCCTTGCGGTACGGGATATCGTTTTGCTGCAGAACGGTGAGCAGCTCCCGCACATGAATGCTGCCGTTCACATTCTGGCCCTTCAACATTATAAACGTATTGATCCCGACAAGCCTGCCGCCCGCATCCACAAGCGGCCCGCCGGAGTTGCCGGGGCTGATGGGCGCGTTCGTCTGGATCGCCCACGTGGTTTGAAGACCCTCCGCCCTGCTTTGCCGCACCGCGCTCACGATGCCGTCCGTCACCGTGATGCTGTCCACGCCGGTGGCAAATTCCTGGCTGAAATCATCCGCCGCGCCCGGATATCCCAGCGCGTATACCGCCAGCCCTGTTTCAACCGCGTCCGAGCGGAGCGGCAGCCCGGGCATGCCGCGCAGGGGCTTGTCTGTTTTTAAGATACAGATGTCCTTTCCGGGCAGATCTACGTAGACCCGGGCCGTCGTCCACCTTGTATCGTCCACTATGACCTCAATCGTTTCCGCGCCTTCGATCACATGGTGGTTCGTCACCACATATACGGAATTTTCGGACAACGCAAAGCCGCTGCCCATCGCCCCTTCCGTCACAATGCGCACCACGCTCTCACGCGCGTTCAGCACCGCCTTCGGCACATCCGACGCGGCAAGCGCGCACACGCCCAGCGCCGCCGCCAGCAGCATTGTGCCCAAAACGGCCCACAGCCGCCTGCGTCCCCGTTTTTTCAACATCACAGTTCCCCCGCTTCTTCTGCTCTGGTTTCATTGCACCATATTTCTTAGCTTGCACTTCGCGCACCGCTCGTGTTCGCTAAGAAACATGGTATCTATGCCGCGAAGCGCATGCCTCGCCTGCGGCTCGCACCCGCTGACCGGACATAGCATACCATGACGCCGCCGCAGGCGGTTTCAACAAAACTTTGGCCGCCAGGATTTTGTACGCCTTGAGGTTCTCACGCTCATGCGCGGCAGAGCGTCGGTGCATGAAGCATGCACGGCCGCACAAGCGGCTGTCCAAATCAATTATACCAGAAGCAGCCGTTGAAAAGAAGCCCGTCAAACAAAGCGGCATGCCGAAAAAGGGCATGCCGCTTTGTACAGAATCAACTGCGTTTTGCGCTTATTCCGTGGGAAACGCCCCTGGCTCGATCTGCGCGTCGGCGTCCGCCTGGGCCTGCGCTTCGGCGGCCGCGTCCTCCGTCGGCCCGACCGTATCCGCACCTGCCTGGACGTCTGCAGCCGCGTTTGCACCGCTCACGCCCGCGCCCGCGGCGGCTGCGGAATCATCCGCCGGAAAGGCGGCGCCAAAGCCCGCGTTTGCCGCCACTTCTTCGTCTGTCAGCGCAAGGCTTGCCCCCGTGGGCGCCGCCGCTTTCAGCGGAAGCACCTCGCCGGAGGGCTTTTGCAGGATATACGCGCCCCTGGCCTCGTTTTTGTACACGAGCACCACGCCGTAGGATTTCTGTGTTTCGGTGCTCTGCGCAGGAATGAGCACCACCCATTTGTCTACCTTTTTATTTTTGACGCGGGAGAGGTCCAGCCCGCTTTCCTTGATCACTTCATTGAACGCCTTGAAGTTATCGTCCCACTTGCGCGGCACGGTGACGGTGCTCACCTCCGCGGTAGTGGGGTCCACTTCGACGCCATACCCCTGCAGGAACGTCGCCACGTCCTGCGCGCCGGTGATCTGCTGCGAAAGCGCGCCGCCCTGCGCGGCCGCATCCACTGCGTCGCCCTTGTTGCGCACCACGCCCACGGTAATGGCCGCGCCTGCCAGCACCACGCCGCAGACGGCCACCACAGCCAGTTTCCGCAGCCCGCCCTTGCGTAAAGTACATACAAACATTGCACGTTTCCCTCCTTACGATTTTCGGGGCGGTGTGCCGCCCCAACCCCTTCCGCGCGGCACGCGTTCCGGGCCGGCTGAACTGGTTTCTACTGAAATTCTATGAGGGGGAGCGTATGTTTAGCACAGACGTTTGCGGCGGACATGCCGTGAATTTTTCTATTGACAAAACCCGCGCGGACGGGGCATCATATATTTATAACAACAAACCGGAAGAAAGGGCTGCACGTATGGTACTGACAATAGACATCGGCAACACCAACATCGTTTTGGGCGGATACGAAAACGGGGCGCTGGGATTCTGTACCCGCATCTCCACGGACAAAAGCCTGGAGGCGGACCAGTACGCGCTGGAGCTGTCCGGCATCCTGAACCTTTACAAGGTGGCGGGGGAAAGCATCGAAGGCGCCATCATTTCCAGCGTGGTGCCGCAGATCACCGACACAGTGGCGCGGGCGCTGCGCATGTTCGCGGGCGTGGAACCGCTGAAGCTCACGCACGAGCTGCCCACAGGCGTAGGGGTGAACATCGACACACCCTCGGAGCTGGGGGCCGACCTGCTGGCCGGAGCCATCGCCGCAAAAGCGCTGTATCCGCTGCCGGCTATCGTCATCGACATGGGCACGGCCACAAAGATCACGGCCGTGGACGAGCAGGGCACGGTGCAGGGCGTGAGTATCATGCCGGGTGTTTTCATCAGCCTGGACGCGCTGGTGAACGGCACGAGCCTGCTGAAGGGCATCGCCACCAACGCGCCCGTGCGGGCCATCGGCAAAAACACCGTGGAAAGCATGCAGAGCGGCGTGGTATTCGGTGCGGCAAGTATGCTGGACGGCATGGTCGAGCGCTTCGAAGCCGAGCTCGGCCCCGCAAAAACGCTGGTGGCTACCGGCGGTGCGGCGGGCATTGTTGTGCCGCACTGCCGGCACAGCGTGCAATATGTGCCCACACTCATTCTGGACGGCCTTTATGCCGTGTACTGCCGCACACACGCGGCCCTGTAAAAAACGGGCGTAAAAAGCACGGGCGCGCCTTCCCCCTTTTGCGCCTCCCCCTGCATGCCCACAAAACAGAAAAGCCCCTCTGCGCGGCGCGCAGAGGGGCTTTTCCGGCGTTTTGTACCGGGGATGCGTTTATTCTTCGTCCTTGCCGCCGCAGCAGCCTTCACAGCCTTCGCAGGCGTCGTCGTCCTCGCTGAAGTCGACCTCAAACTTCGTGCCGCAGTTGGGGCAGGCCAGATCGTCATTGGCCAGCATATCCTCATCCACGCACACAACCTCGCCGCACTGCGGGCAGGTGATCTCATACAGGCCCGCCTCGTACTCCTCGTCGTAGTCGTCCTCGTCTTCGTCCCCGCCGTCCTCGTCGAACAGGAAGTTTTCCACGTCCTCCAGGTCCTCGCTCATGGCGTCGACCTCATCGTACAGCGTATCCACATCCTCGTCGATGTTGGTGACCTCCTTGGCCATCTCCTCCAGCACATCCACAACTGCGGCAAGCAGCTTGCCCTCCTTGGTGGCAGTGTCAAATTCCATGCCCTCCATCATCCCTTTGATGTAGGCGACTTTTTCTTTCAGTTCCATGGGGCATACCCTCCTATGCTTTTATTCTTTCATTGCAATGCAATGAAAAGCGTCTTCAGGCGGCATCCGCCGCGTTCCGGCCCGGAGGCCGTTTTTTAGTATCAAACAGGCAAGGCCGTACCTTGCAGCCTTGCCTGTTTTTGCAAAAGTTATGCGCGCTCCATATACTCGCCGGTGCGGGTGTCGATGCGGATCATATCGCCCTCGTTGATGAACAGGGGCACACGGATCTCCGCGCCGGTCTCCAGCGTGGCGGGCTTGAGCGTGTTGGTGGCCGTGTTGCCCTTGAAGCCCGGGTCCGTCTTGGTGACCTCCAGGACCACAAAGTTCGGAGCCTCGACGCCGAACACCTTGCCCTTATAGCTCAGCACCTTGCAGACCTCGTTCTCCTTCACGAATTTGAAGGCATCGCCCAGCTCGCTCTCATTGAGGGGGATCTGCTCGAACGTTTCATTGTCCATGAAGTAGTACAGGTCGCCGTCCTGATAGGAATACGTCATTTCGCGGCGCTCGATATACGCGGTGGGGAACTTGGCGGTGGGGTTGTAGGTGCGCTCCACCACAGAACCCGAGATGACGTTGCGGATCTTGGTGCGCACGAAGGCCGCGCCCTTGCCCGGCTTTACATGCTGAAATTCAACGATCTGGAAGACGTTGCCGTCCTCTTCAAACGTGATGCCATTGCGGAAATCGCCAGCAGAAACCATAGAATGAATCCTCCAATATTATCCCGGCCGCCCCGGCCTTTGGCCGCCGGGCATACCAGTTCATTTTATCTATTCTGATTTTACACAATATGCGCCTGTTTTGCAAGGGTTTTCGGCCATTTTAAGCCATTTTCCCCCAAGACGGCCGCGCTTTCCCCGCCGGGCGGGCAGCTGCCCGCCCACGCGTCACAGCACGATCAGCTCCTTCGGGCTTTTTCCCACGATCTCGCAGCCGTCCGGCCGCACGAAGGTGGTGTCCTCAATGCGCACGCCGAATTTTCCCGGCAGGTAGATGCCCGGCTCGATGGTCATGACCATGCCGGACTGTATGATGTCGCTGCAGGTGGGGCTGTAACGGGGGTTTTCATGGATCTCGATGCCCACGGCGTGGCCTAGCCCGTGGCCGAAGCAGCCCTCGTAGCCCGCGCCGTAGATGATATCCCGGGCAACCTTGTCCACCTCGCAGCCTTTGTAGCCCGCTTTGGCGAATCCGCAGCAGGCGAGCTGCGCCTTCAAAACGGTATCATATACCTTTTTCTGCTCGTCGGACACATGGCCCACCGCCACCGTGCGCGTCATATCGGTGCAGTATCCGTCTACGTTCGCGCCGAAGTCCATGGTGACGAAGTCCCCCGCCTCGATGCGTTTGTCGCCGGGCACGCCGTGCGGCAGGCTCGTTTTTGCCCCCGAGACAAAGATCGTGTCGAACGCCAGCTTGCCCGCGCCGTGGCTCTTCATAAACACTTCCATCTCCAGCGCGGCGTCGATTTCCCGCACGCCGGGCTTGATGTAGCCCAGCATGTGCTCGAAGCAGGCATCGGTGATGACCTGCGCGCGGCGGATGGCGTCGAATTCTTCCTCGGACTTGACGGCCCGGATGGCGTCGATGGCGTCGGAGAGCACGGCGCCGGTGTCCACCTCCACGCCCGGCAGCGCGGCGCGCACACGGTCCGCATAAGCCAGTGTGGCCTTGTTTTCCAGATACAGATGCTTAACGCCGTGCGCGGCCAGGATGTCCCGCACCTGCTCCAGTGCCTTTCCCTCTAAGATGACCTCGGCTTCCTTCACAGTCGCTTCGGCGATCTCGATGTAGCGGGAATCGATGATGAAGTAGGTTTTATCCGGCAAAATGAGCACGGTGCCCGCGTCCCCGGAGTCAAAGCCCAGAAAATAAAAGCGGTTCACATCCGTGGAGACAAGCGCCGCTTCAAAGCCCCCGGGCATGGCGGCAAGCAGTTTATCGGTACGTTGTTTCATATCGGTCCAACCTTCTTATTCCAGTATTGGCGGCCGGGACGCTTCTATGCGTCCGGTGGTTTGCAGTCTTCCTCTTTTCCGTGGACACGCCCGCCTTTTTTATAATACCGCGCCAGCACGGGTTTTTCAAGCGCGCGTTTCAGGCGTATGGTCGCTTTGGTGTCCTGCCGCATGGGCTGCACCAGCAGCACCGGGATGCCGTACAGGTTCGCGCCCAGCGCGTCCGTAAAGATCTGGTCACCCACCAGCGCCACCTCGCGGCGGGATACGCCCATGGCCCGGCGCGCCCGGCGCAGGCCAAACGGCGACGGCTTACAGCAGAACGCCTGATACTCCAGCCCCACGCGCTTTGCAAAGGGAGCCACGCGGCCGGGCATATTGTTGGATGCGATGGTGAGCTTCACGCCTGCGGCGCGCATGGTATCCAGCCACGCGGCCACGTCCGGCGGCAGCTCCTGGCTGCCGTGGGCCGTGAGCGTGTTGTCCACGTCCAGAATGAGCGCGCGGAGCCCCCGCGCGCCCAAAAACTCCGGCGTGATGCAGGTGATGCGCTCAAAAACGATCGTCGGTGTAAACAGGGGCATTTTCGGTTCCTCACTTTATCAGTTGTGCTCCGTGCGGACGTGCATGTCCGGCGGGCACGGCAGCCGCCGGGCCGCCTTTTCCCCCGCCCTCTTTTGGTGCAAAAAAAGCGGGCCGTAAAGGCCCGCCTGTTCGCTTACTTGCCGCGTGTCCGCTATTCTTATTTGAACTTGCGCTTGCGGGCAGCTTCGGACTTCTTCTTGCGCCTGACAGAAGGCTTTTCGTAAGCCTCGCGTTTACGCACTTCAGCAAGCACACCGGAGCGTGCGCAGGAACGTTTGAAACGACGCAGCGCGCTGTCCAGCGATTCATTGTCTTTCACTCTGATTTCCGACATCTTTGTCCCTCCCTTAAACCTGAGGTAGGCGCCGGCCCCCCTCTATGCGGGAAACTGACTATATTTAATTATACAATGCAGACGGCTCGTCTGTCAACAGATAATTGTGAACATCTTTCCTACCTTACAGCAATATTTACAAGTTTGCCCGGCACGTAGATCTCCTTGCAGATGGTTTTGCCCTCCAGCGCTTTCGCAACATTGGGCTCCGCCTTTGCGGCGGCAATGGCGTCCTCTTTGGCCGCGCCCGTGGCCACCGTCAGCTTGGCGCGCAGCTTGCCGTTCACCTGCACGGCGATCTCCACCGTGTCCTCCACGCATTTCGCCTCGTCGAATTCCGGCCACTTCGCGTGGGCAAGCTGCCCCTCGTAGCCGCACTGCTGCCAAAGCTCCTCGGTGATGTGCGGGGCAAACGGGTTCAGCAGGATCAGCAGCGTTTTGAACTCGCCGCGTGTGATGGATTTTTTGTCATAGATCTCGTTGAGCAGGCTCATCATGGCGGCGATGGCGGTGTTCATTTTGAGCACCTCGATATCCTCCGTCACCTTCTTGATGGTGCGGTGCATCGCGCCTTCCAATTCCGCCGAATAGCCGTCGCCGTCCACAAGAATATCCGCCAGGCTCCACACGCGCTCCAAAAAGCGGCGGCAGCCCTTGATGGACGCGGTGTTCCACGGCGCGCTCTTTTCAAAATCGCCGATGAACATCTCATACAGGCGCATGGTGTCCGCGCCGTAGTCCCGCACGATATCGTCCGGGTTCACCACGTTGCCGCGGCTCTTGGACATCTTCTCGCCGTTTTCGCCCAGGATCATGCCGTGGCTGGTGCGCTTCTGGTACGGCTCCCTGGTGGGCACCACGCCGATGTCGTACAGGAACTTGTGCCAGAACCGGCTGTACAGCAGATGCAGCGTGGTGTGCTCCATGCCGCCGTTGTACCAGTCCACAGGGCTCCAGTATTCCAGCGCCTCCCGGCTGGCCAGCGCGTCGTTGTTGTGCGGGTCCATATAGCGCAGGAAGTACCAGGACGAGCCCGCCCACTGGGGCATGGTGTCCGTCTCCCGTTTGGCGGGGCCGCCGCAGCACGGGCAGGTGGTGTTCACCCATTCGGTATGGCGTGCCAGCGGGCTTTCGCCGTCGCCGGTGGGCTCGAAATCCTTGATCTCCGGCAGCACCAGCGGCAGCTCGCTCTCAGGCAGAGGCACCCAGCCGCATTTTTCGCAATTCACCATAGGGATCGGCTCGCCCCAATAGCGCTGGCGGCTGAACACCCAATCCCGCAGCTTGAAGTTTGTCTTGGGCGTGCCCAGGCCCTTTTCGGCCAGCCATTCGGTGATGGCCTTTTTCGCCTCGTCCACGCTCATGCCGTCCAAAAAGCCGCTGTTCACCATCACGCCCGTGGCACAATCGGTGAAAGCCTCCTTCGTCACATCGCCGCCCTTGACGACCTCGACGATGGGCAGATCGAATTTTTTCGCGAAATCATAGTCGCGCTCGTCGTGGGCGGGCACGGCCATGATGGCGCCCGTGCCGTAGCTGATGAGCACATAGTCGGAGATGAAGATGGGGATCTCTTTGCCGTTCACGGGGTTCACGGCGCGCACGCCCTCCAGCCTTACGCCTGTTTTGTCCTTTGCAAGCTCGGTGCGCTCGAAGTCGCTCTTCTTCGCAGCGGCCTCCTGGTATTCCCGCACGGCGTCCAGGTTGGTGATCTTGTCCGCCCATTTTTCAATGCAGGGATGCTCGGGCGAGATGACCATATAAGTCGCGCCAAACAGCGTGTCCGGGCGGGTGGTGTAGATGAGCAGCTCGTCGCCCGCCGTGGTGGAGAACTTTACCTCCGCGCCGTGGCTGCGGCCGATCCAGTTCTTCTGCTGCGTCACCACGCGGTCGATGAAGTCCAGGTCCTCCAGATCATCGATGAGCCGGTCCGCGTAAGCGGTGATCTTCAGCATCCACTGGCTTTTGACGCGGTGCACCACCTCGCCGCCGCAGCGTTCGCACACACCGCCCACAACTTCCTCGTTGGCCAGCACCACCTTGCAGGAGGTGCACCAGTTGACGCTCATCTCTTTTTTGTAGGCAAGGCCCTTTTTATACAGCTGCAGAAAGATCCACTGGGTCCATTTGTAATAGCTGGGGTCCGTGGTGTTGATCTCCCGCGTCCAGTCGAAGGAAAGGCCCAGGCTCTTGAGCTGGCTTTTGAAGCGCGCCACGTTGTTTGCCGTCACCACCTCGGGGTGGATGTGGTTTTTCATGGCGTAGTTTTCCGTGGGCAGGCCGAAGGCGTCCCAGCCCATGGGATACAGCACGTTATAGCCGCACAGGCGCTTCTTGCGCGCCACGATGTCCAGCGCGGTGTAGCTGCGCGGATGGCCCACGTGCAGGCCCTGGCCGGAGGGGTACGGGAACTCCACCAGCGCATAGTACTTGGGCAGCGAAAAATCCTGCTTGGCCGCAAAGGTATTCTCCGCATCCCAAATGTCCTGCCACTTTTTCTCGATCGCTTTGTAATCGTACTTCATTTTATATGTCACATCCAAAAAAGATTTGCAGATTCCGGGCGGCGCGCCGCCTTATTCCTCGATGAAATCCATGGGCACGTCTTCGCCGTCGGCCCACAAATGGTCCAGATCGTAATAGTCCCGCGCGTCGGGGCTGAACACATGGACGATGACGTTGGCATAATCCAGGATAAACCAGTTCTGGGTGTTGAAGCCCTCTGTACGGATGGGCGCGACGCCCTTTTCCTTGAACTGGAACTCCACCTCCTCGGCCAGGCTTTTCACATGGGTGGAGGACGTGCCGCTGGCGATGACGAAATAATCCGCCAGCACCGTCAGGTCGCGCACCTTCAGCACCTTGACGCGGGTAGCCTTCTTGCTGTCGAGCAGCTTGGCGATCTGCATCGCCAGTTCTTTTGATTCCATGAACACTCTCCTGTTTCAAATAGGGTAAAAACGTTCTTTCTTCCACTATTATGCCGCGGGCTGCTGCACGGATGCAGCGTTTGCCTGCTGGGCGGCCTGCTGGGCGTCTGCGGGCGCGTTTGCATCGCTGCCGCCCACGGCGTCCACCTCGCCCATGCGGCGCACCTCCGCGCCGATAACCTCGCTGCGTGTGCCCCAGTCCGGCGTGCCGATCTGCTGTGCCGCCAGCGGGTCGTCCGCCGGGCGGAAATATTCGTTCAGAAATTCAGCGGTCTCCGCCTTGGCGCACACCATCACGTCCTGGCCGTTGTACAGCTCGCCGCGGGCCACGGGCAGGCGGCCGATGATGATATTTTCGCTGGGGATGCTCAGCACGCTCATGCCCAGCTGAACGAGCTCCATAAAATTGAGGCTGGTGTTGATGTATTTCTGCACCACGGGCGTCAGCTTGATGATATCGCCCACCGTGGCCGTCCGAACGCGGCGGAACAGCGCCGAGTAGAAATACTGCTGGTTGGCCAGGCGGTCGATGTCGCCGCGCGGCGTGGCCGAGGTGTCCTTGCGCTGGCGCAGGAAAAATTCGCACTCCGCGCCCATCAAAACGCGCCAGCCCTGTTCCAGCCGGCTGCCGTCATATTCCATGGTCACGGGCACATACACCTCGATGCCGCCGAACACGTCCACGATCTCCCGCAGGGAGTCCATATCAATGGTGACATAATCATCAATGGGCAGGCCGAACACCTTTGTGATGTACTGGGCCAATGTATTGACGCGATTTTCCTTATCGGTCGAATTGGCGAAGATGCCGTTGATCTTGCCCGCCGAGCCGCCGATCTCGCCCACCAGCGTGTCGCGGGGGATCTGCAGCATGGTCATCGTATGGTCCGAACCATTCACCCGTACATACAGGATCATATCCGTCTGGCCGATGGGGTCGCGCTTGACGGCGTCCTCGGTGCTGTAATCGATGCCCAGCACAAGGATGTTCATGGTGCCGGACAGCTCGTCGGGCACCAATGCGTCCGCACCGCTCTCCGGCGGCGCCAGGCTGCCCATCTCACCGGTGTTGAAGATACTGCCCACATACCAGTATATCCCGCCGAAAGCAAGGCCCAGCACCAGCACGATGCACAAAAGCACCTTGGCGGCGGTTTTACCCGTGTTTTTCTTTCTGCGCCTGCGCGCGGAGGTTCCATATCCCGGCGCGGAGGAATGCCCCGCTGCACCGTTTCTGCCGCCCTGGGCGGGCCTGCGCGCCGCACCCTGCCGGGAGGCGGCGGCCCCG
>OLPX01002013.1_pt1 | contig 12822 bp, 10 predicted proteins | sample 1672491 | NCBI WGS metagenome assembly OLPX01 (sample SAMEA3136692, study PRJEB25190) | human gut metagenome | biome: human gut; feature: human-associated habitat; material: faeces | place: Austria | collected 2013 | reverse complement strand
AATTCGGTACTTCTATCGAGTTCTGTGGTGGTACACATGTAGCTGCAACCGGAAATATCGGTATGGTGAAAATCATCTCCGAAAGTTCTGTTGCTGCCGGCGTTCGTCGTATTGAAGCTTATACCGGAGCACGCGTGGAAGAAATGCTGGATACGATACAAGATACACTTAGCGACTTGAAGGCTCTCTTTAACAATGCTCCTGACTTGAGAATTGCAATCCGTAAATATCTGGATGAAAATGCAGGATTGAAAAAGCAGGTAGAAGACTTCATGAAAGAGAAAGAAGCAGCTTTGAAGGAAAGACTACTGAAAAATGTACAAGAGATCCACGGTATCAAAGTAATCAAGTTCTGTGCCCCACTACCGGCAGAAGTAGTGAAGAATATCGCTTTCCAGCTTCGGGGTGAAATCACAGAAAACTTGTTCTTCGTAGCCGGAAGTACAGACAATGGCAAACCGATGCTGACAGTAATGCTTAGCGATAATTTGGTTGCTGGTGGTCTGAAAGCTGGTAATCTGGTAAAAGAAGCTGCAAAACTGATTCAAGGTGGCGGCGGTGGCCAACCTCACTTCGCTACTGCAGGAGGTAAAAATGCTGATGGACTACCGGCAGCAGTTGAAAAAGTACTGGAGCTGGCAGGAATCTAAGAATAAATAAAAGAGGCTGTCTAACAAGCCCCGAAAAAAAAGAAATCACCCCTGTCAGAGTCATTATTTGAACTGCTGATAGGGGTGAAATCGTTAAAAAGAGACTAATTAGACAGCCTCTTTTCGTTATCGGTTTGGTATACTGTCTTTATAAATAGTAATCGTCCTCTCTTCCGTTGAATCATTCTTGATACTGGTTACATCTCCCCGGGTCGTGAAATACACATAGTTTCCCAGATCGAGAAAACGGTACACTTTCACTCCGTCGTGCTCGAACAGATAACTGACTTCATAAGTCTGGTTATTTTCTGATTTTCCGCTTTTCAGTGGAATACCTGCATAGCAGGAAACTAGTCCCGTTATGCAGAAGAAAAGAATAAAGGTCCGAATCAATGTTTTCATAATCATTTCTTCACGTGAGGATAATCTATCGTATAATGTAATCCGCGGCTTTCCTTACGCTCCATTGCTTGGCGCATAATCAGATAACCCACATTCACCATATTACGCAATTCGCAGATTTCTCTGGACGCTACGCTGCGTTTGAACAGGCTTTCAGTCTCTTCGTAGATAATATCGAGTCTGTCCCAGGCACGTTTTAGACGGAGGTCGCTGCGGACAATACCTACATACGTACTCATAATCTGGTTCACTTCCTTCATGCTCTGCGTAATGAGCACCATTTCTTCCGGTGAGCGGGTTCCCTCATCATTCCATTCGGGAATATCTTCATTATAAGAATATTGATCGACCGCTTGCAGACTGTGTTTGGCAGCAGCGTCGGCATATACCACTGCTTCAATCAATGAGTTTGAAGCCAGGCGGTTACCTCCGTGTAATCCCGTGCAGGAACATTCTCCCACGGCATAAAGACGTTCGATGGAAGATTGTCCGTCCAGGTCGACAAGGATACCTCCGCAGAGATAGTGAGCGGCCGGGGCTACCGGAATATAATCTTTAGTGATGTCGATGCCCAGGCTAAGACATTTCTCGTAAATATTAGGGAAATGTTTCTTTGTTTCTTCGGGATCTTTGTGGGTAACATCCAGATATACATGGTCGTCTCCACGATTCTTCATCTCGTTGTCGATGGCACGTGCCACGATGTCACGGGGAGCGAGTGAAAGACGGGGATCATATTTCTGCATGAACTCTTTGCCGTCCATTGTACGCAGTACACCTCCGTAACCACGCATTGCTTCCGTTATCAGGAAAGAAGGGCGGTCTCCCGGATGATATAGGGCGGTAGGGTGGAATTGTACAAACTCCATATCCTTCACCGTACCTTTGGCACGGTAAACCATGGCGATACCGTCTCCGGTAGCGACTAGCGGGTTAGTGGTCGTTTTATAAACGGCTCCTACTCCACCGGTAGCCATCAATGTCACTTTCGCAAGATACGTATCTACTTTTCCCGTTTTCGGATCGAGGATATAAGCACCATAACATTTGATGTCCGGTGTCTGGCGGGTTACAGTCACTCCCAGGTGATGCTGTGTCAGGATTTCAATGGCAAACTGGTTTTCGATGACCGTGATATTCGGATGGCGTTGTACGGCTTTAATCAGGCTGTCCTGAATTTCCGCTCCCGTATTATCTTTATGGTGAAGAATACGGAACTCCGAGTGTCCTCCTTCGCGGTGCAAGTCAAATTCGCCTTTCTCGTTTTTGTCAAAGTCCACTCCCCATTTAATCAGTTCTTCAATTTGTGCGGGAGCTTCGCGCACTACCTTTTCTACTGCGGCACGGTTACTGATCCAATCGCCGGCAATCATTGTGTCTTCAATGTGCTTGTCGAAATTATCCACCAGAAGGTTGGTGACGGAGGCTACACCTCCCTGGGCGAAGTACGTATTGGCTTCTTCCAGCCCACTTTTACAGATAAGAGCAACTTTACCTTTGTGCGCCACTTTCAGCGCAAAACTCATACCGGCAATTCCGGAACCGATAACGAGGAAATCGAATTTTCTTACCATAATCTTGTTATTTCTCACCGCAAAGCTACAAAATAAGTTACTTCGTTGTACTTTTCGTTGTCACTAATTCATAAAATTGCTACCTTGCAGGCAAAAATCTGACAAAATGAATCGAATTTTTCATGCCCGCATCGCCTGGTACCAATATTTCCTGTTGGTGGTGCTTACTGTGAATGCCGTCGGCGCATTGTGGTGTAAGTATATCTTAGTGGCGGTACTGTTTATGTTGATGCTGATTGTAGTGATCGAACAAATTATACACACTACTTATACATTGACAACAAACGGTGATCTGGAAGTCTCACGTGGTCGTTTTATTCGCAAGAAGATCATCCCGCTTTCCGAAATTACCGCAGTCAGGAAATACCATTCCATGAAGTTCGGCCGCTTCTCGGTGACGGATTATATCCTGATAGAATACGGAAAAGGGAAGTTTGTTTCGGTGATGCCTGTCAAGGAACGGGAATTTGCGGAATTGCTCGAAAAGAGAATGTTCGCAAAGAAGATAAAAGGGCTGGAGACAATAGACTCTGTAGATTCTCAAGAGGATGAACCATAGCGTGTTTTGATAATAATGAAAAGATTAACTGATTATATACTATGAAATATCAAGTAATTATCATCGGTGGCGGTCCTGCGGGATATACGGCTGCCGAAACTGCCGGTAAAGGCGGTTTGAGCGTATTGCTTATCGAAAAGAATAGTCTGGGTGGTGTCTGTCTGAATGAAGGCTGTATTCCTACGAAAACATTGTTGTATTCGGCAAAGACTTATGACAGTGCAAAACATGCGTCAAAGTATGCAGTCAATATTCCGGAAGTCTCTTTCGATTTGCCTAAGATTATAGCACGTAAAAGTAAGGTAGTGCGTAAACTGGTGCTGGGAGTGAAAGCAAAGCTGACTGCCAACAATGTGACGATCGTATCGGGAGAAGCACAGATCATTGATAAAAATACAGTTCGTTGCGGAGAAGAGACTTACGAAGGGGAGAACCTGATACTTTGTACAGGCTCGGAAACCTTTATTCCCCCTATTCCCGGAGTGGATGCAGTGAACTACTGGACGCACAGGGATGCTTTGGATAGTAAGGAATTGCCGGCTTCTCTCGCCATTGTCGGTGGCGGAGTGATCGGGATGGAGTTTGCATCGTTCTTCAACAGTTTGGGAGTACAGGTGACGGTGGTTGAGATGATGGACGAAATTCTGGGTGGAATGGATAAAGAGCTTTCCGCCTTGCTCCGTGCGGAATATGCCAAACGAGGTATTAAATTCCTGCTTGGTACGAAAGTTGTCGGCTTGTCGCAAACGGAAGAAGGAGCTGTTGTCTCTTATGAAAATGCAGAGGGAAACGGTAGTGTCGTTGCAGAAAAGCTGTTGATGAGCGTCGGTCGCCGTCCTGTGACGAAAGGTTTCGGACTCGAAAACCTGAATCTGGAGAAAACAGAGCGTGGCACTATCAGAGTCAATGAAAAGATGCAGACTTCTGTATCGGGTGTGTATGTGTGTGGTGACCTGACAGGATTCTCTTTGCTCGCCCATACGGCTGTTCGTGAAGCGGAAGTTGCCGTACATTCCATCTTGGGAAAGGAAGATGCCATGAGTTATCGGGCTATTCCGGGCGTAGTCTATACCAATCCGGAGATTGCCGGAGTGGGTGAAACGGAGGAATCGGCGTTGGCAAAAGGTATCACTTATCAGGTTATCAAATTTCCGATGGCTTACTCCGGTCGTTTTGTGGCGGAGAATGAGGGCGTGAACGGAGTCTGCAAAGTATTGTTGGATGAACAGCAACGGGTGATTGGAGCCCATGTATTGGGCAATCCGGCTTCGGAGATTATCACTCTTGCGGGCACTGCCATTGAGCTCGGATTGACGGCAGCGCAATGGAAAAAGATTGTTTTCCCGCATCCCACGGTAGGAGAAATCTTCCGCGAGGCTTTATAAACGGATTCTGATATCTGACATTGTGCATTGATTAAGATACTTATCTGATTCATGGACTAGGATATCTCACTTATAAAATCGAATAGATGATGAAAAAATATATAATCACTCCGGTCTTATTGACAATAGCTTGTATGGTGATGTGTCATTGTACATTCAACCGTAAAGCGTCAGTTGCTGCAAATGAATATTTGATTCAGGGCGAACTGGCTAATCTTCCCGACAGCATTGTGATTGGTCTGTATGAGGAAGACGGAAGTATTCTCAACTGTGTATGGAGAGATACGCTTATGAACGGGCAGTTCTCTTTCCGCGACACGGTTTCTACCACGCGGAAAATGCTGATTATGTCTGATAACCGGGGCTTCCCGGGTACATGGCTGGAAGTGTGGATCGCACCGGGAGAATACATCGAAATCAAGGGGCAGGACAAACTAGTGAAAACATGGGAAGTAGTAAGCGATGTGCCGGAACAGCAGGAAGAAAACCGCTTTACGGCTTGCGCGATGGCCCAACAGAAAGAACTGATGCAGCACATGGCGGCAGAATATGACTGGCAACGGATGATGTTCATAGATCATCCGGGCGACCGGGAGTTTGAAAGTCAGGCCTGGGCCAAGATAGATTCTATCCGGAAACTGTCAATGCCGTTGCAGCAGGAAATCTGGAAAAAGGAAATGGAATACATGGAAGAAGCGCCCGTCTCCCCGGTATGGATGGACAGGTTATTGCTATTTGCTTCCATGATGAAATATGAAACCATCATGCCTTATAAAGAAGAGGTGAAAAAACTCTATGCCCGGATGTCGGAAGCCGATAAGCAAACGGATGACGGACAGGAGATTACAGCCTATGTTTTTCCTCCCTCTACGGTGGGAATTGGAGATATGATGGTGGATGGGGACTTGTATGATGTGAATGGTTCTCTCCGTCATATTTCAGAGTTCAAGGGGAAGTTCATCTTGCTCGACTTCTGGAGTAGCGGGTGTAGTCCTTGTGTGGAGTCGATACCCGAAATGGAGAAGGTGATGGATCTGTATAAGGATAAAATGACTGTGATTAGTATTAGTGAGGATCCGAAAGCACGTTGGAAAGAGTATATCAAGATGAAAGGAATGGGCGGTAACCAGTGGAACGAACTTCGTAAAGGACGTACCGGTCTTGCCCTGAACTATCAGGTACGGGGAATCCCTCATTATGTATTGATTGCCCCTGATGGAAAAATCCAGGATGTATGGTCCGGCTATGGCTCCGGTTCGCTTCTTGGACAGGTAGAGAAAAACTTGAAATAGATAGATGTAAGATACTATCATTTGTTGATGTCATAAACAGTGTTGTATGAAAAAAAGTTTTTTGTTAGTCGCCCTTTCAGTTTGTTTATTGCCACTTTGGGGGCAACAGAATTTCTCCCGGATAGATTCGCTTATCAAGAAGATGCTCCCCGAAGCATCCGAAGTCGGCATATCCGTCTACGACCTGACGGCTAAGAAATCGCTTTATAACTATCGTGCGGAGAAACTTTCCCGTCCTGCTTCTACCATGAAGCTGCTGACGGCCATTACCGCACTCTCCCGCCCAGAAGCCAACGAACCTTTCCGTACGGAAGTATGGCATGATGGCGTGATAGAACATGACACCTTGCAAGGCAACCTGTATGTGGTAGGCGGATTCGATCCGGAATTTGACAGCCAGTCGATGGATTCATTGATAGAAGAGGTAATCACTTTCCCTTTTTCGGTGATTAACGGACAGGTGTACGGCGATGTTTCGATGAAAGACTCTCTTTATTGGGGTAGTGGATGGGCATGGGACGATACCCCTGCGGGCTATCAGCCCTATCTCTCTCCATTGATGTTCTGCAAAGGGACTGTACAGGTTTCCGTAGTTCCCTCCACCGTGCAGGGCGATGCGGCAAGTGTTTCCTGCCAACCTGTATCTTCTTATTATACAGTGACGAATCAGACGAAAACACGTACCTCTTCTGCCGGAAGATTCTCTTTCACGAGAGACTGGCTGACGAATGGCAATAATCTCCTCGTTTCGGGCAATGTCACTTCGATCAGAAAGGACGATGTAAACATCTACGACTCTCCCCGTTTTTTTATGCATACTTTCCTGGAGCGTCTTCGTGGGAAAGGAATCACGACTCCCCAGTCGTATGGCTTTGCCGAATTGCCTCGTGATAGTGTGAATGTAGAACGGATGGCTTGCTGGAATACTTCCGTGCAGAAAGTGCTGAACCAGTTGATGAAAGAGAGTGATAATCTCAATGCGGAAGCATTTCTTTGTCGCTTGGGGGCGCAGGCTACGGGAAAGAAGCAGGTAGCTGCCGAAGATGGTATTGTCGAGATTATGAAATTGATCCGTCGCCTAGGGCATGACCCGAAAGACTATAAGATTGCCGACGGTTGCGGACTGTCCAATTATAATTACCTCTCTCCTGCCCTGCTGGTGGACTTTCTGAAATATGCGTACTCGCAAACAGAGGTGTTTCAGATGTTATATAAATCTCTTCCCGTTGGCGGAGTGGACGGAACATTGAAATTCCGGATGAAAGGTACTCCTGCCTTCCGGAATGTTCATGCCAAAACAGGCTCGTTTACGGCAATAAATGCGCTCGCGGGCTATCTGAAGATGAAAAACGGACATGAAGCAGCCTTTGCCATTATGAACCAGAATGTGCTTTCGGCAGCTAAGGCACGGGCATTTCAGGATAAGGTGTGTGAGGTGATTATTGGGAAATAGATGGTGCCATAATACTCAAATTGAAAGACTTACCCCTGCTAAAGCTCTGTGCAACAGAAGCACTTTCCTAAAGAAAAGTGTTTTGGCCCCCCAAAACAACCCAAGTGGAATTTCGTTGTTGAATCCGATTTCTATGTTATCAAGGGCTAGGTATCCATTCTCCACTCCCGCTAATTGTTTTTGAGTTTTGTTTTTACCACCTATTTCGAAATTATATGTTTCATTCAATGTGAAATCTATTTGGGAGGAATAGGTAACCTTATGTTTTACGACTGTTTGATTAAAGAAGAATGTTTCCCGGACATTTCCTATATCTGTTTTTTCTCCTCCCAATGCGTATGCATAATTTGTATTACCTAAATAAATTTTTTCCGGTTTTGCCAGTTGTTTGATGCCGGAAGCTTCTTTGTCAAGTAGTAGGATGGCTTGGGCTTTTTGGAGATAGGATAGATAATTCAACAGACTGATACGACTGACTTCTATCTCCTTACTAAGCATTGATATATTGGGAATATAGGGTACAAGTCCGGCGAGTATGGCAAATAGTTTTTTTATTTTACCAATGGAGTAATAATCTATTTTTTCAGTAGAAGGTAGATCTACATCCAGAAATGTATTCAGGGTGGCTAATAGTTTCTCATGATACAATATTTTATCTTCTTTATAAAAAGGGAAATAGCCGTAAGTTAAGTATTCGTTGAACGCTACAAGCGGCTTCAACTGTTTGTTTACGTTCATGGCCATTTCGATATGTCGGTTCAGAATATCAGAAAGTGTAAGTGCTTCCATTTTATATCCATATTCGAATAGTAAGAATTCACGGAAAGAAAGGCCATGAAGATGATAGGTAACAGCCCTTCTTGAGAGGTCTGCTTCGCCTTTGTGTATTTCCAATAAAGAAGATCCTGTGAATACTATTTTTATGTCCGGATAACTGTCATAGATGTTTTTTATTTCTCTTGACCAGGTGGGGTATTTGTGTACTTCGTCCAAAAACAAAGCTTTTCCTCCCATTTTCTGAAACTCGTCAGCCAGTTCAAATAATGAATGAGTGGTGAACCATATATTGTCTAATGAAACGTAGAGTGCTTCATTGCCATAGCCGGGGTAATGCTCTTTTATGTATTGAAGCATCAGGGTAGTTTTTCCTGTTCCGCGTGCACCTGTTATAGCTATCAGTCGATTGTTCCAACGAATTTCATGATACAGGTATCTGATGAAATCCAGAGAGACCCGTTCTTTAAGTTGATAGAATGTGGTGAATAACTGTTTCATAGGAGTAACTTATTGATTCTTCTACAAAGATATAATTGTATTCTCTAATAAACAAAAATAGTTGGATTTTGTTTACCAGAGAATACAATTATACTTGTTTTGAATCGAATACTGTAAATTCTATATTCTATTTACTTTGCGTATTCAGTCCAATTGGTATTCTTCATATCGCCACTTTTAGCCAACTCTGCGTGCATACCCAGCGCAGCGTGTATAGCGTGCGGAGTTTGTGCTCTGTTACCGGCCAGTTTGAGGTAATCCCAAAGAAGCTCTTTGTAGTCAGGGTGAGCACAGTTTTCGATGATGGCTTGTGCACGTTCTTTCGGACTCTTGCCACGAAGATCGGCAACACCTTGCTCGGTGATAACGATATTGACATCGTGCTCCGTGTGGTCGTGGTGGGATACCATCGGTACGATTGCACTGATCTTACCTTCCTTAGCCACAGACGGACAAGTGAAGATAGAGATGTAAGCGTTGCGGGTAAAGTCTCCTGAACCACCGATACCGTTCATCATTTTTGTTCCGCCGATATGGGTAGAGTTTACATTGCCGTACAGGTCAACTTCGATGGCTGTATTGATGGAAATGACACCGAGACGGCGTACTATTTCCGGGCTGTTTGAGATTTCCGACGGACGGAGAACCAGTTTATCGCGGAAGAAATCCATATCGTTGTAAATACCTTCCAGACAGTCGTTTGTTACAGTCAGTGAGCAGGCACTACCAAATTTGATACGTCCTTCGCGAATTAGTCCGATCACGGAGTTCTGTATTACCTCTGTGTACATTTCGAATGGAGGAATCGTTTTATCACGTCCCAATGCACCGAGAACGGCGTTGGCGATGTTTCCTACACCCGATTGCAAGGGTAAGAAAGTAGACGGGATGATACCACGTTTCATGTCGGCAGCGAGGAAGTCGGCAACATTCTGTCCGATTTTGTCGGTCAACGGATCGGCAGCGGCGAAAGAACGGGCTTCGTCCGGCCAGTTGGTTTCTACTACGCCAATAATCTTTTTCGGGTCTACCTGAACGTAAGGCAGTCCGATGCGGTCACTCGGTTTATAGATAGGAATCTCGCGGCGGTAAGGAGGATCGAGCGGTTCGTATACGTCGTGCATACCCATGCCGGATTTGCTGTGTGCGCTGTTCAACTCCACGATAATCTGGTCGGCAAGACGGCAGATAGTCGGCGAAATACCACCGGCGGCAGTCAGATAAATCTTTCCGTCGGGAGTCACTTCGCAGGCTTCGATAATGGCTACGTTCACTTTACCCATGAACCCGTAGCGCACTTCCTGTGCCATTTGTGAGAGATGTATGTCGTTGTAGGCAATCTCTCCGTTGTTCACAGCTTTGCGGAAGTCGGCGTTGGTAGTATAAGGAGCGCGGTAGCGGATGGCTTTGGCGCGTGACAGTACACCGTCACAGGATTCCCCTGTTGATGCGCCTGTGAAAATTCCTACTTGAAACGGGTTTCCTTTCGCATGTTCTGCTTCAGCAATTTTTGCGAGTTCGGCTGTTACAGCCTTGGCCGTTCCGGCGGGAGTAAATCCGCTTAGGCCGATGTTGTAGCCATGTTTGATCAGGCTTGCAGCTTCCGCTGCCGAAATACGATTGAATGACATAAATAGTAAATTTCGTGTTAAAATACAGTTGATATTTTATCGGTTAATAATTCGATATCTTATTAAAATTTCAGGCACGGATTACACGGATTTCACGGTTTTCGGAAAGTTAGGGATTGCATAAAGCAATAGCGTAATCCGTGTAATCCGTGCCTGAAATATATGTCTTTATAATTTCCGTCAGTATTTCCGTTGAAGTATCTCCCCCCAGATAATGGCTCGGCGGGCTTCTTCTGCCGAATGAATTGTGAAGTCTTCGTTGTTATCGGATGATTTGTTGAGAGCGTCGTAATGAGAACCTTGCCTGTTGTTCAATTGATCTTGCGCGGCACTGTTTGCCAGGGATGCGGCAACGGAAACTTCTTCTCTTTTCTTTTTCTGCTTCGGAACTTTTCCGGGTGGCGTCTGTTGTGAATGCTTTTTCCGGGTTGGCGGTTCGATAGGTTTAGGCTGGAACAATTCTTCCAGCGACTTGGGGCCGCCCCATGCCTCGGGCATAGGAACTGCATCCGGAGCTACTTCAACGGGGGATGGCATCGGGGAAACGGGGCGTTTATTCTTAGCTTTTTTCGATTTACTATTCTTATTCACCTCTTTGAATATTCCCACAAGAATGACACCTGCTATCAAGAGAAATTTCAAAAAATCTTCCATTGTGCTTCACATCTAAATAGTTATCCGCCAAAGGTAGGCATTTTATCTGGTTTGAACTAACATTTGGGCATGAAAAAAGGGCAGCTTCACAGCTCCCCTTAATTTTTTTAACCTAAACCTTAACTATGAAAAAATCTAATGTTTCTTTCATTGCACAAATGTGAAAAATAAATTTAAATTTGCCAAGCATATCGCCTAAAAATGTTTATTCCCTTAACATTAATTACAAATTTGCTTGCCAAATCATCAATTTTTGCGTTATTTCTGTGTCAATTAACTACTTATTGAAAGTGAAGCCGTATCTTTGCATCCGAATTTTTAAACTAAGATTTGAGTATGAACGAATTAACGGGAGCGGACTTTAAATCCGCAACTGAAATGAATGATGACAACAAAAAGTTGTTTATCGAAACCTATGGCTGCCAGATGAACGTAGCCGACAGTGAGGTGATTGCATCGGTGATGCAAATGGCGGGATATTCCGTAGCTGAAACGCTGGAAGAGGCTGACGCTGTGTTTATGAACACTTGTTCTATCCGCGACAATGCGGAGCAGAAGATCCTGAACCGCCTGGAGTTTTTCCACTCGCTGAAGAAAAAGAAAAAGCACCTGATTGTAGGTGTATTGGGTTGTATGGCCGAACGGGTAAAGGATGATCTGATAACGAATCATCATGTCGACCTCGTTGTGGGGCCGGATGCTTACCTGACGTTGCCCGACCTGATTGCTGCCGTAGAAACTGGTGAAAAAGCAATCAATGTGGAGCTTTCTACTACCGAAACTTATCGGGATGTGATTCCGTCGCGTATCTGTGGCAATCATATTTCCGGCTTTGTGTCCATCATGCGTGGTTGTAACAATTTCTGCACTTATTGCATCGTTCCTTATACTCGCGGACGTGAGCGTAGCCGTGACGTGGAAAGCATTCTCAATGAAGTGGCGGACTTGGTGGCAAAAGGTTATAAAGAAGTTACCCTGTTGGGGCAAAATGTCAACTCATACCGTTTTGAGAGGCCGACAGGAGAAGTGGTTACCTTCCCGATGTTGCTCCGAACAGTGGCCGAAGCCGCTCCGGGGGTACGTATTCGTTTCACGACTTCCCATCCGAAGGATATGAGTGACGAAACGTTGGAGGTGATTGCACAAGTGCCGAATGTATGTAAACATATTCATCTGCCTGTGCAGAGCGGTAGTTCCCGCATCCTGAAACTGATGAACCGTAAGTATACCCGTGAATGGTATCTGGACCGGGTGGCAGCTATCAAACGCATCATCCCCGATTGCGGACTGACTACCGATATTTTCTCCGGTTTTCATTCTGAAACGGAAGAAGATCATGCCATGTCGCTTTCGCTGATGGAAGCGTGTGGGTACGATGCTGCTTTCATGTTTAAATATTCCGAGCGTCCGGGAACGTATGCTTCCAAACATCTTGAAGATAATGTGCCCGAAGAGGTGAAAGTCCGACGCCTGAATGAGATTATCGCTTTACAGAACCGTCTGTCTGCCGAATCCAACCAGCGTTGCATCGGAAAGACGTATGAAGTGCTTGTGGAAGGTGTTTCCAAGCGTTCGCGCGATCAGCTGTTCGGCCGTACGGAACAAAACCGTGTGGTGGTGTTCGACAGAGGTACGCATCGTGTCGGTGATTTCGTCAATGTGCGTATCACGGAGGCCAGTTCGGCTACGCTGAAAGGGGAAGAAATCTGATTTCACCACAGAGGACGCAGAGGACACAGAGGTCTTATTCTCATAGTCGTGGCTGTCTTGTAGTTGTGACTGCCTGTACGGTATGTGGTAACTGCGCTTATACAACACATCCTGTGGGGGCTTTGAGGATTAATATAAAAAATCAGTGTTCCTCTGTGTTCTCTGCGTCCTCTGTGGTGAAACTTACATCATCATGTGTCTCCTGATGGAGAACTTCACAATTGCCATCGCATTGAT
>OLPX01002008.1_pt1 | contig 12847 bp, 9 predicted proteins | sample 1672491 | NCBI WGS metagenome assembly OLPX01 (sample SAMEA3136692, study PRJEB25190) | human gut metagenome | biome: human gut; feature: human-associated habitat; material: faeces | place: Austria | collected 2013 | reverse complement strand
GCCTATAATTAAAACTTCAGTTTTCATTTCTTTGTCCGCTTTTGGGAACTCAGGTAATTTAATACTGTCCGTCCAGACTGATTTTTTCATTTTTATTCCTCCGCACCATTGCTTTTACATTTTATTATTTCCGAAATCAGTCAATAAATTCAATATGCTTCAACAGATATAAAATCTAACTCTAATAAATAAAAAATAGAACGTAATAAAACTATCTTTTTCAAAAATGCTGCAAAAAAACAGCGCTCTTTTCATGGCTAAAAGCCTGAAGAGAACGCCGTTTTCCCGCAATTATTAAGTTTTTTATGTGGTTTACTATCGCGGCTTTATTTTTTACAGCTCTATATAATTTTTATTTCTGTCTTGAAAATAATTTATATTTAATAAAACTATTGTTTTTTATTTAATCCCAAAACATAAATCATGATATGTTTAAAAATTTATACATAAAAACATCTTATGTGGAATTTAAAAAATAAAACATACCTAACGACAATTATTTTTTATCTTAACTTTATAAATAAATTTATTTGCTGAATAAATATTAACAAAGAAAAGAAATATTTATAAATAATCTAAAATCACTTTCCATTCATTTATCAATTTATCCAGTGAATATGCGGCGTTGGCAGGGCTGGTAGACGGAAGCTTTACCGCTTCATAATCGCAGTCCATATATTTTTTATATAGTTTATGCGCTGTTCCTCCGTTTGTAAAAACTGCTTTTATATCAGAATTTTCAATTATATTTTTTATATCATTCACACTCACATTCTTTATCGAGCTGTCAGACGAACCAATTATATCACAGCTTTTTATAACATCCCATACGGCAATGTGATTATGAATTAAAAATTCTCTCTTTTCTTCAATCGTTTGAGGACATTCAGAACGCGTCAGTCCTGCAAGAACTTTCCAAAATCTATTTTGCGGATGACCGTAGAAAAACTTCATTTCTCTTGATTTAACCGAAGGGAAACTTCCCAATATCAGGATCTTAGAATTTTTATCATACACCGGAGGTATAGGGTGATTTTCCATAAAACTAATTTCTCCTTTTTTAATAATCAAATTAAAACTATTATATCACTCATATTCTATTTTGCAAGTTTAAAAGCCGCTAAATATTGTTGAGCCGCTCAGACTGCCGATAAAATTATTAAAAGTTTAACATTATACACAAAATTTAATGTTTAGCCTCTATCGTCTAAAAAGTGAATATGTGTGGCTGCAGATGAGCGCACAGCATTTTTGAGCTGTTTTTATCCTTCAGTCAGCTTCAATGGCAGTTCCATAGACTGATTAAATCTCACTTGTTTGCACAACCTTTTTCTCAAACCGCTTTTTCTGCATGCTAAGCGACCAAATTGTTAACAAAGCATAAAGTGTTTGGCATTATACACAAATTTAATGTTTAGGCCCTATTGATCTAGGGGTTAAAAGTCCGCTATTTTCTGCACGCTAAAAGGCTCAGCATTACCGAGCCTTTTAAAAACACAATATGGGATTTTATTTTCTTATATTATTTTAAACCTGTTAAATATTCAACAGTTTCAGGGTCATAATGGGACAGAAATAAACTTTCGGTTCCGTCTAATTCCAAAATTCTTTGCTTATCCTCTTTTGAAAGTTCGAAATCAAAAATATTAATGTTTTCTTTCATTCTTTCTTTATGCGTTGTCTTTGGTATGACTATAATATCATTTTCTATAAGATACCTTAAAATAACCTGAGCAACCGATTTATTATGACTTTCACCAATTTCTTTTAAAACCGGGTTTGAGAAAATATTATTTTTCCCTTCCGCAAACGGCCCCCATGACTCGAGTTTAACGCCGTACTTTCTCATCCAATCACGAGCCTTTCTCTGCTGTAAAAATGGGTGCGTTTCCACTTGGTTTACCGCTGGAACCACTTCATTAAACTTGCAGAAATCAACAAGCCGGTCAGGGTAAAAATTGCTCACCCCTATAGCTTTGACTTTTCCGGCTTTATAGGCCTCTGTCATAGCCCTGTATGTTCCGTAATAATCTCCGAACGGCTGATGAATAAGCAGCAAATCAATATAATCTGATTTAAGCTTATTTAAAGACTCCTCTATTGAGGCTTTTGCTCTTTCGTAACCGCTGTTTGAAATCCATACTTTTGTTGTTATAAATAATTCCTCTCTGGGCAGACCGCATTTTTCAACCGCATTTCCAACGCCATCCTCGTTATGATACGCCTGGGCTGTATCTATTGACCTATATCCTGTTTCAATAGCGTCAGACACACATCTTTCGCATTCCTCCGGATTAACTTGAAACACTCCATAACCGAGTATAGGCATTTTTATACCATTGTTCAAAGTTATATATTTCATATTATATCTCCTTATACTAAATTATTAAATTCTTCATCTGAAACAGGCTCCAGCCATTCGTTATAAGCCCCTTCGGCCGGAACCTCAACAGCCAAATGGACAAAAACACTGTCCTTTGCCGCTCCGTGCCAATGCTTTACTTCCGGCGTAATATTGACAACGTCTCCGGCGTGTAGCTTTACTGCTTTTTCGCCCTCAGCCTGATACCAGCCTGAGCCATAAGTAACGAGCAGAATCTGTCCGCCCTTGTGATGAATGTGCCAGTTATTTCTGCATCCCGGTTCAAACGTGACATTACCTATAGAAACTCCTTTTTCAGTGAGCATATTGAGATACGCTTTTCCGCTGAAATATTCTGCGAACATTTCAGGCAGTTCTCCGCCTCTCGGAAAAATACCAATATTATTCATTATAACTCACCGCCTTGCTTAATATTCTCTGTCCACTTTTCTATTTCGTCTTTCTTTGTCTTCATAGCAGTTCCGCTGAATTTAAGATTAAGTCCGTTTTTTACTTCAGCTCCCCGGCACATATCTTTTATATCTTCAAAGGTGTGACCAAGCCACCCGCCGTTTGTTGCAAAAGGATATATAACCTTTCCGCTCCAATCATTTCCCGACAGCACTGTTCTGACAGGGGGAGCAAAAGTATACCACCAAACCGGCGAGCCCAAAGCTATGGTATCATATTGGCTCAAGTCACATTTTAAATCCACTATCTCAGGTTCAACCCTATTGTCAACTTCCTTTTTTCCTTGATTTACAACCGAGTTATAGTCCCCTTCATAATTTTTGACAGGTTTTATTTCAGCTATATCAAAACCTGTGGCTCTTTGAATCATTTTAGCCACTTTTTCTGTGTTACCGCTGTATGAGTAATATAATACCAGACCTTTCATAAACAGACCTCCTATTAACGATAAGATTTTTTAACTATCTCAGCGCAGTCCTCATGACCCAATTCACACGGGTCAGCTTCAAACAATCCTCCCATTGTCTCACGGGCGTTGGCTGCTATAACATCGGCTTCACTTTTCTCAATTCCGAAATCACTCATTTTTAAATCTCCTACACCGCAATCGTTCTGCAGTTTTTCAAGCGCAGTGATAAAATCCTCAGCTTTATCCGCGTTTTCCATACCCAGCGCCTTAGCCATTTTGACAAAACGCTCGTCACAAATATGCTGGCTGATAAAATACTTATAATACTCTTTAGAAATCATTATCAGACCGGCTCCATGAGGCAAATCCTGGTGATAGGCGCTCATGGCGTGCTCAATAGAGTGCTCGCTTATACAGCTGCTCAAGGTCATTACAACTCCTGATAATGTATTCGCTAAAGCCACATGCTCTCTTGCCTCAATATCATTCCCGTCTTTAACCGCCCTTGGCAGATAATTGCCAATATTTTCTATTGCCGTTAAAGCATACATATCGCTCATAAGATTTGAGCACTTTGCAATATAACACTCCGTACTATGAAACAAAGCGTCAAATCCCTGATATGCTGTAAAACGCGGCGGAACAGTTTTCATAAGCTCAGGGTCAACAACCGCTATTATAGGAAACAGCTCATCTATACCGCCGAATCCTATTTTTTCGTTAGTTTCAGGGTTGGTTATAACACCCCACTGGTCCACCTCCGAACCGGTTCCGGCAGTCGTGGTCACTGCAACTATAGGAAGCGGAGTATTTTTTATCGGCATACCTTTGCCTGTCTTTCCAAAGGCATAATCCCATAAGTCTCCGTCATTAGTTGCTGAAACAGCTATTGCTTTTGACGCGTCCATAACACTGCCGCCGCCCAAGGCTACTATGAAATCACAGTTGTTTTCACGAGCGAACTTTCCGCCCTCCTCAGCTGTGGCTTTAAGCGGATTCGGCTGAATCTTATCAAAAACAACCGTCTCAACTCCCGCCTTGCTCATTTCACTTTTTACAGTATCCAAATATCCGTTTTCCTTTGTTGACTTGCCGTTTGATATTACTATAACAGCTTTCTTTCCCGGAAACTCCTGTTCATGCAGTTTTTTAACAGCTCCTAAACCAAATAATATTCTTGTTGGTACATACATATTAAAACTCATTTTCTATTCCTCCATTGACTTGATTTAAATTTTGTGATACAATTCTTAATGTTCAAATACATTATACAACTTAAAGTTAGCTTTAAGTCAATACCTTTTTTGAAAATTTTTCTATTTTTTTGGAGGACTGGTTATGGTTTATACAATTGGGGAAATGGCAAAGAGATTAAATGTGGCTCCGTCAACGCTGAGATACTACGACAAAGAAGGAATGCTGCCGTTTATTGAACGTTCCAGCGGCGGTATAAGAATGTTTCAGGAAAAAGACATGTCTTGGCTTCAGATAATTGAATGTCTAAAAAAAACCGGCATGCCTATCAAAGATATAAAAGAATTCGTTGACTTATGTATTGAGGGCGATGGCACTATAGACAGACGTCTCGAAATTATCACTAAGCAAAAGAAAGCTGTCGAGCGGCAAATTGAAGAAACTCAAAAAATGCTTGATATGCTGAATTATAAATGCTGGTATTATGAAACCGCAAAGGAAGCCGGAACATGTTCGGTTCATGAAAATTTATCTGCCGAAAATATTCCTGAGGAATTTCATAAATTTATTTCATGTAAACACAGAGAGTAAAATTAAAAATTTTATTTAACTAACTATGTCGCCGTAATCTGCCAAGAGCTTTTTTATAAGCAGATAAAAACATTTAGGACGTTTCACGTACAGCCGATTTTATCAGCTGTTATAAATCAGCCTATGCTGAGATGATTTTCAGCTGCCGTATTTTTTGTTATCCCATATATCCTAAATAAAATCGACAATTGTATTTAATTAAAATATATAGAATCTTCATAACTTCCGAATATGTTATTTCTTATAAAAATAACATATAATTATAATATGGCAGGGCTGAATAATTCAGACCTGCCATATTTTTACTTATCTGATTTGTATTTAATAAAAATTAGATTTGCAAACCTTTCAGCACAGCTAATCAATTATATATTATTTTTATTCCGGCACTACAAAGTTTTTGGCCTCTGTCAATCCATATCCAATTAAATAATCACGCACTATTTTAAGGATATGACCGTAACATTCGGAAGTCTTCGCGGCAAACCCTTTTTTATCCCCATGTTTTAAACATTCAAATGCCTTTTGACTTTTAAAATTCAGTAAATTTGCGGCTTGACTGCCGTCTCTGTAAAAAGCATAATAATATCCCCCGTAAATTATTTCACCCGTTTCCTCTAATATTGTTTTTAAAGGACGCAAACTCACATACTTATTTATACATTCCTGAATACAATCAAGATTTATGGAATCATGACAACTCATTTTTTCATCCAATTCATTTATAACATCTTTATCTATGTTTTGAAAGGCTGACTCCGCCGCAGCCTTAACCGTTATGGTCATAAGCTGCAGAGCGCTTAAATACATTAAAGTATCCCGCTTGTATTTTTTATTCTTTATACTTTTCATCGCCATTTCTTTATTCTGCAGCATAGCTTTTGTTCCTTTTGCATTAAACGTTTTGGCAAACCCTAGTTCATTCAGCATTAAAATAGCTTTTCTGACTGTTGATACGCTAACTCCATATTGTTCAGAAAGTTCAGCCTCATGCGGCAAAAATGTGTCTGGCTTATATATTCCGCTTCCGATTTTATCTATCAGTTCCCGAGCTATTTGAGTATAGTAATGTTCTCTTCCCCTTTCAGCCGCCCAGGAATAGTCATACTCTCCCTCTTCGACATTCGGATTTTTTTCGGCCATTATATCCAAATACTTTTGTATTGCGTTAATTACCGCGTCATACATTAATCCGAATCTATAAATTATTTCGCTTCTGTTCCCGGTAAGCAATGATTCCATTACCCACATCGAATTCCCTATACTTTTTGTATCCACTAACTCAATAAATCCGTCATGGCTTGAAAAAAGCGGAAGCCTGGCATATACCTCTAAACTAACAAATAAATCGCGGAACAGTAAGTTATTTGATTTTTCCAAAATATCATAAAGAAAATCAGAAGCCACGCTCCATCTGCTTTGCGTATCTTTCTTCTTGCTGCGGCTCAAGCTCTTTTCCCATAAATCTAAATATTTCTGACCGCAAACCTGAGACGAAAAACAAAACAGTTCAGGCATCAACAAGGCCATGGTTTGATAAACTTCAACAATAAATGATTTACGCTCCAATACATACTTAACCGCTGATTCTTGGCTGTCTTTATTATCGCTGTAGATAACAACCGCAGCCTTTCTCTCCTCTGTCTTAATATATCCCTCGCTGCTCAAAGCTCTGAAAACATCTTTTACTGTCCGTATTCCTATATTATACTGTTCAGAAACACTGTTCATCGACGGAAGACTTTCACCGCATTTAATTCTGCCGCTGACTATCTGTTCTTTTAAATTCTCATATAAATACTCAAATAAGGTGGTTTTATCTTTCATAACTCTTCTCCCGATAAATGTTTTTCTTAGATTATTATAACATAAAATTCATTATTTAACAATTAACTATATGTATACATACTCAAATATCTTATTGTTTTACTAAAAAAATCATGCTAAAATTATTACACAATAATTATGATATAGAAATTCAGGAGTTGTTAAAATGAAAAAAACACAAGACGTAAAAATATATAGTATGTCTGTAAGTCCTGTTATTCAAACCTGTATTGTTTCTATAATTCTAACGGCTGTAATAACTTTTATGCTATGGAACACCTCCGGGCTAAACACGGTTCTTGAAAACAGCACCAATTCTTATGTCAAAGACGCGTCATTTCAGCAAGCCAATGATATATCATCAAAACTAAACTCTTTTGAACTGGCTTTGGAATTATTGAGCGACTCTATTAAAAAGTTACCAAATGAAGATTTGCTGGAAGAATTTTTAAACAGAAAGGCAGAAATATTAGATTTCGATTCTCTTATCTTGCTTGATAAAAACAATAAAACTATTCCCTCAAATACTGAAAACCTAAACAATTTATCCGGCATAAAGAATTCATATAACGGCGAAAAATCAATTACATATATCGAAGGTCAAAGCCTGGTATTTTCCGTTCCCGTAGAATCTAACGGTAAGATTAACCAAGTTCTGGCGGGCGTCCGCAAAAAAGAAAACATACAAAACCTAATCGCGCCAAAAAGCTTTAACGGAAGCGGCCTTTCCTGTATTATTGACAATGATGGCAAGGTTGTAATTTCACCTACAGATGTAAAGCCGTTTATTCAGCTTGATAGCATATTTATGGCCAAAGATGAAAACAAGACAAAAAATGCTATTGAAGAAATGAAAAGTCATATGTCCGGCGGAGAACCCGGAGTATTCAATTTTACTTCCGTAAACAATTCGCGCCTTATTCTTTCATATCATCCGCTGGGCATAAATAATTGGGTACTGCTGACTCTTGTTCCGGCTGATTTAATATCGGGCGAGGCAAACAACTATATATTGCACTCGTTTATAATAGTCGGTATCGTCGTACTTATCTTTGCTTTGTTTCTGATTATAATATTCAGATATTATAGAAAAAGTGAAAACCGGCTTAAAAAGTTTGCATTCTCAGACAGTCTTACCGGAGGGTTAAACAACTCCGCTTTTCAATTGGAGTGTCAAAAGTTAATTTCAGAATCACCGCCCATGACTTATACTGTTATAATGATGAATATTAAGGGGGTTAAACTTATCAATTTAAATTATGGAATTGAAACCGGCAATGATACTATTAGATATATACATAAAGTATTAAGCCGCCATATTAAAGAAGACGAGATGATAACGCGGAGTGAAGCAGACCACTTTTTCTTATGCTTAAAAGAATTTGACAAAAACGTTATACAAAAACGCATTGATGAAATGATAACCGATATTAATTCATACGCGCAAAACTCTGATATTCCACATAATATAAAAATCTCACAAGGCGCATATATAGTGGAGGAGCCCGGCTTAAACATAAGAATGATTCAAGACCGCGCCCGCACTGCCTGTCAGCTTCAAAATAAAATTTCAGATTGTTCATTTTATAACTCTGAGATAACAAATAAAATGATTATGGAACAGAAACTTTGCAGTCTGTTTGACGACTCAATAAAAAACAATGATTTTCACGTTTATATTCAGCCCAAAATAAACCTTAAAAACGGTGAAACAGGCGGCGCTGAGGCCCTTGTAAGGTGGTTTCATCCCGACCGCGGGATTATCTATCCGTCAGATTTTATTCCTCTGTTTGAAAGAAACGGAAACATAATACAGCTGGACCTTTATGTATTTGAAAAGGTATGTGAATACCAAAAGCAAAGAATAGACAGCGGAAAAAAACTTTTTACCATATCTGTTAATCTTTCAAGGGTACATTTTAGAAATTTAAATTATCTGCGTCCGTTTATTGAGCTGAAAAACAAGTATAACATTCCGGATGGAGTAATCGAACTTGAATTAACAGAATCAATATTTTTTGATAACCAACAAATAGAACTGGTAAAAAACGCAATAAACCAAATGCATAGTTATGGCTTTCTATGTTCATTGGATGATTTCGGAGTTGGTTTTTCTTCACTGGGACTTCTAAAAGAATTTAATGTCGACGCAATCAAACTGGACCGAAAATTTTTTGAGGATATAACAAACTCAAAGAGCCAAAATATAATCATAAGTTTTATAGACCTTGCCAAAAGGCTGAACATACACGTTGTTGCGGAAGGTATTGAAACTTCTGAACAGTTAAATTTTCTCAAAAGCGTCAATTGCGATATGGTTCAGGGATATATTTTTTCAAAACCTCTGCCTTTAAACGAATTTGAGAAATGGGCGGACAGCCGAGAAAACAAATGTGATGATTCGCTCGTATATAATTAATAAACAAGCCATTTTAATTATCGCCCGCCGGGAAAATCTTTTAAATTAATCCGGCGGACGGTAAAACAAATTTTATAAGCTAATATAAAGATTTATTTCTGCATTTTCAAAATCTTCATTAAGATATTCCTCAAAATCCGCCTTATAACTTCTTTCAAGATTCATTTTCCATATTTCTTCCCACGCCTCGGCAACAGCGTCAACCATATTTCCGCGCACAGAAAATTTTGCGTATTTTCCTCCGGGAATGGTTTTTATGACCATATCGTCATTATCCGCTTCAGTTACCTCACAGCCTGCCGTCACACAATAATTATCACCCTGGTAGTCTGAATAAAGACCTATAGCGAAACTGTTAGCTCTGTTTTTTATCTTGGCTATTTCTCCGCCCGGATACAGCCTTGTCCACAAGTCACCTATTTTTTTCTGCATTTCAGGGTCGTTATTGGATGTCACTGCGCTTATCCCAACCACGGTTTTGGGTTCCAACTCAACGATTTCATATTTCATTTTATTACCTCCTAAGTTTTGATAATGCTATTATAATACTATTAATATGACAACAGCATGTCATATTTTATAAAATAATATATTAACCAACCCGGGCTTATCTTTTATTTGACAAAACAAATCAAATTTTTATTTCCCGTAAACACGTTAGAAATCCTGATGAAAATTGCCGCTCAGTATTGAAACATAAATCTATGACATTCATTTGCTTTGATATACTCAATAATATAAAAATCCATAATCCGTTTCTTTGAACTGAATCATTTTTAATTAATTTATACCTCTTAATCTAAAAATATTGTTTAGTCTTATCCATGAACGGAACGTTGTTATAACAAAAAGGCGCCGTGAGAGGCGCCTTATAATCTGACGATTATTTATTAAACGTTTTAATTTTGTATTTCGGATTCCGAATCCGTAAATATCCACAAAGTCTCATGGCTGTTCTCTCCGTAATTCTTAAATTTTAATATTCTAAGCTTCAGCCAGGAGCCATCCTTTTTTTGATATAAAAATTCAGGCGTTATATTATCGCTCAATTTCATTTTTAAACCGTTATAATCACACACGCTTTTAAAATACTCTATATATTTCGGTCTTACATTTCTAGCAGCATATAGCAGCAGGGCTTTGCTGAATACATCACCTGTCTCTTTTAAAATTTTTTCAAAATAAAACGGTATATAGAGGTGTCTGACTGTATCCCTGTCTAAATCGACAAAATATACCCCTTTGAATTCAGGAGCTAAAACCGAGAGAAACGCGTCAGCGTCCTGTTTTTCCAAAACCATCTTTTCAACCTGCTTATCCAAACTGCGTGAACTTCTGACCGCTCCTCCTTCACAATAAAACTTTCTTTTATCATTTCTCATTTTTGCTTCTGCTTCATTAATTATCAAATCGTATCTGTTAAAAGATTCTTTCCAGGCCGTTCCCACCGACAACGCATAACCTTGATTTTTAAGTTCGTATCTTACAGCTTTAATTTTCTCTGAAATCACAGTCTCAGTCTTATTTTCGCTTAAAATTACGAACTCGTCTCCGCCAATCCGATAAACGCCGTCATCGCCAAAATTTCGCTTTAATGCATCCGCCACAGCTTTCAGCATATCGTCTCCGGCTTGATGACCAAGGCAATTGTTTATTTCATGAAGACCGTTAACATCAATATAAACACAGCCAAACGACTTTGGTTTATTACTCGATAATCTTTCCAAAGCGGCGCTGAAACTGTTTCTGTTCAAAAGCCCTGTCAAGTTGTCTATTCTTCCAAGTCTCTCCAGCTCATAATGAGCTTCATAATGGTTTAAAGCCATAAAAAAGCTTAGAGAAACCTGTCTCAGCGGAACATCGCTTTCCCAACGGCGCTTCATATTGCAGGCGCCAAATATTATTGTCAGTTCACCTCCTGAACCTGATACCGGAATAAGCATAAGATTGTTAATATTAAACTGAGCCAAGTTCTTTCCTCCGACAGGAAATTCCTCAGCAACAGCCTTCATATCATAGCTTAATATGCCGCCCCTTTCAAGAAGAATATTAAAAAGTCCCGGGAACAATTCAGACATTTCATTATCTTCATCTATATCAAAATCAATGCCCGAACCGTTATAACAATACTTAATATCGGAATGCCCGTTGATTATCCAAAAAAACGCCGCTTCTGCAGTTAAATAATCAGAAACCTTTTTAAGTGCTCTCTTAAAATTCTCAGGATGCAAATGCGCGTCAAACAATTCCTTTTCAACTTCAAGCATATACTGAACGTTCTTGAGCTGTTCATCCATCTTTAAATTTTCACGCCTGACATCCTTAATCATCCATATAAAATAAATTAAAACAATGAGGAAAAACGACAGAGCTAATCCAAAGAAGAACCTCATCATCACGTTAGCCTGAGAAAACACCTCATCCTCACTGATGCTAAGCAAAATCATCCAATCTTGTATGCCTACAGGTGAGACGTAAGAATAAAGATACTCGCCTGATGTTTGAGACAAAAAAATCGCGGAGCTGGATTTTCCGGCGGCAATATCCGAAACAAATTGGTCGCTGCTGTAACCTTTTTTGGTCTTTCTATCGCCGAACCCATACATATTCCCCAGCGTTTTATGCTGTGTGTCCTGCAAAAAATTACCCGTTTCCCTCTCAACCAAATAAATCTGAGTCTCATTGCCATAATCTGCGGCAGGAAAATATACAGGAAGCTTATTAAGGTCAACCACACCGATAATAATGGCTTCATTTTCACCGTTTCGCTCAATAGGAACACATTGTCTTAATATATAATTATACTGATTTTGATAATCTTTTTCGCGTTTAGAAATATGCACACCCTTTGACAGTTCCTCCTGATAAGAAAGCACTCCTGACATATCCAAAATTTCTCCGTCACCCGTAAGCATCATACCGCCCGGAAGCAACAGCTCCAAACGCGAAATTAAACCCATTCCCTCAAAGGAAGAAAGGATTTTTACTATCTCATCACGCTCTGAAATATCATACTGTTTTATTATGTTTGCAGCGCCGTTTAAAATATTTCTGTCACTCTCAAGCGTTCTCTTTATATCACTGCCAATTTCTTCTGTGTATCCGGTCAGCCGGCTGAAACATGCTCTGCGCTCAAAATCATAGCATTCCTTGCCTGCGGCCGCTATAACAGCAGAGAGCAAAACTATTAATAAAACTGTTACAATAATACGTTTGTTTTTCTTCATATACATTGCCTCATATTCATCCATACAGCCATATAACACGCCAACTATATACTAATTTAATCTATTAATTTATACAACTTATTATTCTTGTTTATAGATTTTTAATATTTTTTCTATTTCAGACTTATACCCGCTGCGAACCTCTTTAGGCTCTAAAACCTCACAGTCTTTCCCAAAAGTTGAGATATAGTAATAAAGCCACTGGTCCTTTGGACACATTATATAGGCAATGAAACTGCCGTCCTTATCCGCATAATATTCGTCGAATTCATCATAAACTCTGTAAGCCAGCTTTTTCGATATTCTCATCTTCAACCGTATAAATTCATCGTTGAAACTATTTTTTT
>OLPX01002001.1_pt1 | contig 12890 bp, 10 predicted proteins | sample 1672491 | NCBI WGS metagenome assembly OLPX01 (sample SAMEA3136692, study PRJEB25190) | human gut metagenome | biome: human gut; feature: human-associated habitat; material: faeces | place: Austria | collected 2013 | reverse complement strand
AAATAAGTAAAGCCAAGCAGATAAGCAAAGCGCTTATCCGCGCACCAGTACAGTGCGCAGATAACCGCTATGATGATGATTTCCTGGCCAAAATATGTGATGAATTGCATCAGTTTGTCTAAGAAGGGAGTTCGGATTCCTTCTAACAGCCATAAAAATGTCATTATTTATTTCCTCTTTTTCTCATTTTCGGATCCAGGATTTTCTTGCGGATCCTTAGATTCTCAGGGGTTACTTCCAATAACTCGTCGGTGTCGATGAAGTCCAGCGCTTCTTCCAGGCTTAAGACCTTAGGCGTAGTCAGACGCAGCGCTTCATCGGCGCTGGATGAACGCGTGTTGGTCAGATGCTTGGTCTTGCAGACGTTCACTTCAATATCATCCGTCTTGGCATTTTCACCGATTACCATTCCGGAATATACCTTTTCGCCTGGTCCAATGAAGAGCACGCCTCGTTCCTGGGCGCTGTATAAGCCATAGGTTACGGACTCGCCAGTCTCGAAAGCGATGAGGGAGCCTTGCTTGCGGTACTGGATATCCCCTTTATAAGGCGCATACCCGTCGAACGCGGTATTCATAATCCCATTCCCCTTGGTATCGGTGAGGAATTCTCCACGGTAGCCGATGAGCCCCCGGGAAGGAATCTTAAACTCCAGCCTGGTATAGCCGCCGCCGGTGGTTCCCATGCCCTGCAGTTCTCCCTTTCTCTGACTTAGCTTGTCAATGACGGTTCCGGTAAATTCATCCGGAACATCAATATACGCAACTTCCATTGGTTCTAATAATTTGCCGTTTTCATCCTTTTTATACAGGACTTCCGCCTTGCTGACCGCGAATTCATACCCTTCCCGGCGCATGTTCTCGATCAGGACGGACAGATGCAGCTCGCCACGGCCGGACACTTTGAAACTGTCGGTGCTGTCGGATTCTTCTACACGGAGGCTTACATCCGTGTTCAATTCCCGGAACAGGCGGTCGCGCAGATGCCGGGAGGTAACGTATTTTCCTTCCTGGCCGGCAAAAGGACTGTCATTTACGATAAACTGCATCGCGATAGTCGGCTCTGAGATCTTCTGGAATGGAATCGCCTTTGGCTCTTCCGGAGAGCAGATGGTATCCCCGATGGAGATATCGGCAATTCCGGAGATGGCAACGATGGAGCCGATGGAAGCTTCCTTTACATCTATCTTATTCAGGCCGTCGAATTCATAGAGTTTGTTGATGCGGACTTTTTCCTGACGATCGGGATTATGCTCATTGACAACGATTGCATCCATTCCCACTTTAATCGTGCCGTTGTCTACCTTTCCTACGCCGATACGGCCTACATACTCATTGTAGTCGATGGTGCTGATCAATACCTGGGTGGAAGCATCCGGGTCTCCTTCCGGCGCCGGAATATATTCCAGGATCGTCTCAAAGAGAGGCTTCATGTCCTTTTCTTCATCCGTCAGATCTAAGACTGCAATTCCAGATTTGGCAGAAGCGTATATAAAAGGACAGTCCAGTTGGTCATCGGAGGCATCCAGGTCCATGAATAATTCCAGAACCTCATCAATGACTTCATCAGGCCTGGCTTCCGGACGGTCAATCTTATTGATGCAGACGATGACCGGGAGATTCAGATCCAGTGCCTTGCGCAGTACGAATTTGGTCTGAGGCATGGCTCCCTCGAAAGCATCTACCACCAGGACGACTCCATTTACCATCTTAAGGACGCGTTCCACTTCACCGCCGAAGTCGGCGTGTCCGGGAGTGTCAATAATGTTGATCTTCGTATCTTTATAGTATACGGCAGTGTTTTTCGACAGGATGGTAATGCCGCGCTCTCGCTCGATGTCATTGGAGTCCATGACGCGTTCTTCTACTTCCTGATTCTCGCGGAATACGCCGCTTTGTTTTAATAATTCATCTACCAATGTCGTCTTTCCATGGTCAACATGGGCGATAATGGCTATATTACGAATGTCTTCACGTTTTGTCTTCATACAAATCTTCCTTTTCTCTACCTATTAAAATATACAACTTCATTAGTTTATCACATTTTTCAAAATTTACAAGTATTTAGTTCTAAAATGGAATCTTGACTCATAGACTATGTAATGACTCAAAATACGATTCAGAGGAAGGGAGATTGTAAAATTATGTCAGATAAGATCATTGAAAACAACCAGGTAACCATTATGGGGGAAGTCGCATCGCCGTTTACGTTCAGCCACGAAGTGTTTGGAGAAGGCTTTTATATGATGGACGTTAACGTAAAGCGCCTCAGCAATTCCGAAGACAGGATTCCGCTTATGATATCGGAACGGCTCATCGATGTGTCTCAGGACTACACCGGAGAGTTTATTATGGTAAGCGGGCAGTTCCGCTCTTATAACAGACACGATGAACAAAAGAACAGACTTGTATTATCCGTATTCGTAAGAGAAGTGTCTTTTATAGAAGAGGAGCTGGACGGGGCGAAGACTAACAACATATTCCTGGACGGCTATATCTGCAAATTGCCGGTATACCGCAAGACGCCGCTTGGGAGAGAGATCGCGGACCTTTTGCTGGCTGTTAACAGGCCGTATGGCAAATCAGACTACATACCATGCATCTGCTGGGGCAGAAACGCAAGATTCGCGTCGACATTCGAAGTGGGCGAGCATGTCCAGATTATGGGAAGGATCCAGAGCAGGGAATACATAAAGAAACTGACAGAGACAGAGACGGAGAAGAGAATCGCTTATGAGGTGTCTGTCAGCAAACTGGAATGCCTGGAGGAATAGAGTCTCTGCGGCGGAAATTCTGCCTGAGACTTTCATTGACATCATATTTAATTGGTGATAATATTTCAATATATGAGTAGTGTGATAAAGTTAGTATGTCTATGAAAGTCAGGAGGAAAATTATGGCTATATTCAAGGGATCTGGGGTGGCTATCGTCACGCCGTTTAAGGAAGATGGAAGTATTGATTACGATAAACTGGATGAACTGATTGACTATCACTGTGAGAATGGAACAGATAGTATTATTATATGTGGTACTACCGGGGAGTCAGCCACGATGACAGAAGAGGAGCACATGGATTGCGTGAAGTTTGCCATTGAGCGCACCAGGAAAAGAATTCCTGTGGTTGCGGGAACCGGTTCGAACTGTACAAGAACGGCCATCGACATGTCTAAAGAAGCGGCAGAGAACGGCGCAGATGGACTTCTGGTGGTAACGCCGTACTATAATAAAGCGACACAGGAAGGCTTGATCGCCCACTTTACCGCAGTGGCAAAGGAGGCAAAGGCGCCGATCATCATGTACAGCGTTGCAAGCCGTACGGGATGTAATATTGAGCCGGCTACTGTGGCTGCGCTGGTAAAGAATGTGGATAATATTGTGGGTGTCAAAGAGGCTTCGGGAAATATTTCTCAGATTGCAAAGATTATGTCCATGACGGACGGCAATATCGACCTGTATTCGGGAAATGACGACCAGATCGTGCCGTTACTGTCACTTGGCGGAATCGGAGTGATCTCCGTACTGGCCAATGTTGCCCCAAAAGAAACTCACGATATCTGCGCAAAGTTCTTTGAAGGCGATATTGAAGGAAGCGCAAAACTGCAGTTGAAGGCAATTCCTCTGATTGACCGTCTTTTCTGCGAGGTGAATCCGATTCCGGTAAAGAGGGCTATGAAGTTCATGGGAATGGACTGCGGACCGCTTCGTATGCCTTTGACAGAACTGACTGCGGAACATGAGCAATCACTGGCACAGGCTATGAAGGATTTTGGCATTCAGCTGGTATAGATATAGGTAGGAAAATATGTGAAAAGGATATCATAGGTTGAGTCCAAGCGGCGGATATGATATCCTTTTCTTGTATATTTTTATAAACAGGATAAAGGAGGACTCAAGATATGGTAAAGGCAATTATGCATGGCTGTAATGGCAAGATGGGACAGGTAATCACCGGCCTTATAAAAGCGGACGAAGCGATAGAAATCGTAGCGGGCATTGATACATATACGGGAATCGCCAATGACTACCCGGTGTTTGAGAGTATAGAAAAATGTGATGTAAAGGCAGATGTGATCATTGATTTCTCCAACTCGGCGGCAGCGGACCGGCTTCTGGACTTTTGCGTAGACAGGCAGATTCCGGTTGTTCTTTGCACCACCGGATTATCAGAGGAGCAGCTGGCGAAGGTAGATGAAGCGGCAAAGAAGGTAGCGGTACTTAAGTCTGCCAATATGTCCCTGGGGATCAATCTGCTCCTGAAGCTTCTTCAAGATGCCACCAAGGTGCTGGCACCTGCCGGATTCGATATCGAACTGGTGGAAAGGCATCATAACCAGAAGGTAGATGCACCCAGCGGGACGGCTCTGGCATTGGCGGACTCTATCAATGAGTCCATGGACAACGCGTATTCCTATGTATATGACAGAAGCCAGGTGCGCAAGAAGCGTGACAGCAAGGAGATCGGAATCTCTGCGGTACGCGGCGGCACCATTGTGGGGGATCACGAAGTCATCTACGCGGGAGCGGATGAGGTGATCGAGTTCAAGCATACGGCATATTCTAAGACCGTATTTGGCAAAGGGGCCGTGGAGGCCGCCAAGTTCCTGGCGGGGAAACCGGCCGGAAGATACGATATGTCCGATGTAATCCAGTTCTAAGGGAGGAACTGTATTATATAAAACATTTAGTGGGAGGATGTTATGAAAGAGTTAGACGTACGTTACCTGGAAAGGCTTTCTCAACTGTATCCGACCATCGCGAAGGCATCGACAGAGATTATTAACTTGCAGGCGATTCTGAATCTGCCGAAAGGCACAGAGCATTTTCTTACGGATATTCATGGAGAATATGAGGCTTTTTCCCATGTCCTTAAGAATGGCTCTGGTTCAGTGCGCCGTAAAGTCGATGATGTATTCGGGAATACTATGAGTAGCAGGGATAAGCAGGGCCTTGCTACTCTTATTTATTACCCGAGGGAGAAGATGGACAGGATTAAGAAGGAAGAGAAGAACATTGAGGACTGGTATAAGATTACGCTGTACCGCCTGATTGAAGTATGCAAGTGCGCTGCAAGCAAATATACCCGGTCCAAAGTAAGAAAAGCTCTGCCGCCGGATTTTGCCTATGTGATTGAAGAACTGATTACGGAAAAGGCGGAGATGACGGATAAGGAGTCTTACTACAATGCTATTGTAAGCACGATTATCCGGATCGGCCGGGCGGAAGAGTTTATCGTGGCTCTAAGCGAGCTGATCCAGAGGCTTACCGTAGATCATCTGCATATCGTGGGAGATATCTATGACAGAGGGCCTGGACCGCATATCATCATGGAAAAACTGATGGAGCATCACTCTGTGGATATCCAGTGGGGCAATCATGACGTGCTGTGGATGGGTGCTGCCGCAGGCCAGAGGGGATGCATCGCCAATGTGATCCGCATCTGCGCGCGGTATGGGAATCTGGATATCCTGGAAGAAGGCTACGGAATCAATCTGCTGCCACTGGCCACATTTGCCATGGCTACATATGGGGACGATCCCTGCGAATGCTTCCAGTTAAAGGGAGAGCCGAATTACAGCCAGACGGAGATGCTTCTGGATATCAAGATGCACAAGGCGATGTCCATCATACAGTTTAAGGTGGAAGGCCAGATCATCAAAAAGAATCCGGGATTCAAGATGGAAAGCAGAAATCTCCTGCATCATATCGACTATGAAAAGGGAACAATAGAGATAGACGGACAGACTTACGAACTGCTGGATAAAAATTTCCCTACCATCGATCCTAAGAAGCCCTATGCCCTTACCAAGGAAGAGGAAGACGTAATGGACCGGCTGGAGCGGGCCTTCTTAAACTGCGAGAAGCTGCAGCGCCATATGCGTTTCCTTTTGAGCAAGGGAGGACTTTACAAAGTCTACAATAATAATCTTCTCTATCATGGCTGCGTGCCGCTCAAAGATGACGGAAGCCTGAAGACGGTTCGCATCTATGGACGCTCTTATAAAGGAAAGAGCCTGTACGAGATTCTGGAAAGTTATGTGAGAAAGGGCTTCTATGCCGTGGATCCAAAGGAAAAGGAGCGGGGCAAGGATATGATGTGGTATATCTGGCTCAGCGAGAATTCCCCGCTGTTCGGTAAAGACAAGATGGCTACATTCGAGCGTTATTTTCTGGCTGACAAGGAAACCCACAAGGAGAAAAAGAATCCTTATTATTGTCTCCTGGAAAATGAAAAAGTAATCAATGGAATCTTAAAAGAATTCGGACTGCCGGAAGAGGGAACCCACATCATCAATGGCCATGTGCCGGTAAAAAGCAAGAATGGGGAGAACCCGATCAAATGTAACGGGAAAGTCCTGGTCATTGATGGAGGATTTTCCAGGGCATACCAGAAGGAGACGGGAATTGCGGGGTATACGCTGATCTACAATTCCTACGGACTGATCCTTGCAGCCCATGAGCCCTTTGAATCTACGGAGGCCGCCATAGAAAAGGAAAGCGATATCCATTCGGACAGCACCATCGTAAAACGGGTGGCCATCCGCAAACTGGTGGGAGATACGGACATTGGAAAGGACTTAAAAGAGCAGATTGAAGATCTGGAAGCACTGCTTATGGCTTATAGAAGCGGACGGATCGCGGAGCGCATGTAAGAACGCGCATACAGGAGACTGTGTTAAAAACTTCCATTGGGGGAAAGGTATAAATTATCGTAATTTGCAGATATTACTAGCAACAAGTGATACTTGATTAAGATAATTATACATGAAAGGGAGATTTAACATGAAACAGTTCAAGAAATTAATGCTTATCCTGATGTGCACCGGAGTAATCATGGGCCTTACAGCCTGTGGCACAGACAAGAATGCCGAGGACAATGGCGCAACGAATAACACTACGACAACAGACAATACCGGTGAAGCCAATGATACCAACACCAATGATGCTACCGACGGCACAGGCGATACCAATAGCGTTACCGACGAGATCGGAGATGACATCCGTGATGGCGCTGATGATGTAAAGGACAGCCTTGACGGGGACAATGACCGCAATAACGCAGATGACAATGCAAGAAACAAAGCAGATGATGCTACAAACAATACGAACCGATAGCATTTAAAACGTTTATTTATGCAAGCTGAAAGCAGCTGACAGGTATTTCTGCCGGCTGCTTTCTTTTCGTCGTGCGGCAGATATACGAAACTCTGGACTTTCTTGCTTTACTATGATAAAATATCCCGATAGGAATATATTTTAATGTTAGGAGAATACATATGGCGAAAGAACTACTGATGGGAAATGAAGCAATCGGGCTTGGCGCCATCCATGCGGGAGTGAGCCTTGTGTCGGGCTACCCCGGGACGCCGTCTACGGAGATACTGGAGACGGTTGCCAGGCATAATGATGATGGAAGGATACATATAGAATGGTCCGTCAATGAGAAGGCAGCCCTGGAAGTGGCTGCGGGCGGCGCCTATGCAGGGGCAAGAACCCTGGTGACCATGAAGCAGGTGGGACTGAATGTGGCTTCTGATCCACTGATGAGCCTGGCCTATGTGGGCGTAAAAGGCGGGATGGTCATTGTGGCGGCGGATGATCCGGGTCCCATATCCTCCCAGACGGAGCAGGACACCCGGCATTTTGGGGCATTTTCCAAACTTCCGGTGTTTGATCCCTCCTCTCCGGAGGAAGCTTACGAAATGGTAAAGGATGCATTTGAATATTCGGAAAGATACGGAACACCAGTCCTGCTAAGGCCTACGACCCGCGTATGCCACGGCTGTGCGACGGTGGAATTAAAAGGAGAGGCAAAGATAAAAGAGCCGGAAGGCTTCCTAAAAGATACCAGCCGCTGGGTGATATTTCCAAAGCTTTCCTATCAGAACCATAGGAAGATCGAGAAGAGAAATGTGGAACTGTCCCATGTATTTTCTTCTTACAGGTATAATACGGTGGAAGGGAAGGCAGATTCCAGGAAAGGCATAGCCACGGGCGGTATCAGCTATGCATATACCAGGGAAGCCGTCCCGGAAGAGATAAGGCTTCTGCGCGTGGGAACCCCGCATCCGTTTCCCGAGGATCTGGCAGTCTCGTTCCTGGAAGGGCTGGATGAAGTGCTGGTGATAGAAGAACTGGACCCGGTTATTGAGACGGAACTTTTGAAGATAGCGGGCAAATACCATCTTCCCGTGAACATCAAGGGCAAATTGACCGGGGATACCAGGAATGCAGGGGAAAATAGCACAGAAAGTGTCAGGGAAGACCTGGGGCGCTTTGTTCCTGAATTTATGGCAGGGAATCAGGCAGAGGGAGCAGCCGCAGAAGAGATGCCCCCGCTTCCCATCCGTCCTCCGGTGCTGTGCGCCGGATGCCCGCACCGGGCTTCTTTCTATGCGGTAAAGCAGGCCGCAAAAGGCAGGAAGGCCGTGTTTAGCGGCGACATCGGATGCTATACCCTCGGCAATTCAAAGCCCCTAGATATGGTAGACACCTGTCTGTGCATGGGCGCGGACGTGACCATCGCCCAGGGACTTCATATCATAGAGCCGGATACGGTGAATTTTGCATTTATCGGCGATTCTACGTTTTTTGCCTCTGGGCTTACGGGCGTGGTCAATGCGGTCTATAATCAGACGGATATCGTGCTGGTCGTGCTGGATAATTCTACAACAGCGATGACCGGGCACCAGCCGCATCCGGGAACCGGCAAGACGATGATGGGAAAAGTGGTGGCCAAGGTGAGTATCGAGAAGATACTGGAAGGGATCGGCGTAAGCCGGATCGTTAAGGCAGATCCTCTGAACCTGAACGAAGCGGTGGAGGCAGTGAAGGAAGTCATGGATGAGGCCGGGGTAAGGGTCGTAATATTCAAGTCCCCATGTATTGCCGTCACCAGACCGACCGCCAGATATCATGTGACGGCGGATTCCTGCACGTTCTGCAGGCAGTGTATCCGGGAACTGGGATGCCCGGCAATCGTTATCGAGGATGGCAAGGCCGCAATCGAGCCGTCGTTGTGCTCCGGATGCGGTATCTGTGCGCAGGTCTGCAAGTTTAACGCGATTCAGGAGGTGGATCATGATGAATAAAAATTGTCTGTTATGCGGAGTCGGAGGGCAAGGCGTAGTGCTTGCCTCCAAGCTGATCGCCTATGCGGCGATGGATAAGGGGATGGATGTACGTACATCAGAGACCATCGGGATGGCCCAGAGAGGCGGATCAGTGGTCAGCCACGTGAGGATGGGAACAAAGATTCATTCTCCTATGATACCGAAAGGATGTGCAGATGTCATCATGGCTTTTGAGCCCGCGGAGGCGGTAAGATGCCTTCCTTATCTAAAGGAAGGCGGCGTAGCGGTAGTAAACAGGAAGGCCATGCAGCCTGTGACAGCCACGCTTGGCGGAGGCGGCTACGATGGCGAGGCAATGATCGCATATCTGAAGAAGCATGTCCATCAGCTGTATGTCATTGACGGGGAGGCCATCTGCCAAAAGGCGGGATCCCCCAAGGTGCTTAACGTGGCGCTTTTGGGAGTCGCGCTGGGAAGCAAGGTGCTGGATATCCAGATGGAGGATATGAAGGCGGAACTTGCCAGGAGAGTGAAGCCCCAGTATGCCAAGATGAATGTGCTGGCGCTGGAACTGGGGGCTGCTGCCGCACAGTCAAGAGATTATAATGAAAGATAAGAGGAGCAACTTATGCGGATGACAGAGTTACAATTCAGACTGATCAAGGAAAATTTGAGATTATTGACATCAAAGCCCTGCTTTTATAAAGAGAAGCTGCAGGATATTGATATTGAATCTATTAAGACCCAGGAAGATTTTGAAAAACTGCCGTTTACCTGGAAGGGAGACTTAAGGGAGGCCTATCCGCTGGGGCTGCAGGCAGTGCCTGACGAAGAGATTGTAAGGATCCATTCTTCTTCCGGGACCACAGGGACGCCGATCATCATCCCTTATACCCAGAAAGACGTGGACGACTGGGCGAAGATGTTTGCAAGATGTTATGAGATGGCCGGGATTACGGCGCTTGACCGTATCCAGATCACGCCTGGCTATGGATTATGGACGGCAGGCATCGGATTCCAACTGGGAGCCGAGCACCTGGGGGCCATGACAATCCCTATGGGACCGGGGAATACGGATAAGCAGCTGCGCATGATGCAGGATATGAAGGCCACGGTCCTCTGTGCCACCTCGTCTTATGCGCTGCTTCTGGCGGAGGAGATTGCCAAGAGGGACACGACGGATAAGGTCTGCCTGAAGAAAGGCGTGATCGGCTCCGAACGCTGGGGCGAGAAGATGCGCAAAAGGATTGCCGCGGAACTGGGCGTCCAGCTCTATGATATCTATGGGCTGACTGAGGTGTATGGCCCGGGAATCGCCATGAGCTGCGACTATGAGTGCGGCATGCATTACTGGGATGATTATGTATACTTTGAAATTGTTGACCCCAAGACCGGAGAAGTGCTTCCGGACGGGGAGATCGGGGAACTAGTCATCACAACGCTGCGCAAGCAGGGAGCGCCGCTGATTCGTTACAGGACCCATGACTTGACCAGATTTATTCCGGGCGACTGCCCTTGCGGCTCCCGGTTCCCAAGAATTGATACTTTGATTGGACGTACCGATGATATGGTAAAAGTAAAAGGCGTCAACATCTTTCCAAGCCAGATCGAAGAGATGCTAAAGGGCGTGGAAGAGGCATCCAGCGAGTATCAGTTCATGCTGGACCATATGAACGGAAAGGATGTATGCACCTTATTCGTGGAAATCAACAAGGATGTGGAGCCAAAAGCGGCGGCAAAGGTGATCCAGCAGGAGTTTAAAGCAAAGATTGGAATTATGACCAATGTAAAGCCGGTTGCAATCGGAGACCTTCCAAGAAGCGAGAAGAAATCCACCCGCATTTTTGACAACCGATACTAGGAGGCAATATGAGATTCAGACCGTGTATTGATATACATAATGGAAAGGTAAAGCAGATTGTAGGAGGAAGCCTTACGGACAATGGAGACAGGACGGTGGAGAACTTCTCTTCCGCCAGGGATGCCGACTATTATGCGCGTTTATATAAGGAAGATGGGTTGAAAGGAGGGCACGTGATTCTTTTGAATCCGCCTTCTTCTGATTATTATGAACGAACCAGGAGCCAGGCGCTAAAGGCGCTGTCGGCTTATCCGGGAGGACTGCAGATTGGTGGGGGGATTACCGCGGATAACGCCTGGGAATATATAGACGCGGGAGCAAGCCATGTTATCGTAACCTCCTATGTGTTCAGGGACGGACAGATCCGTTGGGATTGCATGGAGGAACTTTGCCGCGCGGTGGGAAGAGAGCATGTAGTGATCGACTTAAGCTGCAGGAAGAAGGGCGGGGATTACTATATCGTCACCAACCGCTGGCAGACGTTTACCCGGGTGAGGCTGACAAAAGAGGTGCTGGATGACATTGCCGGATACTGTGATGAATTCCTGGTGCACGGGGTGGATGTAGAAGGGAAGGCTTCCGGCATCGAGGAAGACCTGGTCTCCTTCCTTGGAAGACAGGGAGGCATCCCTATCACCTATGCCGGCGGCATCGGAAGCCTGGAAGACCTGAACCATTTCCGGGAGATTTCGGGAGGAAGCCTGGACTTTACGATCGGCAGCGCGCTGGATCTGTTTGGGGGGGATATTCCCTATGAAATCGTGGCAAAGTATTGATGACAGTGAGATTAACAGTTTGTGAACACTTTATAAATTAGTTGAATTGGAATATAGATAGTGCTAGAATGAGGAATAGAGTGGTCAGAGACTGGCTAATTTAGCGACAAGGAGTATACGTCAATATGAGTTTGATACAAAAAATATTTGGTACACATAGCGAAAATGAATTGAAAAGAATCTATCCTATCGCGGATGCGATCGAGGCGCTTGAGCCTGTGATGCAGAAACTTACAGATAGCGAATTAAAGGAAAAGACCAGGGAATTCAAGAAGCGTCTGGCGGAAGGCGAGACGTTGGATGACATTCTTCCGGAAGCATATGCAGTGGTTAGGGAAGCAGCGGTCCGTACCCTGGGCATGAAGCATTACCGCGTGCAGCTGATCGGCGGCATTATCCTCCACCAGGGGCGCATCGCCGAGATGAAGACTGGTGAAGGAAAGACTTTGGTTTCCACCCTTCCGGCCTATCTGAACGCGCTGGCAGGCGAAGGCGTGCATATCGTAACGGTCAATGATTATCTGGCTAAGCGTGATGCCGAGTGGATGGGACAAGTGCATGAGTTCCTTGGCCTTACCGTTGGCGTCGTACTCAACAGCATGGACAACGACGAGCGCCGTGCGGCTTATAACTGCGACATCACATATGTCACCAACAATGAGCTGGGCTTCGATTACCTGAGGGACAATATGGTCATCTACAAAGAGCAGCTTGTACAAAGAGGCCTGAAATATGCCATCATTGATGAGGTCGACTCCGTACTGATCGATGAGGCCAGAACTCCTCTGATCATATCTGGCCAGAGCGGAAAATCCACCAAACTTTACGAGGCATGCGACATCCTGGCCCGCCAGCTGGAACGCGGCGAAGCCAGCGGGGAATTCAGCAAGATGAATGCCATCATGGGAGAAGACATCGCGGAGACCGGAGACTTTATCGTAAATGAGAAAGAGAAGAATATCAACCTGACGGAAGACGGCGTGATAAAGGTTGAGAAGTTCTTCCATATTGAGAACCTGGCAGATCCGGAGAACCTGGAGATCCAGCATAATATCATTCTTGCCCTCAGAGCCCATAATCTGATGTTCAAAGACAAGGACTATGTAGTTAAGGATGACGAAGTGCTGATCGTCGATGAGTTTACCGGCCGTATCATGCCGGGCCGCCGCTATTCTGACGGAC
>OLPX01001999.1_pt1 | contig 12896 bp, 10 predicted proteins | sample 1672491 | NCBI WGS metagenome assembly OLPX01 (sample SAMEA3136692, study PRJEB25190) | human gut metagenome | biome: human gut; feature: human-associated habitat; material: faeces | place: Austria | collected 2013 | reverse complement strand
GAATCGAGGTGGTCCGGGTAGAAGCCGCAGGCGTACATGAAGTCGTGCATCAAAAGGATGCCGTATTCCGAGCAATACTCGTAGAAGCACTCTGGCTCGTACGTGCCGCCGCCCCACATGCGGAACATCGTGAAATGCGCCGCCGCGCCCTCGCGGACAAGCGTCTTGTACGTCGAATCCGGCGTGCGCAGGTAAAGCGAATCGGTCGGCACCCAGTTGCCGCCCTTGCAGAAGATGCGCGTGCCGTTCACCTTGAAGAAGAAATTGCGCGTGCCGTCCTCGAGCTTCGAGGTGTCGAGCTCCACCGTGCGGATGCCGATGCGCTTCTCCGGCATCTCGTGCGTGATGCCGCGCGCGGTGCACCGCGCCGTAAAGGTGTAGAGGTTCTGCGCGCCGTAGCCGTTCGGCCACCAGAGCTGCGCGTTTTTCAGCGTCATGCGCTCGGAAACGTAGTTGACGCCGCCGACAAGCATCTTCGTCTGCCGCCCGGTGCAGACCGTCTCGCCGCCGATCGAAAGCGCATACTCGATCTCTGCCTCGGCGCTCTGCACCATGTTGGATTTCTCGATCTCAAGGTTAAACTCGATCTCCGCGTCGCTGCCCTCGAGCTTCAGCGTATCGACGCGCGCCGCCGCGACTTTTGCGCCGCTGAACGCCTCAATGCCGATGCTGCGGCCGATGCCGCAGGTAGGCACGGGCTGGCACCAGTCCCAGCCGTAGGTGAACTGCGGCTTGCGGGTGTAGACGCGCTGGTCGCACAGCGCGTTGTCGCTCGCGCAGTAGTAGGCGACGCTGTCCTTCGGGTAGTGCAGCTCCATGCCCGAGGTCAGGCGGATGACAAGCCGGTTTTCGCCGGCCTGCAAAAAGCGCTTGACGTCCTCGGAAAACGCGCAGAACGCGTTTTCATGGTGCGCGACGCGCATGCCGTTCAAAAGGATATCGGCGTTGAAATCGAGCATCTCGATATTCAGGCGGACGATGTCCTCCTCGAGCACGGCCTCCGATACCTCGAAATCCTTGACGAGCCACCACGAGAGGTCGCGGATCCACAGGTTCTTTTTCGTGTTCGTCTTGAGGAACGGCTCCTCGACGATGCCGGCGTCCACGAGCGCGCTCGTCACGTCGCCCGGCACCTGCATCGGAATCCAGCCGCTTTTCGACGGGAACGCGTTCGGCCCGCGGTCGTTGTACACCGTGAACGCGCGGCTCGGGCCGGCGCGAAACTGCGCCTGCGCCTCCTCGGGCAGATCCTCGAGCGTCAAAAAGCCGGGCAGCGTCGGCGCCACCGGGTCGGCGTCCAGTTTACGCAGCACCTCGGTGAAGCGGTCCGCTGTCACGTCCAGAAATTCGCCGCGGAGCTTCCATTCGCCGGCAAGTGAAATTGCATACATAGTAAAAGTATCCATCCTTTCTGAATGCGGGCGGATTCAGCCCGTGCACACGCGTGCATGCCGTGCCGAACCGCCCGTGCGCGCGAAAGCAAATTTTCCGCGCACACTCCTCCGAAATGGGGAAAACCAGCACAGCCGCCTTTCCCCGTACCTGCATTCTAGCGAAGCCGGGAGCAAAATGCAAGCGCTTTCACAGCTTTTGCCTTGAGAAAAAAGTGAAAAACTCTTGGCCATTATCACGAAGCGGGCGGGGGGAAAAACCGTGCGCGGAGAAAGGGCAAGGCTCTGCACAAAAAACAAAATGGAGGAAGGCGCCGGGCCTTCCCCCACTTGTTATTTACTTAAAGCTAACCGAGATGCAGTGTGCAGCATTATTCAGCGGCGCTGCTCTCCTCGGAAGCCGCAGAGCTCTCCGCAGAGGACTCTGCGCTCGCCTCGGAGGAGGACTCCGCAGCAGAGGACTCAACATCCGCTTCCGCGATCTCGTCCGCATGCTCGGCGAGGTAAGCCTCCATGGCCGCCGTCTGCGTAGCATAGAGTTCGTTCGCTTCCGTCGTGCACTGCTCGAGGCCGAGGCCGTTCAGCGTGGCGATGTAGTTGTCCCAGCCAGCTTCCGTATCATTCGTACCGGCGACAACGCCCCACATGTACTGGAGTCTCTGGTCATCAATATCTGTGCCCATATCGAGCCAAGACGTGAAGGCGTTCGGGTCCTTCCACTCGACGATCTGATTATATCTGTCGCGGCTCTCTTCGCCGGACTTGTTGAACAGTGCGGTCGTCTCCGGCGTATTACCAATGTTGCACTCGTCCTTGCGGTTGACGCAGTTGTAGAACAGCTTGAGGCCGATGCCCTGCGCCATGTTCTCATCGCCGTCCGGGTTGACGATCGCAACATAGTTGCCGTCATCGTCATACTCGTAGTGTTCACCCTCAACGCCATACTGTCTGTGGATATAATTCTCAGAAGCAGTCATGTCGTCCCAGATCGCATACAGTCTCTCCGGGTTCTCGCAGCCCTTCGTGATGCCGAAGTAAGCCCACGCAGCGGAGGTTGCCGGGTCTTCCTGCGGGTTGCCGTTCTCGCCCTTCACCATGTCGATCGGGACCCACTTGGCATCCGGGTTGGAGGAATAGAAGGAGATCATCGTCTGTGCGCTCGGGTTGTTCCAAGCGACCCAGCTGTAGGTGATACCGAAGCCGCCGTTCGCCATTTCCTCGTCGCGGTTCGTATCCTGCGTGATGTTCTGGGTGATGTAGCCCTTCTGATAGAGCTCAGCAACATCGGTCAGCCACTTTCTGGTGCCCTCGGTTGCCGGGCCGTACTGCACGTTGCCGCTCTCATCGACAACCCACTTTTCGTAGTGCGTGTAATCATAGGACTGGATCCACGGCCAGAAGGAACGGAAATCGTAGCCGTCGCCGCCAAGGCCGTAGGTGTCGTTCTTGCCGTTGCCGTCCGGGTCATCCTCGGTAAACGCGCGCATGACCTCTTCGAGCTCATCGATCGTGGTCGGAACCTCAAGGCCGAGGTTGTCGAGCCAGTCCTGACGGATCCAGAGAACCTCGCAGGAGGGCTCTGCAACGTCGCCCGGGATTCTGTAGATCGCGCCGGAATCATCGGCCGCGAAGAACAGCGTGTTCGGGTCCATCTTGTTGTAGTAGTCGCGGATGTTCGTGTACTTGTCCATGTACGGCGCAACGTCAACGAGCAGGCCAGCGTTGACCCACTGCTGATACTGCGTGTCCATGCTCCACCACCAGATGGTATCCGGCAGATCGTCGGAAGCCATGATGAGCTGGATCTGGGAAGCACCGTCCGTATAGCCCGGGAGGACGTTCAGCGTAATGTTCACGTTGTACATCTCCTCGAGCCACTTCTCGATTTCGCTGTCCGCCTGCTTGTAACCATCCATGACCGTGAGGGTCAGGTCCATGGTTTCAGACTGGTTCAGGACATCGATCGGCTCGCCGGAATCAGCCGGCTCACCGTCGCCGCTCGTCGAACCCGTGCTGGAATTATTCGACGCAGTGGAGTTTCCGCCGTTGCCGCCGCACGCTGCAAACAGGCTAACACACAGAGCCAGCGCGAGGACAAGGCAGATGATTTTCTTCATGTTCATGATGAAAATTCCTTTCCTTTTCTTATAATTTGATTGTATGTATTCCGAGGCGGTCGCCCGCCCCGGGACAATCACATCTCAAAAAATGGCCGCGGGCAGGAATCAGCCCTTGACGCCGCCGATCATGACGCCCGTCACAAAATACTTCTGGACGAACGGATAAACGACAAGGATCGGCACCGTCGAAATCACGATCGTACCGGCCTTGATGGTCTCGGAGTTCGTGTTCGAGGTATTGATGACGTTGACGCCGGCCTGTGCCATCGCCTGCTGCGTATTCGTCAGCATGTTGCGCAGCACCGCCTGCAACGCCCATTTGTCGCTGGAACGGATGTACAGAACCGTGGAGAAGTAGTCGTTCCAATATGCAACGGCCATGAACAGCGCGATCGTCGCGATTGTCGCTTTAGAAAGCGGAACGATAATCGAGAAGAAAATGCGGATATCGTTCGCGCCGTCGATTCTCGCGGATTCCTCAAGGCTCTCCGGGATGGAGAGGAAGAAGTTCTTCATGATGATGCAGTTGTACGCGCTCACGAGCGCCGGGAAAATCAGCGCGAGGCGGTTATCGAGCAGGCCAAGCCCCTGCACGAGCAGGAAGCTCGGGATCATACCGGCTGCGAAGATCATCGTGAACAGGACAAGAACCATCATAACCTTGCCGCCGCGCAGGCGGGCCTTCGAAAGCGGGTACGCCGTCATCGCGGTGAGCAGCGTGCCCAAAACCGTGCCGATGACCGTCACCATGAACGAGGTGCCGAAGCCCGTGAAAACCTGTGGGTTGTTGAAAACGGATTTGTATGTATCGAGATTGAAGCCCTTCGGGTAGAGGAACATGCCGCCCTTGAGCGTCTCCTCCATCGAGCTGAACGACTGCATGACGACATGCCAGAACGGATAAAGCATGACGAGGCAGAGCACGGTGATAAAGGTGTAGTTGAATACGGTAAAAATCTTCTCACCTGTGGAGGTTCTGATTTTATTCGTATGTGCCATTTTCATTCCCTCCTTACCAGATGCCTTCGTTGCCAGTCTTTTTGGCAACGGTATTGACAATCAGGATCATGACGAACGCGATGACGGATTTGAACAGGCCGGCCGCCGTGGAGAACGAGTAGTCCGCGTTCTTGATACCGATTCTGTAAACGTAGGTATCGATGATATCCGCCACGCTGTAAACCAGCGCAGAATAGAGCATGAAGATCTGATCGAAGCCTGCGTTCACGATATTGTTGCAGCTGAGGATCAGCATGACAACAATCGTCGGGGTGATGGAGGGCAGCGTGATGTGCAGAAGCTGCTTCCACTTGCGCGCGCCGTCGATCTCCGCCGCCTCGTAAAGCTGCGGGTCAATGCCGGAGAGCGCCGCGAAGTAAATTATCGTGCCCCAGCCCGCGCCCTTGTAAATATCCGTGACGATCAGCATCGGCACGAAGTAGCGCGTATCGGTGAGCACCTGAATCTGCTCGCCGGAAATCGAATTGATGATGCTGGTGACAAGGCCGGTGTCCGGGTCGAGCATGTTCATGATCAGGCCGGAGAGAACAACCCAGGAAATGAAGTTCGGCAGGTACAGAAGCGTCTGCGAAACCTTCTTAAACTTCATGTTCTTCATTTCGTTCATCATCAGCGCGAGGATGATCGGGATCGGGAAGCCGCACACCATCTTCAGAATCGAGATGTAAAGCGTGTTTCCGAACACCTGCAAAAACTGCGGTCTCGTCAACAGATCGACAAAGTGATCAAAACCGACCCACGTGCTTGCCGCCGTATCATACGGATTGTAATCCATGAACGCGATCACGTTGCCGAAAATAGGGATGTACCGGAAAATAATCAGGAAAATCATGCCGGGGAGAAGCAGAAGATATAGCCACTTATCGCGGACAACATCTTTACGAAACCGCTCCCAAGCGCTCAGCTCATGTGCCGGCTTGGCTGCTGCTACCATAAGTCTACCTCCTAGAATTTTGTAAAACCGATTCCACAGGCCCACAGCGCGAAGCCCCGGCAGCATCCCTTGTATTCGTCTCTCTGACGAATACAAAAAACAGGGTACCCTGTTTTGCGGAAAAGCTGCTGAAAACGGCCCGAGCCGCGCAACTGCCCATACTGCATCGAAACGCACCGCGGCCCTTAACATAAAAGCCCCAGCGCATCTCACAAAAAACACAGCATTCCGTTTGGTTTATGCCGTAATTTTATCACCCGTTTTTGTGAATGTCAACAACAAAAATTCGTGCAGATTGGCTTTTTTCGCAAATTTCACACATGTTGCATTCTATTATGCTAAACCGAAAAATCGATAAAACGCACCTAATCCAATACAAGTTTTTGCTGAAATTCCGTTCTTTTTTCTCTATACTGTGCAGAAAAATTTGCAGCCCTGCGCGCGCACGCGTCAAATCAAACGCGTTCAAATCGGCCTTCCAGCGCCTTTTTTTATGGGACTTTTGTCCGGTTTTGCAGGAATGTGGAACCGGTTCCCCATTTTTTCATGCTGCTATTTTCCGTATTTTGGTATTGCGGCATTATAAATACAACTTTCTTGTATTTTTAAAATTGTTAAATTTTGTATGTAATTCAATCAATTATGAACAGAGGCAAAACGCACAAAAATAAAAGTTTACAATTTTGTAACCTATCGTTAACGAGACAAAAACTGCCCCCTTTGGTTGTGCATTCTCGCTAACCGGCGCCGCGCATTTGGCGTTTTCTCTGTTTACCCACCCAACTCATTTGGAGATATATCCTAAAAAGTTTTGTATCGGTTTAAAGCCGCAAAGACATTTCTCCGGTTTTTCGGCGCAAAAAAGTGTACAGACCGCGGCTGGGGCTTGCAATGCGCGCAAAAACGCCTTATACTTGCCCTATACCATATAAAAGGAACAAAGGAGACGATGCCATGATGAACCGAGCAGAATTTGACCGGCAGGCCGAGGCCCATCGCGCGCTGCATATTCTGGCCGTGCGGGACGGCGAGGCCGTGTTCCGCGCCGACTACGACGAGGAGATTCGGCGAAACCAGTATTCCGCCACAAAGAGCTTTACGAGCGTCGCCGTCGGCATCGCCGCGGGCGAAGGGCTGCTCCGGCTCGACGAGCGGCTGACCGACGCCTTTGCGGACGACCTGCCGCCGCATGTCAGTGAGAACCTCGCGCGCGCCACGGTGCGCGACCTGCTGACCATGTGCCTCGGGCAGGACAGCGGCTTTCTGATGGGCGGCCAGCGCCCGTTCCTGCGCGAGCAGGACTGGGTGCGCTACAGCCTCGCGCAGCCGTTTCCCCACGCGCCGGGGACAAAGTTCCAGTACAACAATGTGGGCCCGTACCTCGCCGGCGTGCTCGTGCAGCGCCGCGCGGGCTGCACGCTCGATAAATACCTGACGCCGCGCCTGTTCGAGCCGCTCGGCATCACAGCCCCGACGTGGGAAACCGACCCGCTCGGCTATTCCTTCGGCGCGGGCGGCCTGTTCCTCTGCGTTTCGGAGCTTCTGCGCTTCGGCGAGCTGCTTCTCGCCGGCGGAAAATGGAACGGGCGGCAGCTTCTCCCGGCCGAATACGTCGCCGAGGCCTCGGCCAAGCAGGTTGAAAACGGCGCGGAGGGCTACGGCTATCTCTTCTGGCGCGGCGCGCACAATTCGTTCCGCGCCGACGGCAAATACGGCCAGTTCGCGATCGTCCTGCCCGACGACAACGCCGTCATCGCCGTCAACGCGGAAAGCCGCGAGCAGAACCGCCTGCTCGCCTTCCTGCTCGAAAACAAGGCGCTGCTCCTCGGCGGTATGTAATTCTTCTGCAATGTGCACTGTATTTTGTCCCGCACTGTAAAGTACGTTTCCTTTACGCAAGTGCTTCGGCTGTGCACGCCGCGCATGCGGCCCTTTCGATTCGCCAAAGCCGACGCGCCGCCCCGGTTTTCCGCATGCCGGCCGCGCCCCCGAAGCCACCGGGGGCGCAAATTTTTTCCGTGCGGCAGCGCCTTGTCCGCTTGACGTTTACCGCTGCGCGTTATACAATAGATACAGAATGCGGGACGCGCTCAGGTGCAGAGCTGGACGCCGTCCGAATCCTCGCGGCGCAAAGCGATCACCGCGCCGCGGATCAGATAGGCCGCCGGGTCGCCCAGCGGGCTCACACCGACGCACTCCACGCGGGTGCCGGAGATCAGCCCGATATCCTGTAAGCGCCGGCGCATCGCGCCCTGCGTCTCGATGGCGCGCACCACGGCGCTCTGCCCGCACCGCAGTGAGGAGAGCGCCCGCTGCTTTTCCGTTTGTTCCATAAACATGTCCCCCTTTTCTCTGCTCTCAGTGTATGCGGGCGGGCTGCTTTTGGTGCACCGGCGCGGGCGCGGCGCCCCTAAAATCTCAGTTATCAGAAAGGTTGATTCCAATGGCAATGAAAGTCGGCATTCAGCTCTATTCCGTGCGCGACGAAATGAAAAAGGACCCGATCAGCGCGATCCGTCAGGTCGCTGAAATCGGCTACAAGAACCTCGAGTTCGCGAGCTCCAGCGCAGACACCGACCCGGGCGTCGGCTTCGGCGTGGACGCGGACACGATGGCAAAGCTGCTCGAGGAGACCGGCGCAAAGATGGTCAGCGGCCACATCCGCCCGATCGACGAGAACACGATCGGCGCGATCATCGAATAACACGAGCAGATCGGCACGAAGTACCTCGGTCAGTCCGCCGATTTCTACACGAGCTACGACCACCTGATGGAGCGCTGCGCCTATTACAACTGGGTCGGCGAGAAGCTCGCGGCGCACGGCATGCAGTTCCTCATTCACAACCACTACCACGAGTTCCAGAAGCTGAACGGCAAGGAGATCCTGTACCACATCATGGACAACACGGACCCGAGATACGTCAGCTTTGAGCTCGACACCTTCTGGGCGATGCGCGGCGGCATGGACCCGGTCGAGGTTATGAAGCGCCTCGGCTCCCGCCTGAAGCTCGTCCACCAGAAGGATTTCTCCAAGACCTCCGCGTCGCCGATCAACCTTTGGACGGTCAAGGACCCGGAGACGCTGATCACCCGTGACACCTTCGGCGAAGGCATGGACCCGAAGGATTTCTGCGAGATCGGCACCGGCATCATGGACATCCAGTCGATCATCGACACGGCGAATGCGCTCGGCGCGGAGTACATCGTCCTCGAGCAGGATCACACGCAGCTCACCCAGATGGAGAGCGTGCGCATCAGCATGGACAGCTTCAAGAAGTTCTCCGGTCTCGACTGGTAACGCCCATCGTGTTTTCCGCAAAAACACCCGCCGCGCGCTGCTTTCGGCTGCGGGCGCCATATCCCAGACAAAAAGCCGCAGGCCTTTACAGGTCTGCGGCTTTTCTCTTTTCCTGCCCTTATGCGTCGAATCGCGGCTCGTCCTCCCCGCCGGGCAGCGCGTGCAGCACGTCCTCGAGCCCGCAGCGCCGGCAGACGTCCGTGAGCCCCGAAAGGATCTCATCGCGCGGGAAATTCCGCGCTTCAAGCTCCGCATCCGGCAGCGCGTTCAGCGCGCTGTAGAAGCGGAGCGCTGCCGCCAGCCCGTCCCGGTCGTCCGGGTCAAGGCGCTCGTAAAGCAGATCCTCCGCCGCACACAGCTCGCCCGCGCGGACCATGGCCAGCAGCGTTTCCGTAAGTTCCGCGCCTGATGCACCGCTTTTTTGCTGCAAAACAACATCCGCCCGGCGCGCCGGCGTTTTCCGGAACAGCACGCGCGCCAGCGTCTCCGCGATGATCTCAATTTGGCGCATCAGCCAGTCCTGATGGTACATGCGCTCGCCTCCCTGCATTCTGCTTCCAGTATAGCAGGATGCGGCGCAGGCGTCAATCCCCCCCGTACTGCTCGTCGAGGTCGTTTTCGAGCGCGATGCGCAGCAGCCGGTTGTACTTCGCCGTGCGGTCGCTGCGGCACGGCGCGCCCGACTTGATGAACCCGGCATTCACGGCGACGGCGAGGTCGGCGATCGTCGTGTCCTCGGTCTCGCCGGAGCGGTGGGAAAGGATCGTTTTCATGCCGCTGCCGCGTGCGAGCTCGATGGCCGTCAGCGTCTCGGTCAGCGTGCCGATCTGGTTCGGCTTGACGAGCAGCGCGTTCGCCGCGCGTCGCTCGATACCCTCGCGGATGCGCGCGGGGTTCGTGACGAACAGGTCGTCGCCGACCAGCATCGTCTTTTTGCCGATGCGCTCGGTCAGCGTCGTCCACGCCGGGAAATCCTCCTCGCCGAGCGGATCCTCGACCGAGCGGATCGGGTACTTCTCGCAGAGCTTTTCCCAATAGCCGATGAGCTGCGCCGAAGAATAGCGCGTGCCGCGCTTTGGCAGCAGGTAGCCGTCCTGCGCCGCCCACTCGCTCGAGGCGGCGTCCAGCGCGATCTGGATCTCGTCGGTCGTGTAGCCCGCGGCGCCGATCGCCTCGAGGATCACCTCGATGGCCGCTTCGTCGCTCGCGAGATCCGGCGCAAAGCCGCCCTCATCGCCGACAGCGACCGAAAGCGAGCGGCCTTTCAGGATGCCGCCGAGCGCGTGGTAGACCTCGGCGCCCATGCGCACGGCGTCGGAAAACCGCTTCGCGCCGACCGGCATGATCATAAACTCCTGTATGTCGATGTTGTTCGACGCGTGCGCGCCGCCGTTGAGGATATTCATCATCGGCACAGGCATTTTGCGGGCGTTCGCGCCGCCGAGAAAGCGGAACAGCGGCTGGCGGTAGTGCGCTGCGAGCGCTTTTGCGGCCGCGAGCGACACGGCCAGCATCGCGTTTGCGCCGAGTTTCTCCTTGTTTTTCGTGTTGTCGAGCTCGATCAGAATGCGGTCCACCTCCTGAACCGTCACCCGCGGGATGTGCTCGAGCACCGGGGCGATCGTCTCCGAAACGCCCGCGACCGCCTTCTGCACGCCCTTGCCGCCGTAGCGCTTTTTATCGCCGTCGCGCTTCTCGTGCGCCTCAAACTTGCCGGTCGAGGCGCCGGATGGCGCGTTCGCCACGCCGACCGAGCCGTCGCTGAGCACCACGGTCGCGCTCACGGTCGGCGTGCCGCGGGAATCGAGCACCTCCGCCGCAAAAACCTTCTGAATTTTCATAAGCCTCACCCTTCCTGCGTCTTTTGAAAATAGTCTGCGCATTTCGGAAAGGGTTTATACCAAATAAAAGGAGGACCGCCCGCCGCTTTCCGCAGGGACGATCCTCTTTCGATCCATTCAGATATGTGTGCGCATCGCAGGAAACGCAGGGCTTCTATGCCCCTGCGCGTTTTCTCCGCCGAATTTCGCTTGGCATGAAGCGTGCCGAATCAAGCGCGCACTGTAAAACCAGATGGGCTTTACAGGGTCATGCCCAGCTCCACTTCATCGTCGTCGCTTCTGCCGGTTTCCGTAAATCCGATTTTCTGATACAGCTTATACACCGCTTCATTTTCGGGGTTACAAGTGAGCAGAACGGTTTTTGAGCTTCCAAACGGCGCCGAAGCAATGTACTCGAGAATTTTCCGCAGCGCCCCTTTGCCATACCCATTCCCCTGAAAAGCGCTGTCGATCATCATGTGCCAAATATTATACGCTTCTTCATCGTAATCATAGATAACCATGACGTAGCCGACCATTTTATCTGCTGCGTATATGCCAAACGGCGCGCATTGGCTGTAGTAGACATACGCCTGCGCAAGACTGCGAATGGGGTTTGAAACATACTTCTCCTGTCCTGCTGCAAGCTTCAAGCCGAAGCAGTCCAAAAAGTTGGATTCATCGATTTTCCTTAGGGTGATATTGTCCATTATTTTCCTCCATGATCGGGAGGGTTAACGCAAGAATACCCTCCAATTTATGTGTTTCCGAATATTCTGCATCGCCATAATGAACAACCCCTTTTCAAAATTAAATTCAGGCTTGGCTTTATATCACTTACACAAAGTTCGACGGGTTCACGCGGTCGCCGTTCTGGTACACCTCAAAGTGCAGGTGGTTGCCGGTGGAATTACCGGTGGAGCCCGCATACCCAATAACCTGTCCCTTCTGCACGTATTCGCCGGCCGATACCGCAAGCGAGCTGCAATGCGCGTAGCGCGTGGAATACGTGTCGTTGTGCCAAATCAGCACGTTATTGCCCCAAGACCAGTGGTACTCGGCCGAGATGACCTGACCGGATTCCGAAGCGTAGATCGGCGTGCCGTAGGGGATGCCGATGTCGAGGCCCCTGTGGCCGTTGTTGCCGTAATACTGCGTGATGCTCTCGTAGCCGTAGCCGGCGAGCGGCCAGCTGAACGAAAGGCTGCCGGTATTCAAAACGCTGCTGTCGTTGTTCGAGCCGGAGCCGGACGAACCGCCGCTCTGGTTCTGCTGGTTCTGCAGCGCCTGCTGGCGCTCCTCTTCCTCGCGGGCCGCCTGCTCGCTGCGCTGGTCGATCAGCGTCTCAAGCTGCGAGAGGTATTCGGCGCTCTCGGCCTCATTCTCCGCGATCAGGTCCTCTGCCTCAGCGCTCTGGATCTGCAGTTCCTCGATCAGCCGGGCGTTTTCCTCCTCCATTACCTGAAGATCCGCCTGCTTGCTCTCAAGATCCTTCTTCTGGTCGGCGAGCTCCTCCTTCTGAACCTTCAGCTCGTCGCGCTGCTCCTGCGTGAGGAGCATGTATTCCTTAATCTGTTCCATCAGCTGCTTATCGTGGCGGGTGACACTCTCCATCGCCTCGGAGCGGATCGAAAAGTCGTACAGGCTCGTGGAATCGAGCAGAATCTGCAAAGTCGTAAGATCGCCGCCGGCCTTATAGAGCGCGCTCAGGCGCACCTTGAGCTGCTCGAGCGTGTCGGCATATTCAGCGTCGGCCTTTTCGATTTCATCCTCCAGCGCGCTGATGCTGTCGTTCAGCTCGTCGATACGCGCGCGGGCGAGGTCGATGCTCTCCTGATAATTCTGGATCTGCTCGACAAGCGTCGCCTGATACGCTTCGGCGTCCGCCGTTTCGGAGCGCAGCGCGTCGAGCCGCGCGTTCAGCTCCGCCGCCTCGGCTTCGTTTTGCTCCTGCTTCGCCTTGACCTCGCTGATCTGTGCGTCGTATTCGCTTGTCGTCGTCGCAAAAACATTCGTGGAAACCAGCAGTGTCAAAGCCAGTATACCGGAAATAATGCGCATGTTCCTTTTCTTCATATGCAAAACTCCATAACTGCACCGCACAAAGCCGCGGGCTTTTTTGTTCTGCAATATAATATATTACAAACCAGTAACTTTTTCAAGCCTTTTTTGAAATAAATTTGTAATTATCTTTTACAAAAGCAAAAATGCTCACACTTCCCACAAGGACCCGGCTATTCTTTCTTCAATTTTCAGCAAATCCGCCATACTCCCGATACACTGCACCGCATCTGCATCCGCAAGCCCCGGCGC
>OLPX01001996.1_pt1 | contig 12943 bp, 10 predicted proteins | sample 1672491 | NCBI WGS metagenome assembly OLPX01 (sample SAMEA3136692, study PRJEB25190) | human gut metagenome | biome: human gut; feature: human-associated habitat; material: faeces | place: Austria | collected 2013 | reverse complement strand
CGCGCGCTCGAGCGCGCGCGGCCGCACCTGCGCCAGCTCCAGGAACAGGAGCCCCAACACAGGGCCTGCCAGCAACGCTGCCAACACGAGGTTCGCCGGCGTGAATGCGGTATCCCAGGTAGGAACCGTGTCCACGTTGTACGCCATGGACGTGCACGCGATAAGCGCGATTCCTGCCAGACAGGCCAACGCCAGCCATGGCTTCGCCACGGCATCGGGAAAGCGCTCCTTGAACGCCATCATCCAGTACGAACCTACCAGGAACAGGAACGCGACAGCGCTCAGAACCTCGTTGGACAGCGGCGAGCGGCCGACGCCCGAGAACACGTGCAGCGCGTTCGCGGGCGTTCCGAGGTGCGTGGCCGAGGCGATGAACCCGATCAGAACCACGCTGAACGGCAGCGCGATCATACGGTCGATGCGCACTGAGGCCGTGCGGTCGCGCGACCAGAGCCGCACGAGCGCGAGTGCCAGGAACGCAACGACGCCCGCCGGTGCGAGCGAGGTGAACAGGCCCAGCGAGAAGGCGTCGAATCCGCTGGTCATAGATGAAGCTCCGTTCGGTTCACGATGCTGCCTCCCTGCTTTTCGGCTCGTTCGGCCGCAGGCGACGGCAGGATGAGGAGGTTGGGGCGCGTGGCCGATTCGTCCGGCAGCGGCAGGATGGAGCGCACTGCGTCGGGGTGGCGGTCGGTCAGCTCGGACGTCAGCCCGAACTCCAGCGCGCGCAGCGGGCAGGCTTCCACGCAGACAGGCTGCTCGCCGTCGACGAGGCGGTCGCGGCAGCCGTCGCACTTGCTGCTGCGTTTCAGGCGCGCGTCGATATGCGGTGCGTGGTAGGGGCAGGCCATGGTGCAGTAGCCGCAGCCGATGCACTTGGTGGCATCGGGCCAGACCAGCCCGAGCTCGTCTTTATGCATGGCGCCGGTGGGGCATACGCGGGTGCACACGGGGTTGTTGCAGTGGTTGCACGAGATGGACACGTGGTAGGCGAACGCGTCCTGCGAGAACGTCCCGTCGACATCGGGTTGCCAGGAGCCGCCTTCGTAGTCGATGACCATGCGGAAGGCCATGTCCGGTCCGTGGTCATGGTAGTCCTTGCACGCTATGACGCAGGTTCTGCACCCGGTGCAGCGCGTATTGTCGTAAAAGAAGCCCCGTGGCATAATGCCGCTTTCGGTCGGAAACGATGGAAGACGAAGACGATTCTACCACGAAGGCCCGTCGATTCCCCGGAGCCCGTTCGGGCGGCGCCGTGCGCGGGGAAGCCCCGTCCTGGGGAAGGGGGCCTTCGTTCGAAGATGCGAAGGGGCGCCCCTGCGGCGCCCCTTCGAGTGGCGGATGCCGGTTAGGCCACGCCCGTCACTTCCTTCTCATTGGCGATGGCGCCAGTGGTGTCGCCGGGCTCCTTCGCCGCCGGGCACGGCAGGATTGCGATGGAGGGCGTCGTCTCGTCGGGCGACGGCATCGGCGCAATGCCTGCCACCGTTCCTTCGTGCTTCGCCCTCAGCTCCTCGATGTCGCCGAACTCCAGCGCGCGCAACGGGCAGGCCTCCACGCAGATGGGGCTCTTGCCCTCGGCCACGCGGTCGGCGCAGCCGTCGCATTTCACGCCCTTGCCCAGGGCCTTGTCCACGATGGGCACGTTGTAGGGGCACGTCTCCACGCAGGCGCCCACGCCCGTGCATTTTTCCTGGTTGATGTGCACCAGGCCCGTCTTGGTATCCTTCTCGATGGCACCCTGCGGGCACTTGGCCATGCAGGCCGGCATCGCGCAGTGCTGGCAGCCCAGCGACACGTGGTAGGCGAACGCGTCGGACGTGAAGGTGCCGTCGCCCACGTCGCTCCAGGCGCCGCCCTCGTAGTCGTACACCTTGCGGAATGCGATGGTGGCGGACAGGTCCTTGTAGTCCTTGCACGCCATCTCGCAGGTGCGGCAACCCGTGCAGCGCGTGCTGTCGAAGAAAAATCCGTACTGAGTCATGTGGTCCTCCCCCCGTTAGGCTTTCGTGATCTGGGCGATGATGGAGTGCGCCGGGCCGTTGCCCTTGGCAAGCGGCGTCGGGCGGTACGTGGTCAGCGTGTTGACGCACGCGCCCTCGTCCACGCGGTCGCCGTTCATGTCGGCCTTGTGCCACGCGCCCTGCGGGATGCCGATGGTGCCCGGGATGATGCGCGGCGTGACCAAAGCCTCGATGCGGATCTCGCCGGCGGGGCTCTTCACGGCCACCGTGTCGCCGCTGGCGATGCCGCGCGACTCGGCGTCGGCGGGGTTGATCCACAGCTGTTGGCGCGCCACCTGCTCCAGCTCGGGGATGAAGCCGAAGGAGGAGTGGGTGCGGCTCTTGTGATGGAAGCCCGTGCAGTACAGCGGGTACTCGTCGGTCACCGAGCCGTAGCCCTGGAAGCCGGGCGTGAACACGGGGATGGGGTTGATGACGTCGCCCTCTTCGAGCTCCCACGTGGCGGCGATCTCGGCCAGCTGCTCGGAGTAGATCTCGATCTTGCCCGACGGCGTGGACAGCGGGTTCTTCACCGGGTCGGTGCGGAAGTCCACCAGGCCGATGGCCGGCTCCAGCGGACGCTTGTACACGCCCTGCTCCTTGATCTCGTCCCAGGTGGGCATGTTGCCGTCGGCTTTCGCGCCGGCCTCGTAGAGCTCCTTGATCCAGTCTTCCTGCGTCTTGCCCTCGGTGAACGCGTCCTTCTTGCCGAACTTGTCGGCGATGTCGGCGCACACGTCGTAGCTGGAGCGGCACTCGCCCGGCGCTTCCTGCGCGGGCCCGCCCACGACGACGGCGGTGTAGTATTCGGAGTAGCCCTGCGTCTGCATGTTCAGCTGCTCGGAGCGCATGGCGTCGGGCAGCAGAATGTCGGCGTACTTGGCGGAGTCGGTCATCACGGTGTCCCACACCAGGATGAACTCCAGCTTGCTCTCGTCTGCCAAAACGTCGTGCGTGTAGTTGATGTCGCCGTGCTGGTTCGTGATGCAGTTGCCCGCGTAGTTCCACAGGAACTTGATGTCGTTGTTCAGCTTGTCGGCGCCCACGATGCCGGCGTTGGTGGCCGTCATCTCCTTGCCGTGGTCCACGGCGTTGATCCACTGGTACACCGGGATGGCCGTCTTGATGGGATTCTCGAACGGCAGGCTTCCCACGAGATAGGTGGGCGGTTCGGCCTCGCGCTGGCCGGTGTTCGTGCCGGGCAGGCCGATCTTGCCGATGAGCACGGGCAGCATGCAGATGGCGCGCGACGTGTCCTCGCCGTTCGTGTGGCGCTGCGGGCCCCAGCCTTGGCAGATGAACGGCGCCTCGGCGGCGGCGATGTCGGCTGCCAGCTGCTTGATGCGCTCGGCCGGGATGCCGGTGATGGGGGCGGCCCACTCGGCGGTCTTCTCTACCATGTCGTAGCCGGTGCCCATGATGTAGTCCTTGTAGGACTTGTTCTGGCCCTTGGCGCTCTCGGGCATGGTGTCCTCGTCGTAGCCGACGCAGTACTCGTCCAGGAAGCCCTTGTCCACCTGGTCGTTCGCGATCCACTCGTGCGCGATGGCGGACGCCAGCGCGGCGTCGGTGCCGGGACGGATGGGCAGCCACTCGTCCGGATGCCCCGAGCACGACTCGTTCATGCGGTAGTCGATGTTCACGATCTTGCCGCCGCGGCCGGTGACGGACTCGCGCACCTTCGCGAAGTCCCACACGGCGTTCGCGCCGCCCATGCGGGTTTCCGCCGGGCTGTTGCCGAACATCACCACGAGGTCGGAGGCGCGCTCGGCCTCGGAGAACGAGGAGGCGTGCACGTTGTCGTACGGGCTGCACTTGCTGCCGTACATGAAGGGCAGGGCGACCTGCAGCATGTGGGTGGAGTAGTCGTACGCCTGGTTGATGTAGCCGCCCAGCAGGCCCAACAGACGCAGGCCCGGCTGCTTGCCGGTGGTGGAGTACATGCCGGTGGCGTAGTTCACGTAGATGGCCTCGTTGCCGTACGTGTCGATGACGCGCTTCAGCTCGCTGGCGATGGTGTCGATGGCCTCGTCCCAGCTGATCTCCTCGAACTTGCCTTCGCCGCGCTTGCCGACGCGCTTCATGGGCTTCGTCAGACGATCGGGGCTGTTGATCCAACGGCGCATGGAGCGGCCGCGCAGGCAGGCGCGCGCCTGCAGATCGACGTCGCCGGTGTTGTCGGACTCCATGTAGACGATCTTGCCGTCCTGGGAGTGCCACTGGAAGACGCAGTTGCCGCCGCAGTTGACGTTGCACTGGCTCCACGAGATCTGGTCGGTCGATGCGCCAGCGCCCTCGCTTGCGGCGCCCTTCTCGTCCTTCGGCGCGCAGCCGTACAGCGCGGTCGATCCGGCAGCGCCGGCAAGCGCCAGGCCGGCCAGCGATCCCTTGACGAACGTGCGGCGCGATACGCTCGATTCGTTCATGGTCATGGTTCCCTCCTCTTGCTTCGATTGTTCCTCTCGCCTGTTCCAAAGTACCGGAAACAGCTGGCGGGGGAATCACACTCGTCATGTGATTTAAGAACAAAACCCCAGGTAGGAGTCATCACTATTCTCTGAATCCCCCGTTTCGGAGCCGACGGCTATGCTACCATGCGAAGCGTCGTGCAAGCTGGGATAGGAGGGGTCGTGGAGCAAAGCTCATCGCGCATGCATGTGTCCAGTTGGGGCTACGCATGTTTTCTCACGGTGAACGCCACGTCCATTTGGGGCGGTGTCTTCCCGTTTCTGCCGCTCGAATTCCAGACGGCGGAGATCACCCTCACGTTCTTCCTAGCCCAGGCGCTCGCGTTCGGCGGCGCGTTCGTAGCCAGCATGCTCGGATCGTACTACTTTCCGCGCGGCGCGCGTGTGATGCTGGTGTCGCTGAGCGCGCTGTTGGTGTTCGCCGGGTCGGCCTGCCTTATCGCGGCCATGTACGTGCAGGCGGCCACGCTCCCGCTGGTGTTCGCCGGTGGCGTGTTGCTGGGCATCGGGTGCGCGGGCATGTTCATGCTATGGCAGCGCTACTTCGCGTCGCTGCCGTCGGCCGAGGGCAACTTGCGGCTCATCGTGGGCACGGCCATCGCGCCGCTCATCTACTTTGCGCTGTACCTCGTGCCCATCGCGCTGACGGCTTTCCTCATACCGCTCGTGTTCGTGCCCTTGTGCGGCCTTTGCATCGCGCTTTCGGTGCGCGAGATGCACGTGGACCAGCCTATGTTCGAGGACGTGCCGCAGCAGCATCCGCGCGTGTATCGGCAGGTGGTGGCCGACTATTGGCGCAGTGCGCTGTGCGTGGGGTCGCTCGCGTTCGCCAGCGGCGTCATCCGCGGCATCGCGCTTCTGCACGAGGATATCGGCGCAGTGGTGAACAGCGCGTCGATGCTGGGCTCGTTGGTGTCGGCGGTGGTGCTGTTGGTGCTGTGGTACCGCATGAGCTTCCGGTTCGGGCTGACCTCGGTGTTCCGTGTGGTGTATCCGCTCATCATCACGGGGTTCTTGCTGCTGCCGTTTTTGGGTGCGACCTATCTCAACCTGTTCGCGGCGCTTACGTACATGGTGTTCTCGCTCGTGCAGATGCTCATGATGATGCAGTGCGCGCAGATCTCGCGCGACCGCGGCATCAACCCGGTGTTCATCTACGGGTTCTTCGGCGGCGTGGCCTACATCATGCAGAGCGCCGGCTTCTTGCTGGGCTGGGTGAGCGACTTCATGTGGATCGGCGGTCGCGAGTGGTTGTTCATCGTGGCCATGGTATCGAGCTACGTGCTGGGCCTCACGCTGCTGGCGGCCACGGGCACGCTGTTCAAATCGCTGGCGGCGAAGGGCACGGTGACGGCCGATCCCATCGAGTTCCTGGCGGTCGGCGCGCCGGAGGAGCCGCGGCAGCAGAAGGCGGCGAAACCTGCGGCAAAGCGCCGACGGAATCGCCCTTCGGCATCCGAAGACGCGGGCGTCATCCGCGATCGCACGTCGAAGCAATGTCTCATGCTGCAGGAGGCGCACGGGTTGTCGACGCGCGAAACGGAGGTCATGGAGCTTATCGCGCGCGGGAACAGCATGGCCGCCATCGCCGAGCGCCTGGTCATCAGCGAGAACACCGTGCGCACGCACGCGAAGCACATTTACACGAAGCTCGACATCCACCGTCGTCAAGAGCTGTTGGACATGCTGCATGAATGAGGGCGGGCTTCGCCACGATCCCAAGTGCTATACTGATGCCCGATCGACTGAAAGGCGTAGAGCATGGCACAGGATCTTCCCAACGGGTTCACCGGTTTCTCGCAACGCAGGCCCAACGGCTTCGTGTCGGCGAGCGCGGCGATGGGTACGCCGCGATACGTAGGCGAGCAGCCTCCGGCGGGCAACGCGGCCAACAAGGGCGCGTACGAGGCGGCCACGGCGGCGTTCAGCAGCGGAGCGGAGGGCGCGTTCCAGTACGCGCGCGACCACGCGCGGCCCGACGGCGAGCCGGCCCAATTCGACCCCGACAAGCTGCGCCTCATTCCCGACGTCGACCGCCGCTGGTCGTGGACCGAGATCGACCTCAACGCCATCCGTCATAACACGAGCGCCGTCAAGCAGCGCATCGACAACGGCGTGCGCCTCATGGCCGTGGTGAAGGCCGACGGATACGGTCACGGCGCGGTGCGCTGTGCCAAGACCGCGCTCAACTCCGGCGCCGACTACCTGGGCGTGGCCACGGTGAACGAAGCCATCGAGCTGCGCGAGGCGCTGGTAAACGCGCCCATCCTCGTTCTTTCGCAGCCGCCCGAGACGGCCATCCCGCTGCTTCTGGCTTACAAGGTCATGCCGAGCGTCTATACCTCCGAGTTCGCCATCCAGTACGCCGAGGCCGCCGACGCGTACGGCGTGCGCGCTCCGTACCACCTGGCGGTGAACACGGGTATGAACCGCATCGGCGTGCGCCACGACGAAGTGGTCGAGTTCATGGGGCAGGTGAGCTTCCATCGCGCGCTCGACCTCGTGGGCACGTTCACGCACTTCGCCACGGCCGACTCCGCGGAGACGTTGGACTTCCAGATCCAGGTGAAGCGGTTCATCGAGGCCGTCACGGCGCTGCGCACGGCAGGCGTCAACCCCGGCATCGTGCATGCGGCGAACTCGGCCGCGGCCATCCGCTATCCTGACGTGCAGTTCGACATGGTGCGCCTGGGCATAGCCATGTACGGCCTGCATCCGTCGGGCGTCACGCGCCCGATGATCGACCTGCACCCCGCCATGAGCGTGCACGCGCGCATCACCGACGTGCGCACCGTGCCCATGAGCGAGGGCGTGAGCTACGGCATGAACTACCGCAGTCCCGGCAGCGTGAAGATATGCACCGTGCCCGTGGGGTACGCCGACGGCCTGCGTCGCGGCCTGTCGGGGCGCACCGACGTGATCCTCAAGGGGCAGCGCTGCCATCAGGTGGGCAACATCTGCATGGACCAGTGCATGTTCGAGGTGGATCTGCGGGTGTACGGCAGCCGGCGCCGGCTCGATCCGATGATTGGCGACGAGGTGCTGCTGGTGGGACGCGAGGGCGATTCCGTGATCACCCTCGACGACATGGCGAACACGCTGGGCACCATCAACTACGAGCTGGCCTGCGGGTTCAGCTTGCGCATGCCGCGCGTGTACGTGTAGGAAAGGGGATTCGCATGACCAAGCCGCATATTCCGCTCGACGAGATACGCGCGCAGGTGGAAGGGTGCCGCAAGTGCCCCTTGGCCGACGGCCGCACGCAGACGGTGTTCGGCGTGGGCAATCCCGAAGCACGCGTCATGATCATCGGCGAGGCGCCGGGCAAGAACGAAGACCTGCAAGGCGAGCCCTTCGTGGGCGCGGCGGGCAAGTACCTCAACGAGCTGCTGGCCGTCGCCGGGCTCGTCCGCGAGGACGTGTTCATCGCGAACGTGCTGAAGTGCCGCCCGCCCGGAAACCGCGACCCGCGTCCCGAGGAGATCGAGCTGTGCACGCCGTACCTGCGCGAGCAGACGCGCACCATCGATCCCGAGTTCCTGGTGACGCTGGGGAACTTCTCCACGAAGTTCATCCTGAAGACGGATATCGGCATCACGCGCCTGCACGGCACCGTGCAGCGCGCCGGCAAGTTCAAGGTGTTCCCCATCTTCCACCCGGCGGCCGCGCTGTACGACGGTTCCAAGCGCGAGGCGCTGGAGAACGACTTCGCCACGCTGGGCGAGCTGTTGCGCGCAAGCGAAGCCGAACGGGCCGCGGAGGCCGCCGCCAAAGCCGCCGAACCCCCGCACGTCGAGCAACCGCCGCTGCTGTAACGGCTCGACGCAAGCGCCGTCCGTCCCCTTGCCTCATACAGCCCCGTTAACGAAAGGTTTCTTTCGATAGCGGGGCCTTTTCGCAGCGTAACGAAAAAACAGCTGATTTCTTTCGTTAGCGGCTGGCTTAGTGCGCAGCCCCCTTCGGTTCGAGATTGCCCCTTTGGCGCTCGTGCAGCGGATCGAGGCCGAAATGGCAAAAAAGCATCGAATTCGGAATGCATCGCAAGCCTTGAGCAAGCGCCGTGCGCGGCACCAGAAGAAGTGCTCTTCGCAATCAGGCATTATGCGGGGTGGTTATCCGGAGCACGGTCGGCTCGCAGTCGATCCCAGGCGGCAACTTCCGAATTCGATGCTTTTTTGCCATCTGGGCCTTCGTTGGATGCGCGGGAGGGGGTGAGGCACTACAGCCACTTCTTGCGCTTGAAGATGATGATTTCGATCACGACGATGATTACCGATACGGCGATGATGGCTTCGTAGCCCCAGCGCCAGTCAAGGCCGGGCATGTTCGTGAAATTCATGCCGAACCAGCTGGTCAGCAGCGTCAGCGGCGCGAACAACGTGGTGATAACCGTGAAGAACTGCATCGTGTTGTTCTGCTGCAGGTCGATTTGCGTCTGGTACAGTTCGCGCAACTGCAAGCTGTACTCCTTGAGGGTGAGCGAGCGCTTCAACAGGCGTTCGGCCTGACGTTCCGCTACCAGGAATAGGCGGCTTTCCTCCTTGCTGAGCAGCCCGTTCTCGTTTTCGGCTATGCCGCTGGCCATGTCCACCAGCTGCTGGTAGTACGTGTCGATGCGCAGCAGCTTGCGCCGGAACGTCAGCATGGTGCGGCTGTTGGCGTTCTTGCCGCGATCGATGATGGACTCCTCCACGTCCTCCATGCGATCCTCCAGATCGGCCAGGAAGGAGAGGTCGTTCTTCATGAGCATCTTCATGAACTCGAACAGGCAGTGACCGACGGTGGGCTGCTTCAAAACGCCTTGCGAGGCGATTTCCTCGAGAACGCGCGCGCAGGTGGTGCCGTCGTCGAGGAACACCAGATGCGTGGCGTCGAAGTAGAACGCGAAGCAGAGCGGGTCGAACAGGATGTGGTTCTTGTTGGGCACGGCGAACGATCCGATGAGGCAGTGGGGGAACACATCGAGGTAGGTGTTCTCGACCGTGTATATGGAGCGCAGCGACTCCCGCGTCTCGGAGCTGAGGAAGCAGGCCTCGCCAATTTCCAGCGAGTTGAGCACTTCGACCACCGGCTGATCGGCGTCGATGGGCGTGCCTGCCGGGGCGGCTTGCAGGCGGTTGTGCAGAAAGTAGAGGTGAGCCATCGCGTTCTCCCAAACGAAACCCCGGGCGTCTTGCCCGCGGACCGGACGATTCCCCAGCTTACCATGCAGGAGCCTCCCTGCATGCTCTCCGGTTGCTCCGTTGGGGGATTGTTGACGCACGCCAGAACATTGAGAAACCCTTCCGGCGCGATTTCCTCCACTGGCCGGGTGGAAACATGCTCGTAACATAGGTGCGGCAGCGCCTTTGCTATACTGACGGCCACATCTACGAGACGGCACCGCTTTCGGTGCTGCTTTTGTATCTGAGACGAGAAGGGCAGTGACGTGTATCCCATCGAACAGGTAGAGGCGCTCAATCCCGAGGTGACGCGCATGGTGGTGCGCGCGCCCGAGATCGCGAAGAAGATCAAGCCGGGTCAGTTCATCATGCTGCGCATCGACGAGCAGGGCGAGCGCATCCCGTTGACCATGAACGACTGCGACCCGGAGGCGGGCACGATTACGATCATCTTCCAGGCGGTTGGCGCCACCACGATGCGCCTCGCCCAGATGAAAGCGGGCGACGCGCTGCAGGACTTCGCCGGGCCGTTGGGCAACCCCACCGAGCTGGAAGGCGCGAAGCGCGCGTGCGTCATCGGCGGCGGTTTGGGAACAGCCATCGCGTTTCCTCAGGCCAAGTGGCTGTACGACCATGGCTGCGAGGTGGATGTTATCACCGGCTTCCGCAACAAGGATCTTGTGCTGCTGGAAGACGAGATCAACCAGCATTCTACGCGCCAGATCATCATGACCGACGACGGCTCGAACGGCAACAAGGGCCTGGTGACACAGGCGCTGCAGCGGCGCATCGACGAGGGAGCGGACTACGACCTCGTGCTGGCCGTGGGCCCCGTCATCATGATGAAGTTCGTGGCCGCCACCACGAAGCCCTACGGCATCAAAACGTACGTGAGCATGAACCCTCTCATGATCGACGGCACCGGCATGTGCGGCGGTTGCCGCGTGAAGGTAGGCGACGAGTACCTGCACGCGTGCGTGGACGGCCCAGACTTCGATGGCCATCTGGTGGACTTCGACGACGCCATGCGTCGCGGCGTGATGTACCGGAGCTTCGAGGCCGAGGCGCGCGAAGGACGCTCGTGCGGCGCGCATGCGGGCGACGAGCGGAAGGGGGCCTAGCATGGCGCGGACGAACTACGAGGTGAACAGGCAGAAGACGCGCGTTCCCATGCCGGAGCTCGATCCGGTCGAGCGTGCGCAGACGTTCGACGAGGTGGCTCTGGGCTACTCCGAAGAAGAGGCGGTAGCTGAGGCGCGCCGCTGCATCCAGTGCCCGAACGCTCCGTGCGTGGGCGGCTGCCCCGTGGGCGTTCCCATCCCGCAGTTTATCGCGCAGGTGGCCGAGGGCAATTTCGCCCGCGCGTACGCCATAGTGAAGAGCGCGAACTCGCTGCCTGCCATCTGCGGACGCGTGTGCCCGCAGGAGACGCAGTGCGAGGGCGTGTGCACGCGCGGAAAGAACGGCGAGCCCGTTTCTATCGGTCGTCTGGAGCGCTTCACGTCCGACTGGGCGTTCGAGCACCCTGAGGAAGCGGCTGCGGCTATGGAGGAGTTCGCGTGCGAAGGCGAAGGGCTCGTCGAGCAGACGGCCGGCGATGACGCGGCGGCATCGATCGACCTTTCCGGCAAGCGCGTGGCCGTTGTGGGCTCGGGCCCGGCGTCGCTGACGTGCGCGGGCGAGCTGGCGAAGCTGGGCTGCGACGTGACCGTGTTCGAGGCGCTGCACAAGGTGGGCGGCGTGCTGACCTACGGCATCCCCGAGTTCCGTCTTCCGAAGGACCTCGTGCAGCGCGAGGTGTCGAAGCTGGGCGACAAGGGCGTGTCGTTCGAGGTGAACGCGCTGGTGGGCAAGCTCTACGACATCGACGAGCTCATGGAGGATCGCGGCTTCGACGCGGTGTTCGTGGGCACGGGCGCGGGGCTTCCCAGCTACCTGGGCATCGAGGGCGAGGGCCTCAACGGCGTGTCGGTGGCAAGCGAGCTGCTGACCCGCGTGAACCTTATGAAGGCGTACCTGTTCCCCGAGTACGAGACGCCGGTGTACGCTGGCAAGAAGTGCGTGGTGGTGGGCGGCGGCAACGTGGCCATGGACGCCGCGCGCACGGCGAGGCGCCTGGGCGCCGAGGTGACCGTGGTGTACCGCCGCGGCCGCGAGGAGATGCCGGCGCGCGCCGAGGAAGTGCACCATGCCGAGCAGGAGGGCATCCGTTTCCAGCTGCTGACGAACCCGACGCGCATCCTGGGCGATGAGAAGGGCTGGGTGTCCGGCGTCGAATGCGTGCGCATGGAGCTGGGCGAGCCCGATGCTTCCGGAAGAAGGCGTCCTGTGGAGGTTCCCGGTTCCGACTTTGTTATCGACTGCGACACCGTAATCATGTCCCTGGGAACCTCACCCAACCCGCTGATTTCCTCCACCACCGAAGGGCTGGATACCAACAAGTGGAAATGTATCGTTGCCGATGAAGAATTCGGAAAAACCTCCAAAGAAGGCGTTTACGCCGGCGGTGACGCCGTAACCGGAGCCGCCACAGTAATCCTGGCAATGGGGGCAGGCAAGGCTGGCGCTAAAGGAATAGACGAATACTTATCCAAGTAATACATTGCCTGCAATGGGGGCAGGCAAGGCTGGCGCTAAGGGAATAGACGAATACTTATCCAAGTAACTGAGTTTGGAAACAGGGAGATATAGCATCATGGTAAATCATATTGTTTTTTGGAATTTCAAGCCTGAACTGACGGAGCAGGAAAGAGAAGAGGCCGGTAAGATGATCCGGCAGAGTCTGGAAGCGGTCAGGGAAAAAGCGGAAGGGGTCATCAGACTGGAGGTGCGGATTAATGAGCTGGCATCCAGCAATAAGGATATCGCCCTGATTTCCAGCTTTGAAACGGTGGAGGCGCTGAATGCGTACCAGATTCATCCCGACCATGTAAAGGCGGGCAGTTTTGTCAAAACAGTGACCTGTGACAGGGCATGTTTTGATTATGAAGGCTGAGATTAATTGTAACGATTCCGCCTCTGACAGGGGCGGAGCGCTGAAAGAGGAGGAGTCATTATGCCCTGGTGTCCAAAGTGTAAAAACGAATATGTGGATGGCGTAAAGACGTGTGTTGACTGCGGCTGTGACCTGGTGGGTTCCCTGGAGGAAATGGAAAAGGAAGGCCTGATTTTCGGGACGCAGGAAGAAATGGAAGAACTGCTTTCCTTCCTTAAGGGGCAGCAGCTTTCCCAGGCCAAATTTTCAGGTCCTTTTTTTGACGGCCTGCGGAACATCCTGTATCAGGATGCCTCCGGGAATATGAAGGAAGCG
>OLPX01001989.1_pt1 | contig 12981 bp, 8 predicted proteins | sample 1672491 | NCBI WGS metagenome assembly OLPX01 (sample SAMEA3136692, study PRJEB25190) | human gut metagenome | biome: human gut; feature: human-associated habitat; material: faeces | place: Austria | collected 2013 | reverse complement strand
ATGGCCTCACGCAGGCGGATATATGACGTAAGAATCCGGCAGATATCCTCCCCGAAGCTCCATACCTCGTTATCCGCCCCTGATCCAAACAGGCCGATTCCGGATACCACATCTCCTTCAAAGCCCTTCTGCGGCTCCCTGTTTCCATGCAGGCGCATTACCGGACAGAAGCATGCATACTGGAACCAGCGGATAAAAAGCTTCCTGAAGGAAGGATCATCCCCTCTGGCGCCGTGAAAACCGCCGATATCGGTTGTCCACCAGGGTATTCCCGCCATGGCCATGGAAAGCCCCGCCCTCATCTGCCTGCGGAAGCATTCGAAGGTGCTGACAATATCACCTGACCAAACAAGCGCGCCATACTTCGCACTGCCGGCCCAGGCGGAACGAACCAGGTTTACGGGCATTTCATCCCCCTGCTCCTTCATACCTTCATAGAAGCCCTGTGTATACATTTTCGGATAAATATTTCCTACCTCCATTACGCTTCCCAGCTGATATCTGTAATTGGAATAGTCATAGGTAGTGTATTCCGGCTCCGCCACATCCAGCCAGTACAGCCTTGCACCTTTATCCCAGTAGTTCTGTTTGATTTTGCTCCATACATAGCTTCTGGCATCCGGGTTTGTAGCATCAAAGAAAAGCTCCTGGCCAAAGCAGGTCATGGCAATGCGCACACCGCTTTCTGTACGTACCAGATAACCTTTTTCCATCATTTCCTGGAAATTCTCCGAACGGTAATCCACGGTTGGCCATACGGAAACCATAACCCTGATTCCCATCTCGTTTAATTCCCTGCACATTCCCGGGACATCCGGCCAGTATTTTTCATCAAATTTATACTCGCCCTGTTGTGTCCAATGGAAGAAGTCCACAACAATCACATCCAGAGGAAGTCCCAGTGACTTGTATTTCCTGGCAACCTCCAACAGCTGCTCCTGTGTCTGATAGCGCAGCTTACACTGCCAGAAGCCCATTCCATAATCAGGCATCATGGGCGCTTTACCTACAAGCCCCATATAGGTTTCTTCTATTTCCGCCGGCGTATCTCCTGCAATAACAAGATAATCCAGCTCCTTCGTACATTCAGCAAGCCACTCCGTACCGTTTATACCGAAGGTTACCCTGCCTACCGCCGGATTATTCCATAGGAATCCGTAACCGATACTGGACACATAAAAAGGAACGCTTACCTGGGAATTTCTCTGCGCCAGCTCCAGCATACAGCCCTTCATATTCATATATTTCTGCTGATATTGTCCCATTCCGAATATTTTTTCATCATCATCCGCTATAAACCTGGAAACTGTACGGAAGGAATCTCCCGCTACAGCTTTAAATTCCCTGCCGTAAACATTTAAGGGCATACTGGGTGTGTCCTTCAGCCGTTTCCACTGCTCCTTAAGAAGAAGCTTTTTGTCCTGGTTATAGAAGGAAATCACGCCGTCCGCATTGACTGTTGCCGTGATTTTCCCGTTCGTAAGGGAACCAAAGGATTCATTTTTCCCGCTGTACATATTGGCATAGACAACAGCGGATGCATCCTTGTCATCATATATCTGTATTTCTCCCAGGCTCTCCGGCTTTTCCTCCAGCGCCCAGTCATGTCCGGTAAAAGAAGCATTCATGGTGGCCCTTATTCTGACCGCATTCTTCCCCCATGCTTCGATCTGCACTGTTTCATTATCGTATTGGTAAATAAGGCAGTTGTTTTTTTCTGAAATCATAATTTATCCTTTCTTACTCTGCTCTTCAGCTAAAAACAGGGTGCACACCCCACAGGATATGCACCCGGTAATTATTTATTTGCCCATGGATTCAAGGTATGCATCATAAGCCTGGTTCTGAATTGTCAGCAGATCCTGTAAGCCCATGTTATCCAGCTGTTTCAGGTAAGCATCCCATTCTTCATCGATGCCTCCGTCAACTACCCAGTGTGCGAACTGTGCTTCCACGTATTTATAAATATCCGTACCAAGAGATGTCAGCTGTGTCAGTTCTTCATCTGTGTATTTTACCATAGGGAAAGCGACTACATTGTCCTCAGCAACATATTTGCCATTGACAGCGTCCTCAGACAGCTTGATTCCATCGCCCTGGTCTGCAGGAAGGCTTACCTTATCATAGAATTCAGGATTCATATACTTCGGCCCGAAGTCACGCATGGAATTGGACCAGGCAGATGTATCCAGTGAACTTCCGTCAGTAGGAACAAGTACTTCATAAGTGCCGTCTCCGTTATCCTTCACCTGATCCGGAATGGAGCCATAGAAGGTCTGCAGTGAAGCCAGATCCGTATAGAAATCATCCGCCCATGCAAGAAGCTTCTCAGGATTTTCACAGTTCTTTGTGATTAAAAGCTCTCTGTCAGAAATATCAAGGAAGTTCTGCGCATTTTCAACATGATGTTTTCCATCAGGTCCTGTAACGGCTTCAAGAGGAATGAACTGTCCTGCGTTCAGACCTGTCTCAGCATCTGCAGTCCATGCGGAAACCAGGCCTACCTGTGAACCGCCTTCTGCCTGCAGTTTACTTCTTCTCATGGATTCTTCCTGGGTGAAGAACTCAGGGTCGATAATTCCCTTCTGATACATGTCGCTGAACCATTTAACTGATTCTTTATAGTTTTCTTCCACCGGCATGAATACAGGTTTCCCGTCTACAAGGCCCATATAGTTGTTATCCCTGCTTACCATGGTACCAAAGGGTGACAGATAGCTTCTCAAACATCCGCTTAAGGTATATAAGCTTACATTGCCGGTAATTCCGATTTCATTTGTGGGATCGCCGTCTCCATCCGCATCCTGAGTTGCAAATGCTTCCAGTACGCTTTCCAGTTCCTCATAGGTCTTGGGAACTTCCAGCCCCAGATTATCCAGCCAGTCCTTATTGATATACAGAACATTGCCGCATACCTCAGGCCTTAAGGGCAGCTTCTTTACAAGGCTGTAGATTTCCCCATTACGATCCTTTGCACGTGCCAGCAGCTCGGGTTCTTTTTCAAAAACTGCTTTCAGGTTAGGCATATTCTGATCAATCAGGTCGGTAAGCTCCAGGAAATAGTCCTTATTCTGGGCAATATCCGTATCCTTCAGGCAGATAGAACCAAAGAATGCATCAGGAAGGTCCCCGGATGCCAGCAGAAGGGATTTCTGCTCCTGCCAGTCACTGTCATAATAAACCTGCCACTCAATATTGATTCCATGCTTTTCTTCCAGTTCCTTCATAAATCCGCTTTCCAGGAAATCAGTAGGCCATGCATCCGTCCAGCGAACAGTTGCGATTGTATAGGTAGGAATATCCTCTGAAGCCGTATTATCCGCCGCAGCCTGGGTTCCTGCAGTATCCCCTCCCGATGCTGCCGTCTCCTTTGCAGCTCCGCCGCTTCCGCCGCAGCCTGCAAGCATGGATGCGGTCATTACTGCTGCCAGACCAATACTCAGTGCTTTTTTCCAATAGCTCATTTTCATCTCTCCTTTTCTTTAATAACAATTTATAATGTACATTTGCTTACGAAGCAAGTAATACCTTTGAAACAGTTCAGGCAGGTCCGCACAATCAGTGGACAGGCTGCCTGTAATTTTTCTCATCCCTTCAGGGAACCAAGCATAACGCCCTGATTGAAGTATTTCTGCACAAAAGGGTACATACACATAATAGGCGCCGAGGATATTACAATGATTGCATATTTAATCAGGTCGGCCATCTGCTTTGCCTCAACTGCGGCGGCGCCTGTGGTCATGGCGCTGATTTTCTGGTTGCTTATCAGAATATTTCTCAAAACAAGCTGCAGGGGCTGCAGTTCGGGACTTCTCAGGTAAATCAAAGCATTAAAGTAGGAATTCCACTGTCCAACCGCCGTCCACAGCGCGATTACCGCGATTACCGCCTTGGAAAGGGGAAGAACGATTTTGAAGAAGAAATTCAGGTTGCCGCAGCCGTCAATCTGGGCGGCTTCCCATAAATCATCCGGGATACTGTTGTTAAAAAACGTCCTTGCCACAATAATATAATAAGTAATAACAGAGAATGGAACTACCATTACCCAGAAATTATCAAGCAGGTTGAAATCCTTTACTACCAGATAGGTAGGTATCAGGCCGCCTGTAAAGAACATAGGGATCAGGTAGTAAATTGTAAACAGCTTCTTTCCGCACAATTCCTTTCTGGAAAGCGCATACGCGGCCGGAATATTTACCACCAGGGAAAGCACTGTCCCTAATAATGTATATAGTATGGTATTCTTATATCCGACCCAAAGCTGCGTATATTCCCCGAGCTTCATATATCCTTTGAAATTGATTCCTTTGGGCAGCAATACAATATTTCCTGCCGATACATCCGCCGGATTGCTGATAGAAGCAATAACAATGAAGTACATCGGATACAAAACAATTATTATGATGATAGCTGCCAGGAGATAAAGGAAAAAATCAAATACTTTGTCATTTGCTGATTTTCTGACTTTTATTCCGGTACTGGCCATTTCTTTTTGTCGCGCCATTTTTCTTCCCCCTATACCAGTGAAGTATCACTCATCTTCTTCGAAATATAATTCACAGAAAGGAGCAATACCAGGTTTATTATGTTGTTGAACAGGCCGATTGCCGCCGACAGGCTATACTGGCTGCTTACCAGACCCATCTTATACACATAAGTGGAAATAATCTCACTTGCACTGCTGTTCAGGGTATTCTGAAGCAGATAAACCTTTTCAAATCCAACGCTCATAATGCTTCCGGTACGGAGTATAAACATAATTGTTGCGGTAGGAAGAAGCATCGGGATATCGATGTTTACAAGCTTCTGCCATTTGCTTGCGCCGTCCATGGTAGCCGCTTCATACAGGGAAGGGTCTACCGCTGACAGGGCCGCTATATAAAGGATACTGTCCCATCCTACATGCTGCCATGCTTCCGTCCATACATAAATACTGGAAAAAGCGGAAGGCTGCCCCATAAGGTTGGGTAGTGTGATTCCAAGATAGCCCAGCAGTTTTGCTATAATCCCCTGGCTGGGAGACAGGAAGAGGATAATCATACCGCACATAACAACGGTGGATATAAAATGTGGAAGATATGTGGATACCTGGAAAAACTTTTTAAACCCTTTTCTTGTCATCTGATTGCACATCAGGGCCAGCGCAATCGGCAGCGGGAAGGTAACAATAATACTGTAGATACTGATTACCAGGGTATTCTTAATGGTAATCCAGAACTGGTAAGAATTAAAATACTGCCTGAAATACTTCAGCCCTGCCCAGCTGCTTCCCATAATTCCCCGGGCAGGCGTAAAATCCTTAAATGCAATGGTTACGCCGTACATCGGTATATAGGTAAATAGAAACATAATCACAAGAGAAGGAAGCATTAATAAATACAGGGAACTGCTTCTTTTTAACCTCTTTCCGAAACTGACCGGCTGTGCAACATTTACTGCTGATTTCTGTCGTGCCACTCTTTTCATCACTCCCTCTTATTTACAATTTTTGTGCTGTTTTCCGTCTATCAGTATATTAGTCATTAGTTTTGTTGAACAATTACACAAACAATTGTTTTTATTTATGGGTACATTGTACAGTTTCACAAACAATTTATCTATAAATTCTAAGTTCTTCTGTTAACAAAAAAAAGGGTTTTTCAGCAGACCTGAATAATAAAAAAATACACAATTTTGTTATTCACAGCTTAAAAATGTTAATCTTTATTAAAACTGTGCAAAAATTTATTGTTAAAGTATGCATAATCCCGGAAAATAACAAAAAAAAAGAAGACAGCCGGAAATATGTTCAGAATATGAACAATTTTCTCCGGCCGTCTGTTTTTCCCACAGTATCATTTTTCTTTTAATATACTGACCTTAACTCCTGTAACCGTTCAGAAACTAACTGCTACTAATTCTTAACCCTGTTTCTGTACTCATTTGGCGTACATCCCGCATAGTCCCGGAAGGTTTTGCTGAAATAGGAGAAATTGCTGTAACCCACATAAATGGATACGGTATTGATGGGCAGACTGCTCCGGGTCAGCATATTTTTTGCCTCCTCCACCCGTTTCTGCATCAGATAGGCACTGATGGAAATACCGGCCTCTTTTTTGAAGATTCTGGACATATAATCTACATTCAGATATACAAGCTCTGCCAGAGTCTCCCTTCTGATGTCCTGCTGGTAATGTGTGTCGATGTATTCTTTTAGCTGGTCTGCCACAGATTCACTTTTGTTGATATATTTCGTATATTCCACGGCAGCAGTCACCAGATGGGAGGCAAACTGCATGGCGCCATCCACACTCTCCAGGGCCTCCTGGTAATACTGTTCGTTCTCACTTCCGGCAAACAGCAGATGGGCCTTGATCTCCCTTGCGGCAAGCCAGGAATACGTTATCTGGGTAATGTCCATGCGGAAGCTTTTCAAAATGTCACGCGTGATCAGTTCACGCTCCGCAAGCTCTGTGAGATACTGCCGCATGCTGTTGATCAGAGCTTCCGGTTTCTGCTCGCCGAGAAGGGTCTCCCACACCGTGCGCTGTTTATTCTGATAGGCAATGCAGGGCTGTCGGAAATCGGACAGATACAGGACTTTATCCCACACGGTCAGACTGTTGTCCCGCATCTCCTGCAGTTGGGCAAGGCAGTCCGCCAGATCACCGATCCCGGCGCTGCTGCCGGCTCCGCACCAGATATCCATCTGCATGCGCTCCCTCAGCAGATTCCGGAAGGAGGAAAATACACCTTCCTCACTGAGCCGCTCCAGGTTCCCTGCAGTGCCCCGGCATATGACCGTATAGCTGTCTTTCCGGCAGGGCAGGACAGTTTCCACAGCCACCTGATATTCCTCAGCCAATTCCCCCAGAATATTTTTTATGATAAATAAAAGAATATTTTCATCCCAGTGCTCTCTTTTTTCTCTTCCCCCTCTGCCGGACAGGTGCAGGAGCACAGCCAGAAATCTGTCCTCCGGTTTATGATCCAGATGTCTTTTGCTGATTTCCTCCTCTATGGCGGATTGTTTTATCCTGCCGGTGAGCAGTTCAGACCAGAAGTTTTTCAGAAGGATTTCCCTGTTCTGCTCCCAGATTCTGCTCTCCTGACGATAAGCCTCGTAATTTAGCGCAGCCTTTACCCTGTCAGACGCTTTCTGAATGGCAGCGGTGAGTTTTTCAAAGTCTATGGGCTTCAGCAGATAATCCACACTGTCCAGGGCAATGGCACGGCGCGCAAAATCAAACTCTGCATAGCTGGTAAGAAATATAGCCTGTACCTCATACGCTTCTTTGCGCACCCATTCCATAAAATCAAAGCCGCTGCCTTTCGGCATGACAATATCACTCACGATCACATGGATAGGCATAAGTCCCATGACCGTCTGTGCCTGCTGCATGGAGGATGCCGTATAAATCTGCCCTATATCCAGCAGTTCCCAATCTACATTTTTCTTGATACTCTCTATCACATATTCCTCATCGTCCACCAATAACAGATTCATAAGTACCTCCCTGAACGGTTTTGTCTGCCTCCTTCTTCCCATGCTCCCGGAACGGGATATGGATATCCACTATGGCACCCTGCAGGGGACTGTTGTCAAAATTGATCTCCCCCTGTCCGCCGTAGTAGTAATGAAAACGCTTCAGGCAGTTTTCAATCCCCACATGTCTGCCGTTCTCGCTGATTCCCTTCCCCTGCCTAAGCCTTTCCAAAACATGCTTTGGAAATCCCTTTCCGGTGTCAGAGATATACAGATTGATATATTTCCCATCTTCCCTGTCCTCCGGAAATGCTGTAACTGAGATCAATATCTTCTCTTCCAGTGTCAGTGCATGCTTCGCCGCGTTCTCCACAAAGACCTGCAGCATGAAGGGAAATATCTCCCCGTTTTCGACCTCCTTATCGATCTCAATATAGTATTCAAAGCTGTCCGGATAGCGCAGAAGCAGTATTTTCAGATAGTCTTCGCAGTGCGCTGTCTCTGCCTTGACAGGCACCAGACCACTGGTGCTGCGAAATACATACTGGAGATAATCTGAGGTAGTCTTTGTCATCTTCTGCGCATTGCCGTACTGCTTGAAATCAATCATGCTGTATATAAAATTCAGACAGTTCAGATAAAAATGAGGGCGTATCTGCAGCTTCAGATAATCCATCTCTATCTTCTGCTTCTCTAATTCCTGCTCATACAGGGTGATCTTCAGGCGTCGGATCTGATGTATCATTCTTTTAAACTTGCCGTCAATCTGCTCCAGCTCCATCAGGTTGTTTTCCGTGATGTGGAAGGTATAATCATCGTCATCGTATTTTGTCAGATTATCCGTAAATTCCCTCACCGGCTCCAGCAAATACTTTTTCAGGTATAAAAGGATCGCGGCTCCGGCCAGGACCAGTGCTGCTGCCAGGACTAAAAGGAATCCCAGACTGCCCATCATGACGCCCAGTATCTTGTCCCCTGATATCTTCATCTGAATGGTAAAGGGTGCCTGTTTCAGATTTTTGCTGAGTGAGTATCCGCTGTTTGCCTCCCTAAAATCCAGCTCCTGTTCTATGCCTTTGCTGGTGATCTGACCCGCCACCCGGTTCCTGGCATCCACCAGGCGCACATATCCGTCATCGCCTACGATGGTGTCAGTGAAAGGCTCCAGAATACTTTTTACATTCACAAAACAGCCCATGTAAACATCCTGGTTCTGGGCTATTTTACAGATATAGTTTTCCTCGCCGCAGTCCATTTGGTTCCACTTTTTCTTGACCGAGTAGGAAGTGTCTGCAATGAGTCCCAGCTGGTTTCTCACTGCGTCTTCCAGGTCTTTATCAATATCATATCCCACCCCTGTCATGGTGAGCATGGTAAACATATCATTTTTCTTCAAATACAGGAAAAAGTGGTATTCTGTGCCATACTCCCACGCATAGGAGAGACAGATTCTCCGCAGGTTACTGACTGCATTATTTATTTTTACGGGGTCTCCGGAATGCTCCATGGTCTCAATATAGTCCCCCAATACAGAATACCCCTGATTCTTCTCCATAATATTGGAAAACAGGCTCCGGCTGATCCGCAGGAAACGGTTGTCCAATTCATCGGTATAGAGCTTTGACATTTCGTCCATCTCCTGTATGGCCTGCTTTCTGGTTCTTTCAAGCAGCATGGCGCTGACGCCCGCGTACACAGCCAGCACCACCATGAGAATAATAAGGATGGCCTTCATCTGCTGGGCCATATTTTTTTGTTTTCTGTATTTCGGAACTTTCCTCATGCGTTTTTTACCCTTTCACTGCCCCCAGAGTGATTCCCTCCGAGAAATATTTTTGAAGGAATGGATACACAATAAACAGCGGCAGCATGGCTATGAACGCAATGGCCATTCGGATGGATGTGGTGGGAAGCTTGGCGACCTCCGCGCCGATATTCCCCACAACTTTGCCGCTTGCCAGGTATTGGATATCCGTGATCATCTGGTTCAGAAGGTTCTGTATGCCGAACAGCTTCTGTCCCTGGTTTCCTGATAAATAGTATAAACCATTGGTCCAGTCGTTCCAATAGGCAAGTCCGGAAAAGAGTCCCATGGTCACAAGGATCGGCTTGCCCAGAGGCAGCACCACACTGGTAAATATCTTCATATGCCCTGCCCCGTCTATCTTGGCAGCTTCAAACAGGGCATCCGGTATGCTTGTAATGAAATAACTCCGTATCATCAGCACATTGTTGGCGCTCAGAAGAAGGTTGGGAAGAAGAAGCGCAAAAATCGTATTTTTAATATGCAGGTAATTCACATACATCAGATATGTAGGTACCAGGCCGCCATTGAAAAGCATGGTAAAAAATACGAAAAAGGTCAGTGCCCTTCTGTGGGGAAGGGTCTTAATGGTCAGCGGGTAAGCCATCAGCGCTGACAGACTGATATTCAGTATAGTGCCCACGACCGTCACAAATATGGTGATCCCATACGCGCGCAGTATTTTTTCTCCCTGCTTGATAATATACTGGTAAGCGTAAAGACTTAATTTCTCAGGAAAAAATGAGTAGCCGTTGCGAATCAGTGTATTTTCATCTGTGACGGAAGAAATGAACACCAGTACAAAAGGCAGTATAATGACCAATGTCATAAGAATCAGAATTATATTGATGAAAAACTGATACCGTTTTTCTTTTGCTGAATTTTTCATTTCTCTCCTCCTAAAACAATGCCTGTTCTTTATCTACTTTTCTCACGACCCAATTGCTCAGCATAACAATGGCAAATCCCACAATGGACTGGTACACGCCTGCCGCGGATGACATACTGATATTTCCCCGCTCAATGAGCGCTCTGTACACATAGGTGTCGATCACATTGGTCGTCGGAAAGAGAACCCCGGAATTCATAGGCACCTGATAAAACAGGCCGAAATCTGAATAGAAAATACGTCCGATATTTAACAGAAGCAGAGTGATAATGGTGGGTACCAGACTTGGCAGGGTGATTTTTGTGATCTGCTGCCATTTTGTTGCGCCGTCCAGGCTGGCTGCCTCATAGTAGGACGGGTCAATGCCGATAATAGAGGCAATATAGATCAGGCATCCGTACCCAACGCCCTTCCAGCAGTTAGCAAATACCAGGATAAACGGCCAGTATTTAGGCTGCTGATACCACTGCACCGGTTCTTTTCCCAGGGCGCTTAAAATGGTGTTGTTTATCAAGCCGTTCTCGGAACTGAGCAGTGCATAAACAATGTAGCTCAGTATTACCATGGACATGAGGAAAGGCAGCAAAATGGCGCTCTGGTAGAGCTTTTTCATTTTATTGTTCCGCACTTCACAGATCAATATGGCTACCGCAATACCTACTATCATATTTACGGCAATGAAGGCCACATTATAAAGCAGTGTATTTCTGGTAATGATCCAGGCATCCTTTGACTGGAATAAAAACTTGAAGTTATCCAGTCCGCACCAGGGACTTGCAAATATGCCTTTTGCAAAATTCAGCTTTTTAAAGGCAATCACAATTCCACCCATGGGAATATAGTTGTTGATCAGCAGGTACAAAAGTCCCGGCAGCATCATCAGGTATAGGGGCCAGTGTTGCTTGTAGACACTGAGCCTGGATTTTTTCTTCATATTTCTCCTCCTCTGTCTTATGAATGGTTTCTTTCCGGCAAAAAGGCTGCCGCGCTAAGAGCTTTTTCTGTTTCCTAGAGCGACAGCCTGCTGTCAAAAATGATCCTGTCTATTTATTGTTGACGGGCAGAGAATAAACAGTAACTATTTATTCTCTTCCAGCCATTTGTCAAACTGTTCCTGTTTTGCCTGGATGATCTCGTCAATTCCGGCTGCCTGAAGAGCATCCAAAAACTCCGGCAGATACGTTTCAGGGTCAGCAGAACCGCTGTTCAGTGAACCGGTATACTGTTTTACAACATTGGCCAGCGCCGCTACCTGACTCTCATACTGGGTGTTGTCAAAGCAGAAGCCGACTGCCTTTGACTCTTTTGCGGAATCGTTGAATTCCTCCATCTTCTCCCAAAGCTGCGGGTCAGAGCCTGTCCACTTATGTGCGATGAACTGGTTCGGCAGCTCCCAGCCCAGATTCAGGCTGTATCCCACATTGTCAGCGGTGATGCCCTCCGGGTAGTTGATGATGCCGTTCTCCTCATCCTCTATGACATAATCCACACCTTCCTCACCCCAGTTCAGCAGATTCATGATCTCAGGGCTTCCATAGATGTAATCCAGAGTTTCCATGGTCTTTTCCGGATTCTCTGAGTTCTGTGCAATGGAATAGATAATACCGTTGTAGGTCTGGCAGTTTTTGATCGGATAGTCCCTGAACGGAACGATCTCAAAATCATATCCGGTTGAGCTTTTGAATTCCACAGGAGTTCCCGGATGATAGGCAAAAAACAGAGAAAACAGATTGCCTGCCTTGCAGACGGTACGCCAGTTTTCTGTATCTGTTCCGGCGTCCTTGCTGATATATCCCTTCTGATACCAGTCATAGAGCATCGTGGTGGTATCCTTATACCAATCACTGGCGAAGAAATTGGTGATGGTGGTGTCATTTTCCTGATCCATGAGTACGCCCAGGAAATTGGCATCTGACAAGGGGTCCCCTCCGAACAGCCTTGTCAGCGGCGTATCCCCCTCATTGATGGAAAACAGCATGGTCATGTCCGGCTCCCCTGCTTTGACTGTCTCAAAAACAGATTCCATATCTTTTGGTTCTTTGATGGCAGATGTATCTATACCGTACTTCTCCACCAGGTCTTTTCTCATGAAGACAGCAGGGATACTTCCTCTTTCAATCTGGTTTGGTACGCCGTACAGAAAACCATCCACTGTATTGCTGTTCAGTACATCTTCGCCGTAAATTTCCTTCAGGTTCTTACCGTATTTGTCCACCAGTTCTGACATATCCATGATCTGTCCGCTGTGCATGTACTGGATAGCATTTGTGGCATTTGTATAAAAGCAGTCGATTTTTTCATCTCCTGCCAGCATGAGCTGGAGCTGCTGCGCGGCGCTGGCCCAGGGAAGCACCACGATGTCCAGATTGGCATTCACTTCCTTTTCCAGAATCTCATTGATCTTTTCCTCGATCCGCTCTTCGTCGGCGGGCTGGCTTCCCTGCAGTACCATGGTCACGGTATAAGGTTCCTTTCCGCCTTCCCCTGATGCTGTCTCCTTGCCCTCACTGCCGCTTCCGCCGCAGGCTGCCAGTGACAATACCATGGCTGCTGTGAGTATGGCAGCTGCTATCTTTTTCCTCATGTGATTTCCTCCTTCATTTCTGTTCCTTTGATACGTCTATCTTATTCTTTTCCCTGTTTCTTTTCTATAACTGGTCTGACTTAAAAATATCACTCATTTGACTCCTCCGCGCGTCCGAGGACATAAAAAAGCCTGTATACCCCATTTGTGTCACATGGTATACAGGCTTTTTCCTGTTTCAGTCCACACCCGTACTTTCACGGAGTGCGGCATAGCTTATATTGCTGTAACTGTTCAGT
>OLPX01001987.1_pt1 | contig 12997 bp, 19 predicted proteins | sample 1672491 | NCBI WGS metagenome assembly OLPX01 (sample SAMEA3136692, study PRJEB25190) | human gut metagenome | biome: human gut; feature: human-associated habitat; material: faeces | place: Austria | collected 2013 | reverse complement strand
ATAAAGCCTCTGCCCTATTTTCAGGAGCAGCGGTTTGAGGATATTGGGTGGTATTGCCTGCGCGCAAAAAAAACTCTTGATCCGAGGTTTTGATTTATTTCAACAAAAATCCGGATACCCATGAAAGGTATCCGGAATTCTTTGGTTGCGGGGGTGCGCGTCATAGTTTCCCCGAAATACTGTTTCAATATATTGTGCGCTTGAATTCCCCCTAAAAAGCCCACACCCGCCGACTATTGCCGGCGGGCGGGAAAAAGGAAGGAGTATAACAACATGTCATCCATGAATCGAGGTGCGGTTGGCCTCTCGAATCTGGATTTCTCGTAATTGAGGGTCACTTGAGAAGTCGTCACAAGGAAACGGAGCCGGGATTTCGGGCGGGTCATCTGGTGTGATGCTGTCCAGAATCACGTTGAGAACCTCGCAGTTTTCGCCGATGAGCTTCACGGGCTTTTCGGTTCTAACCCGCAGATCAAGCGCGATTCCGATTGCTTCATCGATCGGGGCGGTTTTCGTTTCACTGTCGAACAGGATTTCAACGTATTGCGTTTTATCTGTCGCCGCTTTTATTGCCCGATCTACCCGCCGCATAAACAGGTTCATTACAGCAAGCCCCTTTGCTTCAAGATGGCCGTCAGCTCGTCCAGCCGCTTTTCCTGCTCGTCTGTGCGGATAGCGCCCAGCACGACGTTGCAGGCGTAAATGATCGCGTTCGCTGATTTCGGGTCAATCTGGCCGTTTAAGATCATGTTCGCGACGCGGTTCAGAGCCTTGCGGACCTCTGTAGGCGTAGAGAGTTTCAAGCGCTTCATGCGCTATCACGTCCCAGATGCGGCCGTGTGTGCCTGATAGTAGATCGCAAGCGCCTTGTTGTCGAGCACGAAAGCATCGTAGCAGATGCGCCCCTCGACCAGCGCACCGGAAATGCCGGGCGGGTCTGGATGGATGCGGAAATCCTCGAGCTTGACCGGTGCCACGGTCGCCACCGGATGCGCGATCATAAAGCCGAAGCCCTCCGGCAGACGGCTCGCGGGAACCTTAACCACAGTCATGCCGTCCAGCATACCGATAACACCCTTAAGGCGCAGATCGTTGCCGATGTCGGTGTCCATTGCGATTTCCGTGCTTTTCTTCATGAGCTGGTATGTTGCAGGATTCACCAGAAGCACGCGCTGTGTCTCCGGCACTTCCGCATCGTCCAGCACGCCGCTGCCCGCGATGATCTCGCTGTAGATGTTGTCGGCGGTCAGCGTCTTGGCTGCGGGCTTCGTGCCGGCCTTGGTGCACATGACGCCGTAAACGTAGGCATCCACTTCCGGAATGACGACTTCACGGTTCTGCCTTGCGAGTGCGGTTGCGCCTGCAAGCTGCTGCGCTGTCTCGTCCGTGTCCAGCTTGTCGATCGCGAACGTAAAGGAACGGTCCTTCGTCAGCGTCATTTCTTTGGTGCTTGCGCTCAGGCTCTTAACGGCGCCGAAGCGGCTCCAGTTTGCTTCACTGGTGCCTGCGCGGTCGTAGTCGTTCATCGTGGACGTGGTGATTTTGTACACCTTGACCGTGTGCGCGCCCGTCCAGTCGTAGTCCTGATTCGTTAACAGACTGCGGCGGCTCTCCGCTGCAAACTGTTCGTCGGTTTTGGGTAAAAATACTTCTGTAAGATCAATAGCCAATGTTTTTTCAAGTCCTTTCAGAATTTAGGCTTGAACACGGCATCAATAAGGGATTGTCGGCTGGCGGCTGCGTCCGTTTTAACGCCCAAGGTGCTTGCCGAAAACTTCGGGACTTTGGGCCGCGCTGCCGGGTCGAGCTGCGGAAACGCTTTCAAGAGCTTTTCCGCGTTGGCCTTAAAGGCTTCAAAGTCCTTTGTGTCGTAGAGGTCGAGCAGCGCTGCCGGGTACTGCTTATTGTCAAGCAGGAATTCCTTGCATTTGATGCGGTTCTCGGCCTCTGTAAGCTCTGCCCTGCGCCGGGCTGTATCATCATCGGGGGCGGGTTCTGCGGCCTGTGCAGCGGCCTGCGCGGCCTTTTCCCGCTCGCGGTTGAGACGTTCCGAAACAATCCGGTTGACTTCATCCTGCGTAAACAGCTTGCCCTTGTTTTCCCCTGTTGCCGCCGGGTCGGCGTTCGGCTGCTGCGGCTGCTGGATGTCCGTGTTCTGTGTGGTTGTGTCTGTCATGTTCAAAACCTCCGTTTTACGCCGTGAGTTCGGCTGATGTATAACAAGAGAGGCACGAAGAACAGCGCCGCGGCCGTTCCTGTGCCTCTGATTGTACGTATTGTAATATAGCGGCCTCGGATATTCTACAAATAGTATACCACAGAATTAAGGCCGTGTCAATGCAATGCCGTTATTCTTCTTTCAGAATACCGGCTTTCTTGGCAGCACTGATGGCCTCACTTGACAACTCTTGTCTAATAAGTCGGTCGGCTTCGTCAAGGTAGCGTTCTCTGCGTTCACTGTCTCCCGTGATTTCTGCGGCGCGGAGAAGTTGCCCAATGGTGGTTTGTCTATCTGTCCTCATGTCTTCATTGCTCCTTTCAGAAGTAACTTCATCTTTATCAAAAGTTCCTAAAATAATATTTGAAATATAGGCGATGGTGTTCGCTGTTTTGATGTCCATTACCCCATTAACAACATAATTTGCAATTCTCGTTAAAGCCTTTCGTACCTCGGTTCTCGTGCCAAATTTTAATCGTTTCATAAGGTAGTCCCTCCAATTCAAAAAATCCAGTATTTATGCGGTGTTTCGGCTTTCTAGTGGTCGTTTTGCAGGGGTTAGCCGCTCGTTTCTTCGGGGGCAGAAGGTGTTTTGGGATGATCAAATCTGCGCCATAATTCCACAACCTTTCCGATTATTTCGGCTTTAGCTATTTCTTCTTCGGACAGCACGGTTGAGAGGAAACGCTCGTTTTTCGGTTTTAAAATAAGACTGCCCGACATGTGGTAAACGTAGGCTATTAAAATTTTATCGCCGACGCGCACGGCGGCAATGTCTCCGTTTTCCACGGTCGGCTGCTGCCGTATCGCTACAATATCGCCGTCCATTATGGTGGGTTTCATGCTGTAGCCTTTGCAGACAAGCGTAAAATCTACATCCCGGGAAATAACTGGGGTATAATTCGGAACATCCGGGAAAGAAAAGGCTTGATTTTCGGGTGAGTTCGGTGTATAATCATCTTGAGTTCTCGAACTCATGTTCTGCGTGCTCTGTGCGATGGCGGTCGTGCAGGGCACATTCTTTTTTTCTGTCATGCTGCATTGTCCTTTCTGGAATGAATTTTGATGGTGTTGTTTCTTTCGGACGGGTCGAGCCTGTCCCATATCTCCACGATGCCGCCCGCTATGCAAAGGAGCAGGCACATGCCGGTAATGCCGGCCAGTATGTAGATCATGGCTGCGCCTCCTGTTCTGCTTCTGCCGGCTGCGTGTCTGGCTGGGCTATGGCTTCGGCTGCTTTTGCCCGCGCGCGGTATCCAGCAGCTTCATTGCGGAGGGCTGCAACATAGTCCGCCGGGAACATCTTGTCACGCTCGGCAGGCTCCGGCCCTCGGCTGTACATGCTGGAAACCTTTATGTACACTTCGCGCAGCTGCGATACGGTCAGCAAGCGCAAGGCTGCTTCAATGGCCGTTGAGAGCTGCTCGCGGTCTTTGTAGCTTCCGCCGCGCAGCTCGTTCATGGCATTTGCGTGCAGCCGCATAATGGCGTTGCGGGTCGGCTTGTCAAAGCCCATTGCGGAAAGCGCTGCGTTGCTCAAGCGTCCGTTCAGGTCGATGCCGTTCAGCTTTGCCGCGGGCGGCGGGGTCATGGTTTCTAGGTTCTTTTCAAATTCTTCCGGGGTCATGTTCTGGTTCTCCTTTCAGATCGTTCAATATGGTTTCGGCCGCCTGGTAGAGGTGCCAGGCGACAAGCTCGGCGGCTGGCCGGCTGAGTGGGGCTGCCGCCGCCGTGTCGGCTTCGCTGCGGATTCGAGCGTACAGCTCGGCAAGTGCTGCGATCATACGAGGAAGCCTCCTTTACTTTGAAAATTTCCGAAACAAGCCAGCATTTATACTGTAGGAATCGCAAAGAGTACGCACGAGGTACAATTCCTTTTGGAGCTTCTGAACCTTTTCCATAAAAATCTTTTTCGTTTCTCCTTGGTAGCCCATATCCAGACGATAGATAATTTCACTTAGGCTAATATAGAAACCATCTATTTTTGATGCGAGCGCCTGGGTTATGGGGGGCTGTCTACTGAGATCGCGTGCCCTCCTGTTCACGATGGATCGAATAACGCTCTCGTCTACACCGATTTCACTTGAAAGCTCGCGGATAATCGTATCCCGATGAAGCCGATTTTCACATTCTGCAATTATGCTGCACGCTTCATCCGCGCACCGGCCTTTTTCGTCCGGGTCGCTTAAATCGTATTTGCCCATGATGTTTTTTAAGATAGTGTTCATGCTAAATTTTCCTTTCCGTTTTGCTGTTTTGCAGGTGTGGTCAAATTATTGAGTGCTCCCACCTGCCTTTTCTTTTCTCTCTTTCTCTCGCGCCCGGTATGGATGATACCCCTCAAGTAGGGGGGATTTCATCCCCTACTTGTAGGGGCATCCATACCACACATCTTTTTCCCTATATGTAATACTGTTTTTTTGAGGTGTTTTTGTCCCTCGGACATTTTCGATAAATCCTGTTTTTTTGAGTACAATGTCAAACTCTCGCAACCTTTCCGCTTGTACGTGAAAATCCGATATGTTCATCAACGCTGTTTCGAACGGTTTGTTCACTTACGCCCATGTATTCGCTCAGAGCTTTGATCGTGGGCGTTTCTCCGCGCCCGGTAAGGATATCGAAAGCAGCTTCCAGACGGTGCTTGCGTTCTGCTAGTTTCTGCTCTTTGCTCTTTCTGGCGTTCATTGCGCGTTGATAGGACGGCAACTCATGGTGTGGTGCAATGATGCACTTGGTATCTCCAAAATGTTCCAGCTCGTGAACGGGATAATTGAACCAAACATCAACCGGCGGCTGCGGCGGAAGGCCTCGTGTTACGGGTGTAAACCGCCATGCGCAAATATTTGATCGCCGTACTTCTGCCGGGAGTTCCAATTCGATTATGTCAATAATGACATCAGCATCACGAGCAAACACACCGGAACCAGCTGCCCGATCGATGGGCTTTTTCCAGCTTTGATTCCCTTTCGGGTGATGGTGGCAGTAGATCACGGCACAATTAGTTTTACTGGCAATCTTATCCAGACCGTTACAGAATTCGCCTATTTTCTGCGCCGAATTTTCGTTCCCGGTTCCCATTTTATAAATTGGGTCGAGGACAACGCATTTTGCTTGATGCCTTTCAGCTCTTCGAATAATGGCGGGAATTAAAACTTTGGGTGTATCAGTAAGATACCCCCGTAAATTACAAGTTGCAAAATTCTGAGTCCATTCGTGCGAGGAATCGTATAATCCTAGAGCCTTTGCAACATCAGTAATACGGTGCAGAAAGCTGGCGCGGTCTATTTCAAAATTTACATAGAGTACGCGCGATTTGTTGCACGGGTAATAACCAAGCCATTTTGTTCCGCTGGCTATTGCGCAGCACAGCTCAATTAAAGCAAAACTTTTCCCTGCCTTGCTTTCCCCGGAAAGAATCATTTTTTCGCCTATGCGAAGTAGACCATCAACGACAAAAGGTTTTTCAATAATGCTTTCTTTCCATTGCTTAGAAAGTGATTCGATTTCCGGCAGATCGTCCACGCAATCAAAGGTCAAGCCTTCGCCCCCTCGCCGAAAATTGCATCGTGCCCGAATTTTTCAATCAGAAAACGGGCGATGTCGTCGGCTGGTATGTCTGCATAGACGGACCGCTCGCGGTCAATGTACCAGTTCCCGTCCTCGTCTCGGGCCATGTGTGCCACAACGGGGATGTTTCTACAAATTTCCTTGCTTCGTTCCATGTGCGTGTTCTCCTTTCGCTCTCAGGCTATGCCCTGTAACAAGGCACTCCAAATACATTTCGTTGAGTATGCGCAGCCGTTGTTCCCGGTTGTCCGTTCGCGGCTCTTTCTGCACTTTCCGCATATATCGCTCAAGGCGCGCCGCTTCCTTTAGGTACTCAACGCCCAGTTCCGCGCGGGTCATGGTCTAGTCCTCCCGTTCCGCTGAATGCCCGTCTTTTGCTGTTACTGCGCTCTGTGTGCGCGTTTTTTCTTCGTCCGCATCCTCGGCGGGTAATTTCAAGCCTTTGGGCTTATGACCGAAACGGTACGCATACAGCGGGCAGTCAGAGGCAGGGCAAAGACGCACTTCTTTGAATGAATCATTGCTGCATTCGAGGCATTTCGCTCGAATTGCTTTTAATGGTCTCCACGGCTTCATGCTCTTAGTCCTCCTTTTCTATTTCGATGATTTCGGCGACTGGCACTCCGAGGCCTTTCGCGAGCTTTGCGGCTGAACAGGGTGTGCAGGTTCCCCGGCCTCTGATTGTAGAAATGCTTTGTCTGGACATTCCCGACACTCTGGAAAGCTCAGTAAGGTTGATACCTTTTTCCGCGAGAAGCAGCTCGATTTTGTTTTTGCTGATTTTCAAGTTTTTCACCTCTCTTTTGAACGCGATTTCGTTTACAAGCACATTATATACATGATTTCGTTTAATGTCAATAGGGTTATTGAAATTTCGTTTAATTTGTGATATGGTTGTGATGAGGTGATTAAGTTGGATATTTCCGACCGCATTGATAAACTTCTGAAAGAGCGTGGAATCAGTCGCAGAAGACTGGCAATATTAGCAGAGGTTCCGCCGTCGTCCTTTCAGTCGGCAATGGAACGAGGCGGCAACATGACAACCGAAATGCTCCAAAAGATAGCACACGCTCTCGGAGTGTCGGCGGGCTATCTTTTGGGCTGGGAAGAATTAGACAACAACACATGGGGAAAAGAGGCTTCAGACGAGACTTACATCAAACTTGCCGAGAATATAGAGAAATTCCGAGGGGCAAAAGCAAAGATGAATACTGCGTTTGATCGTCTCAACGAAGCTGGCCAGCAAAAAGCAGTAGAGCGCGTGGAGGAATTGACGGAGATACCGAAGTACCAGAAGAAGCCGGACGAGGGGTAAGGATACCGTCGCGAAACGCGACTGAATAGTGCATTGCTATTGAGCTGGCCCGAGCTATACTCGTGTCAGACGGACAAATGTCCACAAATTAAAGGGGTTCGGTCAAATCGACACCCCCCTCAAAACAGCCTCAAATTTGCGCTGTAAGCTCCGATTCTATAAATCATAGGTTTACCCTCATAAGCACAAAAAAGCCCGTGCAGAGGCGCACAGGCGGAAAGGAGAAAGCGAGAATGCAGAAAGCGGCGATTTACGCCAGATTTTCAAGCGACAAACAGACAGAAGACAGCATAGAAGCACAGGTTCGGGCCTGCCGGGAATACGCTGCCGGGCATGATATGCTTATTGTGGACGTGTACGAAGATGACGCGATCAGCGGCAAAGGCTCGAAAACAGCGCGCCGGGTGCAGTACCAGAAGTTAATCCGGGACGCGGAGAAAGGCGCTTTCAGCGTGATTCTCATACACAAATACGACCGGATCGCGCGCAATCTGGGCGAGCACGTGAACCTTGAAAAACGCTTGCAGTCCGTCGGGGTTCAGCTCGTCGCCGTTGCGCAGGATTTCGGCACGACGAACGAAGCGAAGATCATGCGGGCGCTGATGTGGTCGCTCTCCGAATATTACATTGACAACTTGGCTGCGGAAACGAAAAAAGGGCTGCGGGAAACGGCTTTAAAGGGACTGCACACGGGCGGCTATGCGCCTTTCGGATATGACGTTATCAATCAGAAATACGTTGTCAACGAGCTGGAAGCGGCTTTCGTGCGCAAGATGTTCGATGCAGCCATGAACCGCGCAGGCTTCACGGAGATCATACAGGAGATGCAGGAGCGCGGCATCACGGGCAAACGCGGGAAGCCGATCAAATATCCGCAGATATATGAAATCCTGCGCAATGAGAAATACACCGGCGTGTATGCCTATAGCCCGGAAGAAGAAAAAAGCCGGGCGGACCGCCGGAAGAAGCCGAACGCAATCAAAATAGAAAACGCCCTGCCGGTTATCATCGACAAGGCGCAATTTATGGAGGTGCAAAAGATCATGGACGAAAGGAAACAGACAGGAAAGAAAAGCGGATACCTGTGCAGCGGGCTTGTATATTGCACATGCGGTGCGAAGATGCATGGAATGAAATCCACGCGCAAGGGCCACACCTACTATTATTTTGTGTGCTCGAAGAAGTGCGGCGAGCCGGTCGTACACATGGAAGAAGCAGACAACGCCGCTGTGAAATATCTGCGTGACCTGCTCGACGAAAAGAATCAGGAGACAATCAGCACCGCCTTGCGCAATTATCAGGCCGGCGCCGGTTCCCGCATGGAAGAATTCAAGGCCGTGCTGCGCAAAAAGATCAGCGAGAAACAGCACAGATATGACGCGCTGATGAAAAATCTGTCCAGCGGCATTCTCCCGGACGAAGTGCTTGCGGATATTGGTGCGCAGATGCGAGACTTGAAACGCGAGATCGCCGCACTGGAAGCCACGGAACCGCCGAAAGATTTCACCGTGGAGCAGATCAAGGCGTGGCTGGAAGCTCTGAAAGCTGTCCCGGATGATAAAGCTGTGCATTTGCTTATTGAGCGGATGGACCTTGACAGGACAAAAGAAAAGACCGAATTCAACATCAAAAGTACGCTGAATTCGGTCTTAAGTAAAAGTGGTTGCGGGGGCAGGATTTGAACCTACGACCTTCGGGTTATGAGCCCGACGAGCTACCGGACTGCTCCACTCCGCGATATTTCTGCACCTTCTTGATGAGTGCAGAATTTATTATACTATACTCGTTTATAAAATGCAAGTCTTTTTTACGATTTTTTTGTTTTTCCTTTTTCAAACAGTAAAACTAGTCCCATTCCCAAAAGAATGCAGAGCACAGCAGCACCCATTCCCGCCAAAAAGGTTAAAAACTGGCTGTTTTCCCTGTATATCGAATTTCGATGTTCTTCTACCATTGCCTCTGAAACAGCGGTCGGTTCTATGAATCCCGAAGAGGCCTCTTCCTCTCCCACCTTCTTTGGTATGTACGCCTCCTCTGCCCCATCGGAATGGAGCATCGCATTTTTCAAGCTGCTGGATGCACTTTTATTCTTGGAAGAATGGGATTGATCCGTTACATCAGTCCCTACTTTTGTAGTGGTAGTCCTCTGTTCCTCCCCTCGCAAAACAGAAACAATGTATCGCTTTGTTTCCTTGCGATCGGAAGAACGCACTGTTACGACGATTTCCGTCGTACTTCCCGCTTTATATAGCGTTTTCCGATTGACAGAGATTGTTGCGCCTTCCGTAGCATTCGCCTGAAACGTCACAGACGATACCTCTGCATCTACTTGTAACGTATAATCCAAAATATCTGGAGAAAAGGGTGGTTCCAAATTTCCTACAGACGGCTGCAATGCGGTAAGGAAAAAGACTTCTTCAGAAAAATCGATCTCTTCCGCACGATTGACCGTCACCGTGTAGACTTGACGGTTTTTCTTGTCTACAGAAACGACTGTGATTTTTATTTCAGTCGACGTCCCAGCGCGGTTTAACTTCTCCCGGCTGATACTTACCGCCCCTTCTTCCCCTGCATCCGCTTGAAACGTCAAATATTGGACTTCCGCATCCACATTCACAATGTACTCTGTAATATCTGGCGAAAAAGCAGGTTGCAATTCCCCAACCGACGGAATCAGTTCTGTTAGATAGGCTTCCCATTCCGGGTCCTCCGGCTCCTCTGCACGATTGACCTCCACGACATATTGCGCCTTTTGTTTTCGATCTTCCGCCGTGACCGTAATGGTGATAGAGGTTGTGGAACCCGCCTTCTGAAGGGTTTTTCGGTTGACACTGACCGTCCCATTTTCACCGGCCAACGTTTCAAATGTGACGCTCGACACTCTGTACGGGACATCCAATGTATAATAAAATGTATCGGGTGAAAAGGTTGGCGAAAGTTTTCCAGAAGAAGGGATCAAGCTTTTTAGAAAAGCTTGATCCGATTTTGGTGGAAGGACTTCTATGGCTACAGACTCTGAACAGGCAATATTCAACTGTTCTCCCTGCCAATTACAAATCTGATCCACAGTAACATCCAATTTCGTGTTTCCGGCCGATGCGCCGTCATTTACTTCAAATACATATGTTAAAATGGTCCCGGACAAAGCGGGCGCATGTCCCAAATCTACATTGCAGACATAGGTACTACGCACAGGATTATTCGTTCCATCTGTCTGCAAAGTTTTGTTTTTAATCTGATCGGATGGCTCTACACGCAAAAAGGAGAGACGTGTATCGTCATAAGCGATGGAAACACAAAAACCCGCCAGATCCTCCAGCGTTGTCTCTGCATGAATGGTTAGTCTGACCAGATCTCCACCGCCATAAGAGGCCGCATCCACAGAAAAAGTAAAACTTGGCTCAGATTCCGTTGTACAATTGGCAAAAGTTGTTGCACCCAAACTCCCAAAAATACTCAAACATAAGAGGAGGCCCCATACCTTTTTCAGCATTGCGAACCTCCTCTTCCAAATGTCCTTTATTCTTTTTTGTTCAGGCGGTAACAGCTTCCGTTGCCACTGGATTCCCAGCGCGCAATTCACGAATACGCCGCTTTTTCAATACCTGCAAACGGAATCGATTGTACCGCTGAATCACCGCAAAGGGCAGATTCCCAAGTAAAATCAAGAAGGCAAACACAAGACCAATTCCCAGGGAATTGACAACCAACATAACTATGGCGCACAGGCAATTTGTAAAATGCATCCATTCCCCGCGACAAGTCTCCATAATAAATTCGTCCAGGTATTCAATTGAAACATCGGTAAGATGTGCTTTAGAAAAGCCTCCCTTTCCAATGTGCTGTGGTAATTTGTCCTTCCACAGTTGAATTTTCAATTTATCGCGATACCAACGTCCCGCCTTTTTCCCAATGCTTGGGCAGATAGCGCGGCTTTGCGGCATCAAAGAAGGACGTATGAATCTTTACGCAAGCTAAAAATACCGCCACATGCCATGCGGCAATGATAATTACATTCCAGAGGAACATCTGGAGGCCTGATAAATCTCTGAGCACGAACATTCCTTCCTTCACAAAATCATCACCGACTTAGAAAAGCGGTGGATTCAAAAAACTATTTATGTTACCATGGACGCAGAAGCCCAAAATATACACAAAAATCGATAATCTTATTATAATACAAAGAAAAGGAGCATGCAATATGAAAGCACTTTTTATCGGCGGGACTGGAACAATCAGCGGCGCTGTTTCCGAGTTAGCGATTCAAAACGGAGTAGAACTAACCCTGCTCACGCGCGGTGGAAAAGGGCCAGAAGGCGCTGAGCAAATTGCCTGCGACATCAATGATGAAGATACCGCTTTTTCTATTTTAAAGGACCGCTCCTTTGATGTTGTAGCAGATTTTGTCGCATTTCGGCCGGAGCAGGTGGAACGCGACATCCGCTTGTTTCAAGGAAAAACCGAACAATACATCTTCATCAGTTCTGCTTCCGCCTATCAAAAGCCTCTGGTCCACCCCATTATCACGGAAAGTACGCCTCTATACAATCCCTATTGGCAATATTCGCGCGATAAAATTGCGTGTGAAACCCTTCTCATGGCAGCCTACCGTTCAGAGGGCTTTCCGGTGACGATTGTGCGGCCAAGTCATACCTATGGGGACCGTAGCGTTCCTGTCTCCATCCATGGAGCCAATGGAAGCTGGCAGATTCTCGCCCGTATGCTGGAGGGGAAACCGGTCATCGTTCACGGGGACGGCCTTTCCCTATGGACCTTTACACATAACACAGACTTTGCCAAAGGTTTTTGGGGCTTGATGGGAAACCCACATGCCATCGGAGAAGCGGTTCACATCACAAGCGATGAATCTCTCACCTGGAATGCTGCATTTTCTGCGATTGGACGGGCACTCGGTGTAGAACCTATTTTGCAACATATTTCCTCGGACCTCTTGTCCGCACTCCGTCCCGAGCTTCTAGGAACACTCTTGGGTGACAAAGCAAACTCCGTACAATTTGATAATACCAAAATAAAACGGCTTGTTCCAGACTTCTGTGCTACCGTGCGTTTTGACCAAGGAGTTCGCAGAACCGTGGACTATGTACGAGCTCATCCGGAATGCCAGAAACCAGACCCAGAGTTCGACGCTTGGTGTGACAGGGTAATAAAAGCTTATTCCTCCTGTATCTTCCATTTTTGATAAAAATCTAGGGCGCCTCAGCAGTTCATCTGAGACGCCCTTTTTACTTATCTAACAATCCATATTTTAAAGGCGGAGGGACTTCGTGGAAGTTTTCGGGGAATCTGCGTGCCGCTGTTTTCTCCTTTCCGCTGCACGCCCCACTGCTTTTTCCAATTCTACTACTGCTAAAGGCACCAATGCCAAGACTGCAACAACCAGCCACTGTTGGGCAGACAATGCAACGGTCTTAAAAACTTGGGCCAACGGTGGAATAACGATGACACTTAATTGTAAAGCTACACAGGCAATAGCCGCCAAGACGAGTTTCTTATTGCGGAAAATCCCCGCCCGGAAAACTGACTGCGAAGAGCGCATATTAAAGGTATGGACTACCTGCGAAAAGCTTAGAACGGCAAACGCCATGGTACGTCCGATCACCGGCGCCGTTGGGTCCACATCAAAAAAGATTCGTCCGATACTATAGGCCAAAAGGGCCATGGAACCAATCAGACATCCCTCCACAAGGATGTTGTACCCCAAGCCTCCTGAAAAGATGCTCTGAGTCGGCTTTACTGGCTTGCGCTCCATAATATCGCGGTCAATCGGTTCGACGCCCAACGCCAAGGCCGGAAGAGAGTCCGTGACCAGATTGACCCACAACAGCTGGATTGCTAGAAGAGGTGTGGGCAGGCGCAATAAGAAGCTGACAAACACC
>OLPX01001977.1_pt1 | contig 13034 bp, 4 predicted proteins | sample 1672491 | NCBI WGS metagenome assembly OLPX01 (sample SAMEA3136692, study PRJEB25190) | human gut metagenome | biome: human gut; feature: human-associated habitat; material: faeces | place: Austria | collected 2013 | reverse complement strand
ACCCATGAGCCATGATCAACAGCTATATCAGTATCTGTATCAGACCATTACCACACAGATATGTAACGGTACTTTTATTTATGGACAGGAGTTTCCTTCACAGCGGGAAATCTGCCAGCGATACAACGCGGGGATAACTACGGTTCGCAAAGTGATGAAGCTCCTTGCTGAAGAAGGATATATCCGCACAGCGCAGGGACAGCCGTCTGTAGTAACTTATCGTACCTCAAAGGAAGCCCATGCCGAATTTCTGGTTCAGAACCGTGAGGAAATTGCCGACGCATATAAGGGATTGGGGTTGCTGATGCCAATCCTCTATCGTGAGGGCGCCAAACGGTGTAACGAGTCAGATTTGTATTGGTTGGATAAGATTTTGAATCATATATCAGAACAGATGGAACTGCCAGATCACTATCAGCTGGCCAATGCCTTTTTTACAGCATTGCTCCGTCCATTAAAAAATCAGTTAATCATCGATCTGGAGTTTGACAGTGAAAACTATCTTCACGTCCCATTCGTACCAATTCCCGGCATAGATAATCCTTTTGCTACGACCTTTGAAAGAACAAAAACTTGGTTCAGCAAAGCTATCATTCAAATTAAACAGAAACAGTTTGATGACTTTTATGCCGATGCGTCAAAATTATACCGCGATTCAGGAGAAAGGGTTGACAATTACTTATATGCTTTGGGTAAATATACCGAAAGCAATTCAAATAAGAATGAGGACATCCGCTGGTTCAGAATAAAAGGACATTCCGAGCTATATTCCCGGCTGGCGATGACCATTGTACGCAGGATTATTGCCGGGGAGTTTGACAACGAACCGTATTTACCCTCTATACCAAAGCTGATGGAAGAATACAACATAACAAAAAATACTGCAAGACGGGCGGTTAGCCTGCTCAATTCACTGGGGATCGCACAGACAATTGATAAAAAGGGGAGTATAATTACGCCGGAAGGATATACTTCGTTTAAAAGTGAGCTGGATCTGGCGGAGCCGGTGATACAGGAGCGGCTATCCTTTTTCCTGGAAGCCCTTCAAATTGTAGCTCTCACTGCACGCTGCTGTGCATCATCCATTTCCTTTATTCCGGATTACCTGGGCCAGTCCGTGGAAAGCAGGCTTCGCACAGCATCGGATAACAGAATCACCCCCTTGTCTTTTCAGTTGCTTATGAATGCCTTCATCCAGCTCCTGCCATACCAATCCCTTAAAAATATTTTTCGGCAGCTAGACGACCTGCTGATATGGGGACACTATATGCAGGCAATTGACAAGTCGTATTATCCTGATTACAGTGAAATCGCGCTCGCAATGGAAGCTGTTATCACTGCCTTGAAAACCCAAAGGAGCGACGCATTACCAGATGCGTTTAGTAATGCGTTTGCCTTGATCTATCAAGATGTTTGTATGGTCTTATCAAAACTCCCCTCCGGTTCCATCTTTAATACGTTGAAGGATCCGGAATGAATTATAATACTGCAAAAAGTAAAGCAGGTGCTTCATAAGTAAAAAATGCCAATATAAAAATGAATATCTTCACTGTTTTCTGTATGTACCTCAGAGCAGGCCAGGAATCTGCATCTGTGCTATACGTGCAGATATTGTCCTATTTCACGCACAAGCTGTTTAAAATCCAAAGGCTTTGCCAAATGGCCGTTCATACCCGCGGCCTTTGTGTTCTCTATGTCCTCAACAAAGGCGTCAGCGGTCATTGCCAGGATAGGAACCGTCTTGGCGTCCTCTCTTGAAAGCGAACGGATAGCGCGGGCTGCCTCATATCCGTTCATCACAGGCATCTGAATATCCATGAGAATCAAAGAATAATACCCTGGCCGGCTCTCCTCAAAACGTTTAAGGGCCTCCCTCCCGTTGACTGCAGCTTCCAGTTCCATCCCGAATCCGCCCAGCAGTTCCAGGGCAATCTCGCGGTTAAGCTCATTATCCTCAACGAGGAGGACCTGGCTTCCGGCGAAATCCAGTGGTTCCGTATCCGGCTGTCCCGGCTTCTTTTCCAGCCTCACCAGTTTCGTATCCGGCCGCATCAATTCCTCCCCTATCCGGCACCGGTTCATGCAGTCAATCACCCCGGACCGGCATAACGGTTTACTCATAAATCCACAGACCCCCCATGCCATGGCTCTTTCTTTCATTCCGCTTACATCATAGGCAGACACCACCAAAGGCACCCTGCCATGAATCCCCCTGCAGATCATTTCTGTCTTCTCCATACGTTCAACTTCCGCCAGACTTAAACCCAGAATGATAAAACCGAAGTTTTCTGTCCCCCAATGTGTCAGGAAGCGTTTCCCCGCTTCCTCAAAATCCGTGCACTCCACCTCCATCCCCATAGAACGGAGCAAACTGCCTGCACACGCCTGCTGTACAGGGTCATCGTCTATCAGCAGGACATGTAATCCCCTGAAATCTTTCTGTTCCTCTTCTGAATCAGCCAGGACATCCATGGGCATCAGAACATCGAACACAGTTCCCACACCCAACTGGCTTTTAACTGTTATAGTGCCCCCCAGCAGGTCAATCAGACGCTTCGTAATTGCCATTCCCAGCCCGCTTCCCTCGATTTGGTCGATACGGCTGTCCCTTTCACGGGTAAACGGTTCAAAAATCTGCTCCAGATATTCCGGACTCATACCAATCCCATTGTCAGACACGGTAAAGCAGATCATGGCTTTTTTTGCAGACTCTGTTTCCTGTATCTCTATTTTTAAGATGATCCTCCCGTCTTTGGGAGTAAATTTTGAAGCATTGGAGAGAAGATTGAGAAGAATCTGGCGGAAGCGGAGCGCGTCACTCATGAAGTTCTCCCAGCCCGGACCTTCCAGGTACACATCAAATCTCTGATTCATTTTGCGGATGCCTGGCAGCACAATTGTGATAATCTCCTGCAGCTCATCCGGCAGACACATTGGAGCCATGCTGATAGAAAAATTACCGTTTTCAATTTTGGACATATCCAGCACGTCGTTAATCAGCCCCAGAAGATGATGGCTGGATAAACGGATTTTCTGAAGACAATCCTTCCCACGGTCCTGATCCCCAATATGGGCGGCTGTAATTTCAGCCATACCGGTGATCACATTCATGGGTGTACGGATATCATGGCTCATGCGTGAAAGAAAGTCAGACTTTGCCGCATTCGCATATTTTGCCGCCTCCAGGGCGCTGTTAAGCATGTCGGTCCGCTCTTCCAGTTTGCGCTGAAGTTCCCTCAATTCTGTAATATCCGTAATATCTATAAACATAGACAGGTACACGGGGTCATCCGATATTGTATCAATGCAGGTGCTGTTGAAGTGGAACCACCGGTCACGGTCATATTTATCTTTAATACGTATAGTCGCCTCAAGGGGCTCCCCTCTTCTCAGACCCGGAAAATGGCTGATTATTAGCTCCCGGCTTTCCCCGGACATCACCTCCAGCGGGTCGATGGCGGCGATATCCTCCATGCTGACATCAAAAATATCCTTAATCCGTTCGCTGGCGTCAAGCATTACAATCCCCTGCGGCAGGATGCGGTGCCTGACTATGAATCCCGGAATATTCTCATAAGCAATACTCCGCTCCTTCTGGGTCTGCACCAAATCTGTGACATCAATCATTGTGGTGTAGGCAATCTGTATTCCATCCATGTATTCATCTGTCAGAAAACCCACTATTTTGACCCAGCGCATGGAACCGTCCGGCATTTTAAGCGGCAGATATGCCTCGTAACTTTTCTCATCCGCATTGGTCATACTCTGGATATTCTCATTAATAATCCTCAAACCGGTTTCATTGTCCCAGAAATACGCATCGCAGCAGTTATGGAATCTGGTCTCATAGTCCTCTTTCGTGTACCCAATCATCCGGTAGTAACATTCATTAGCCCAGATAACAGTAAAATGTTCATCCATCAAGTGCCTGCTGACACTGACCTCCATTGCACTCATAAGCATTTCCTGCTCGTTTTTTGTTCTCATTAATTCTGTTACATCTGTCATTACCGTGTAAGAAATGCGGAATCCGTCTATGTATTCATCTGTAAAAAAGCTCACCAGCTTGACCCAGTAGCTTGAACCGTCCTCATATTTCATGGGCACAATCGCCTCATATCCATCCCCATTATTTTTCAGAACAGCTTCAACTTTGCTTGTCAGGAGTTCCCAGCCCTCCGGGTTATTGGCAAAGAACTCATCCGGATGATTGTGGAACAACGCCTCGTATCTTGCCTTTGAATAGCCAATCAGCTTATAGTAATACTCATTGGCCAGGACACAGGTATAATGTTCATCAATCAGGTGTTTGCTGACGCTTATATTAAGCGCACTCATAATCATCGCCTGCTCCTGCATCATTTTATCAAAATCCTGCCTGGTTTCCTTTTGTTCCAGCCGGGCCTGCATCATATCAGTCACATCAACCATCGTTGTATAGGACACACGGTATCCATTGATAAACTCATCGGTAAACACCGCCTGCATCCTGACCCAGAAAGTCCCTCCATCCGGATATATCATGGGAAGATATAAGGAATAGCCGCTTTTCCCCTGCTCCAGTGCAGAATGGACCTGTTCCGTCAGCCTGGCCCATCCTTTGGGATTATTATAAAAATATTCATCGCAGTGATTGCGAAACAGATGTTCATACAGGGGCTTCGGATAGCGGATTAGCTCATAGTAGTAATCATTTGCCCAGATACAGGTAAAATGATCATCTACCAGATGCTTGCTGACGCTTGCGCCTAAAACACTCATCAGCATACTGTATTCAGCATTGAGCTGTTCATAACTCAGGTTAATCTCCATTCAGGTGTCCTCCGGGATTTTACTTTCTCATCGCCTTTATGGCTATTTAGTGATTCACGCCGGATTTACCGGCTGTTTCTGGGGAAAAATCACTGTTTAAGTATTTTCCTATTTCCCTCCACAGGATTGCTTTGTCCAGGGGTTTTGCCATATGTCCGTTCATTCCGGCGTCTTTCGCAGCCTGGATATCCTCCGAAAACGCATCCGCTGTCATGGCAAGGATGGGAACTGCCTTGGCCCCGTCACGGTCCATGGTGCGGATGGCTCTAGTGGCCTCATATCCGTTCATCACCGGCATCTGGACATCCATTAAAATCACGTCATAGAAACCGTCCGGGGAGCGTCTGAACGTCTCCACCCCCTCGGCTCCGTCACTTGCAGTATCCACTTCAGCGCCCATGTCGGCCAGGAGTTCCCTGGCAACCTCCTGATTGATTGCATTGTCTTCTATGAGCAGGAAGCGCCTGCCCGTAAACCTGGCTCCGGTATCTGTCCCCTGCGTTTTCCTGGCCGGCTGTCCCTCAAGCACATACCGCTGCAGCCCATGAATCAGGGTCGAGACGAATATCGGTTTCTGCAGAAAACCTGTGACACCCGCCTTTTTTGCATCTTTTTCAACATCGCTCCAATCGTAAGCTGAGATAATCAGTACCGGCAGCTGGCCGCCGCACAATTCCCGAATCCGGCGGGTGGTTTCAAATCCGTCCAGATCCGGCATTTTCCAGTCAAGAAGCACCGCGTCATACATTTCCCCGTTCTGCTTTGCTGTCTTTATCATTTCCACAGTCTGGATGCCGCTGTCGACCCAATCCGCATGGATACCCAATTGTCCGAGCATCTCAGCCATATACTCGCACATGACTGCGTCATCATCTGTGACAATGATTCTCAACCCTGGAAATTCCCCTTTTATAAACTGGTTCTCTTCTATTTTCAGTGGTAGTTCCACCCTGAAGCAGGTCCCTTTTCCCAATTCGCTGGTAACCTCAATAGTTCCTCCCATCATATCCACGAACCTTTTTGTGATTGCCATTCCAAGACCGGTTCCTTCCGTCTTATCCACACGGCTGTCCCGTTCTCTGCTGAATGCCGTAAAGATTTGGGCCAGGTATTCCGGTTTCATGCCGATTCCCGTGTCAGTTATTGAAAAGCGAAAGAGGGCTGTTCCGTCCACAGCCTGCTTCTCGCAGACATCCATGGAAACAGTTCCATTGACAGGGGTAAACTTATATGCGTTAGACAAGATATTGATAAAAATCTGCCTCATACGCAGGGCATCACTTAAAAACTGTTCGTGCACCACTGACCGCAGGCGAATGGAAAAATGCTGCTCCTTCTCGCCGAACTGTGGCTGCATAATGGCCACTACATTCTCCAGCACCTCCGGCAAGGACATGGAATCTTCCCTGAGAACCATTTCTCCGCTTTCAATTTTAGACATATCCAGCACATCGTTAATAAGACTGAGCAAGTGGTTGCTGGAAAGCCCAATTTTTTTCAGGCAGTCTAATACGCGTTCACGGTCGTCTATATGCGTGGTGGCAATGGCGGTCATTCCTAAAATAGCGTTCATAGGCGTCCTTATATCATGGCTCATATTTGACAGGAACTGGCTTTTTGCCTCGCTTGCTGATTTAGCGCTGTCTAGCGCGCTTTGAAGCGCTTGCCGCCTCTGTTCTTCTTCATACCGCTGTTCATCTATACGCCGTGAAATAAGTATAGCTAGTTTATCTTTGGAATATGGATTGTCTACATATATTATTTGTGTAGAAATCCAATGGTATTTTTTGTCCGAAAGGATTTGTTTGCATTCGATAAATATTTCATTTTTTTCTTTCCCTAAAGCGGCCGTCAGCGTTTCGGGTGCAAACCTTTCTTTAAATTCTTCAATACTGTCAGTGTGAATGGTAGAAACAATTTGATTATACAGTTCGGTATATGTCTTTTGTTTTCCGAGCCCAATCATGAGTCCCTCTTTCATATAAATGAAATTGAGTGTGTCTTTGGAAAGGTTTATACTGATAATAACAGGGTAGGCGTTGGAGATCGCTTTAACAAGAGTAATTCTTTCCTGGAGTTTTTCCCTCTCTGCGGCTTCCTCGGCTAATTTTTCTTTTGTTATATCATGAAACGCAGCGATTAACACCGGTTCTCCATTTTCACTGATTGTCTTCTCGACAATAACTGAGGCCCAGAAAAAGCTTCCGTCAGTTCTGACAATTCTGTGTTCAAAAGTGTTTCTCTGACTGTTTAGAGATACATTTGTAAAATCTTTGATAATTCTGTCAGCGTCTTCATGATAAATGAAATCTTTTAACTCTTTCCCCTTTGGCGCATCATTCAGCGAGCCATCGGGATAATGCAGAAGCCGAAGTCCCTCTTGATTGAGCTGTATCAGCTTAAACGGCTGGTTTACGGTTATGAGTGCAACCCCTTCCGGGAGGGCGTTATACAGGTGACCAATATAATTTGTTTGGTTGGTTATTTTTTTATTTGTCTTATTAGCATGATGGAAATAAAATAATGCCAAGAGAATTATTCCTAAAAGTATACAGCCTATAAGAAGCATGGAACGAATCAATATATCATTTGTTTGAGCGTCCACAACATCTTTAGGTATTATCGAAATTAAAAACCAGTCAGACTCCAGCTGTAACGGTGTGAAACAGAATACAGTTTTTTCATTTTGGTATGTAAATATAGCCCAGCCGGTGTCGTTGTTTTCTAATGACTGTGCAAATTGTTTAATATTGTTTGCGTCATTTTTGCCAGTAGGAAGCATGTCAAAAAGATTTTTAACTGTTTTGTTGCTGTTTGGATGCGGAGGACGGATTAAAACGTCTCCTTTGGTGTTGATGACATAAGAAAAGCCGGCGTCGTTATAAAAAGAGAGACTAAAACTTTCAACTATATTTTCTATCTCATATTCTTTGACCAAATAGGCTTTTGTTCCATCATTCATAGTGGTTCTTATAAATATATTAAAAACGTTTACCCCGGTTATGCTGCTGATGTGCGGGTCAATAATTCCGTTTGTAATATCAGAGTTCAGAACCGTCTCCTGCACTGTTTTGTCAATTTGGTTTCCTTTTGGGAAATAACTGCCGTCTTCAGTATACATACTTATATTTTCTTCTACATGGCCGTAGTTATTAATAATTGTTTCTATTTCATTTGTTTGGCTTAGGGAATATTTTTTTATATCTTTAGAGAGTACACTCATTGACTCATAATCGTTTTTGAGTTGGATCCGAAGAGAGTTGCAGCCTTGCTGAGTGTTTTCCATAATAGCTGTAATAGATTCTTCCCATAATTGATCTTGAACTCCCCGTATAAAAAGAAGTGTAAGGGAAACTAAAACAATACCTATAAGAATTGCGGCGAAAGCAATTTTCTTTTTAATATTGCCTGAAATGTTACGTTTCATTAGGAGCACCCCTTTCCGAACCGGCTTGTTCGTCTATCCATTGCATTGTGGATTCAAAAGACTCGCCTGAAAGCAATTTTTTAGTTGCGTCGGCTGTTAAATCCCAAATCGGCAAATCAAGCATAGAGTCTGTTCCTATTACTGTTCTTGATGATTGATAACAAGAAACAAGCGGTTGAATTTCTTTAACAGCAGATGGAGAACCGTTTTTAAGCGGACTGAACGATGATTGCTGGTCAGCGAACTTTTGTATGTTCTCATCTCGGGTAAAATATTCAACAAATTTTATTGCCTCGTCAAGATTTGCGGTTTCTGAGTTTATACTAAGCCTAGTATCAGCATTAATGACTTCTAAGGAACCGTCGTCCAATGCGGGATAGGGAACAACCTGAAATTCAAAGTCGGGAGACATTTCAGCAACGCGTCCTGCTGCCCAAGCTCCTGTCAGCATAAACGGCGTGTTTCCTTTTACAAACTCCGTCAAATCATCTGAAGTTTTTTTAGTGTTAAGGGTTTTAGCGGCGTCAATATAGCCCTTGTCAATGAATTCATTGACAAGAGAGAACCCGGATCCTAAGTAATCACTTAGAACTTTATCACCGGAACTTAAACTCTCAAAGATTTCTTGCTGGTTTTTGTTTTGATAAGCTGAGTAGAACCCTTTTCCTATAGCTAGGGTCTTTAATGAAATATCATTGTTGGCTATTATCGGCGTTGTTCCTTGCTCTAAAAAGTAATCGCATACTGTTCTCCATTCTCCTAAATTTTCGGGGACTTTTTGTTTATGTTTTTTCAGCAAGTCGGTGTTGCAATATAATCCAAAAACAGAAACAGTAGTAGGAACCCAGTATATACTGCCGTTGTCGTTCATCTGACTGAGCATACTGTCAGTATAGTTTGGGATTGTGCTGAGACCGGATAAGTCAGTCACTTTGCCCCGGGATTTAAGCTCAAGAAGAATGTCATGATTCACCATAAAAACATCGTCAGCTTTTCCTGTTTGAATACGCTTTTCCAATGCTTCATAGTATTCGTTTCCTTTAAGACTTTCATAAGAAACTCTGATTTCAGGATTTTCTTTCATAAAGTTTGATATTATTTCTTCTATAACTCTAACATTCTCTGTCTCGTATTTATTGCCGAAAAAAGTTATTGTTGTTGTATCGGGATTATTTTGATAACTCACAACCTTACTTTTTTCTGTGCACCCTGAGAGAAGAAAAATAGATGTCAAAATTATAATGAGCTGAAAAAACACTATTTTTCTAAACATATAGAATATCCTCCAATTATTTTTTTAGCCGTCCTTGTTGTTTTTTAATAATCTATTTAAAGTGTTCAGCAGTATGCTTACGTCAACAGGTTTAGATATATGGGCGTTCATTCCGGAGTCTAATGCAGACTGTATGTCCTCAGCAAAGGCGTTTGCGGTCATTGCGATAATCGGTATAGTTTTAGACTCTGGGTTTCCGATGTTCCTTATGGCGCGGGTTGCCTCATATCCATTCATTTTTGGCATTTGGATATCCATTATGATGGCGTCATAAGTTCCGGGAGCCGCGGAGGAAAATGCAGAAACCGCCTTTTCTCCGTTCTCTTCAACGGTATATTCAGCGCCGTATAAATCTAGCAGGCCGCAGAGTATTTCTGCGTTTATGTCATTATCTTCGGCGATTAAGAAACGCCGTCCTAAAAATAGGTTTTTGTCTTTTGGTATCGAATCTTCAGTATTGTTTTTGGAGATTGTTTTTTCTATGTTATTGTTTATTTTATATTCGAGTTCAACTTTGAAGGTGCTGCCGATATCAGGTTTGCTGTCTACAGAGATTTTTCCGTTCATTAGTTCAACAAGCCCTTTAGTAATACTAAGACGAGACCGGTGCCTTCAATCTTGGCGGCTGAACTGTCACGCGCAAACGGATCAAAAATATGCTTTAAAAACTCCTCAGACATTCCGACGCCGGTATCAGAGACCGTAAAACAAAAACGAACATTATTTGTCTTTAATGCCGGGATTTCTTCAACTGTAAAATCAATTTTTCCTCCGAACGGGTTAAACTTTACGGCGTTGTTTAAAATGTTAATAAGTATTTGGTTAATACGCAGAGAATCGCCCAAAAAATAATTATGTTTGATTTCTTTTAGCTTGTAATTAAATTTAAGCCCGGCTTCCTTCGCCTGAGGTTCGATAATGACGGCTATTTGGTTTATTAAATCAGGAAGATATACCGGAACTATGTTCATGGCTATCTTTGAACGTTCAATTTTACTCATATCTAAGATATCATTTACCAAACTTAATAGATGTTTTGAGGAAACAGATATTTTTTTAAGACAGTCTAATACTTTTTCACGGTTGTCAAGATGAACTTCAGCTAAAGTGGTCATTCCGATAATTGCATTCATAGGGGTGCGTATATCATGGCTCATTGTGGATAGAAAGTCACTTTTTGCTTTATTTGCTTCTTCAGCAAGCTCGAGAGCTCTTTCTAAGGTTTCTTTAGTGTGCCTTTCGGCGGCGAGCATATCTGTCACATCCGCCCTTACCATACAGATTGTTCGGTGGTTTTCATCGCCCCAAAGCACGTTGATTTGTTTGTATCTGAGACCGTCTTCTGTCTTCTGCGGATACACAAAGTCATAACCGGACGGCTTTTTTGAAAGATTTTTAATCATCGATGAGATTGTAAACCGCATTTTTAATTCGGCTTTTTCTTTTTCAGTATCCTGTTGGTTTGCAAAAATATTTAATTTTTTATCGTAATCATCTATAATGTACGGAGTCAGATTTTCAAGCACGATTTGACGTGTATACAGCGTTAAGCGTGAATCATCAATGTTAAAAAGACACGCCAGGTCAAAGGTATATGCTATCATATTGAGAAGGCCTTGCTGTTCCCTGACAGAGTCAGTAATATCTGAACACACCAGGCTGACACGGTCAAGCCTTAAATCTATAGCTGAAACAGTCATGTTTTTACTCCGGATGTCTCCTTTTTCGTCTGAAATAGCATAGGCAAATGTATATGAACCTTCTTTTTTTAATCTTTGGCGTATCTCATCCGGTTCAAGTAATTTTGAATACTGAGCTTTGTCTTTGGGTACTATAGCTGTGCTGACCATATCAAGAACCCTTTGTGAATGACGGCCATACTTTGGCGGCGCACAATGGGCGTTCTTATTGCATGAAAGGACAGTGAAAGAATCGTTTGAAAGATTTAAATCAATGACATAGTCATAGCTGGTGATTGAAAGCTGATGAAGTATGCGGTCGGATATTGTCTGTTCAGTAATGTCAGTCACTGTCAGTATTCCGGTAATATCTCCGCTGTCCGGCGCCTCAATCATATTTACTTTAAACTGTACGTAACGTCCTTTTTCTTCTTTCGGCAGCTTCACAAAGCATTTTAATATCTTTTCAGTATCATGGTTTAAATAAGCCTCTAAAGACGGTTTGTTTAAATAAGTATCAAGAAACTGCTGATGTTCGTTTTCATCTGTTACCAAACCGGCTATGCCGGAAAAGAATTCATTGCGTACATAGCCGAAAGTCTTTAAGAGATCTGAATCCGTATAATCAATAATTTCAAGTATTTTATTTTTCGTTATGTTGCAGTGTCCCAAAATCAGGGTGTCAGGCCCGGGTGCCTGATAGTGCTGCAGCAGTATATTTTCGTACTGTTGTCTGAGCTGATCCTTTTCTTCCACGGATTTGCTTATATCAGTATGAACCGTATATAATCTTTTGACTCCATCCGAAGAATGTATTAATGAAATAGTGCTCTTTACCCAAATATAACCGCCGTCTTTTAGTTTTAGCCGGCCTGTCAGTTCACAGTGACTGTTTCCGCTGTTTATTGAATCCAGAACTTTATTTTTTATATTGTCTGAATCATCGGAATGAAAGCTTGCAAATATATCGTTTTTATATACGTTCTCCACTTCCTCGACTGTCATATGACACATGGAGGCAAATCCTTCGGATATATATTCAGGGATTAAGCTGTTGTCAGATTCATACCGTATTACGGTTATTCCGCCCGGCAGATTTTCTACAACGCTTTGAAAATACATAGACAGCCGTTCTTTTTCAAATTTGATTTTAGTTTCTTCCGTAACGTCACGCACATATTTTACATATGCGGATATACCGTTCCAGTCGGTTTCATGAAACCGAGTGCTGTAAAACTTGTCTGTTCCGTCAACTAACATATCATGTTCCGAGTTGTCAGGTTTGTGACTTTTCAGAGTGCAAAATTCACATGGAGCGCTTTTGCCGAAAAGCGCCTTATAACATTTTTCCCCTATAGTAATATTATCTTTGAGAAAAAGATTTTTCGATTCATTTGTGTAAAATAATTCATAGGTATCTTTGCTGATAACATATATACCGTCGGCGGTTTCATTTGCAATACTTTGGAACAGTCTGGTTTCAGAAGACATGCCGGTAATAACCGCATAAAATCTTGAAGAGTCGGAAAGCGGTCCCATACGGCGCCCGTTTAGGTGAATCCATACCAGGGAACCGTCTTTGTGGTGTACCCTATACGATATATCTAAAACCCTTCCGCTTTTTAACGCTGATACAGCTTCATCCGAAACACGTTTTTTATCGGCTTCATATATTACTTCTAATGCGTTGTTTTTAGTTATTTCTTCTAGTTCTTTACGGGTATGCCCGGATAAAGCCACTATGCCGTCAGAAAAAAATATTGGAATAAATTGTCCGTCTTCAATACGGTAACTGGCAATTCCGCCGGGGATAGAGTTAACGAGATGGTCTAGCTCAAGCTGC
>OLPX01001974.1_pt1 | contig 13055 bp, 10 predicted proteins | sample 1672491 | NCBI WGS metagenome assembly OLPX01 (sample SAMEA3136692, study PRJEB25190) | human gut metagenome | biome: human gut; feature: human-associated habitat; material: faeces | place: Austria | collected 2013 | reverse complement strand
CAAAGGTCAGCCTTCCAAATCGTTGGACAGTTTACACTTGTCAAACACATAGAACAGCAAACTCATCAGCATGCCGACGATAGCGGCCAGCGTCATGCCGGACAGGGCGACGTTGCCAAGCGACAGCGTTACGCCCGACAGGCCGGTAACAAAAATGACCGAGGTAAGCACCATGTTGCGGTTTTTTCCGTAATCCACATGGTTATCCACCAGGATGCGCAGGCCGGAGGTGCCGATCATACCGTAGAGCAGGAAGGAGATTCCGCCGATCACCGGCCCGGGAATGGTCTGGATCAGGGTGGAGAGCTTACCGATAAAGGAGCAGGCGATGGACAGCACGGCCGCCCCGCCGATCACACGCACGCTGTACACCCGGGTCACCGCCATAACGCCGATATTCTCACCGTAGGTGGTGGTGGGCACGGAGCCGATCAGGCCGGAGATCATGGTGGAGAAGTTGTCGCCGAACAGGGAGCGGTGCAGTCCCGGATCCTTCAACAGATCGCGTCCCACAATCTTGCTGGTCACCACCTGGTGGCCGATGTGCTCAGAGGTGATCACCAGGAGCACCGGAAGGATCATCATGATGGCGTTGAGGTTAAACTTGGGGGTGGTGAAATTGGGCAGGGCGAAAATAGGAGCCGCCGCCACCTGGCTGAAATCCACGATGCCGCAGGCCACCGCCGCCACATACCCGGCCACAACGGCGATCAGGATGGGAATAACAGACAGGAATTTGCGGAACAGAATGGAGCCGAACACAGCCGTGCCAAGGGTGACCAGAAATACGATCACGTTCTTGGGGTTGATCACCGGATCCAAAAGCCCCGCGTTGGAGGCGGCGGAGCCGGAGAGCTCCAGGCCGATCAGCGCCACCACCGGGCCCATGGCCGCAGGGGGAAGAACCACGTCGATCCAGTCGGTGCCAAACTTGTATACAATATACGCCAGAATACATCCGCAGAAGCCTACCGCCACGAAACCGCCCAGAGCGTACTCGTAGCCGAAGTTTGCGATCACCACTCCGGCCGGGGCCAGGAATGCAAAGCTGGAACCCAGGTAGGCGGGAGCCTTGCCCTTTGTCACAAAAATAAAGAGCAGGGTGCCGATTCCGTTCATAAACAGCACGATAGCCGGGCTGATGTGAAATATGGAAGGCACCAGCACGGATGCGCCGAACATGGCGAACATGTGCTGTAAGCTCAGCGGTACCAGAAGGTTAAAAGGTACCTTTTCTTCTACCTGAATGATGCGTCGATTGTCCATTTTCTTCCTCCGTTTGTCTCATTGTAGGCTGTAACCCGCCGCTCTGCCGGAAAGAGCCGGAGCCGCGGATCAAAGCCTTGCTTTTTCATACGTTTTCCATTGTCGTTAAAGACGGCCGCCAAACGCTGTCACTGGATCGCTGCGCTCTTTGCCTTTGCCGTCTTTCCCCCGTTATCCCGCTTCTGGCCGTAGCCGTTACCGCGCCTGGAACGGCTGTGGCGGGAATCCGAACCGCCCCCGGACCGGCCGTTACCGCTGCCTCCGGGCCGGCCGCCGCCGTGCCCTCTGCCCCTGCCGGATCTGCCCCGCTCAAAACAGCGCTCGCAGATGGAGAAAGGATAGTCCCAGGACAGCTCCTTGCCGCAGAAGGAGCATTTGCGGGTATAGCTGCCACACTCGGTCTTTAAAATCCGGCTGATCTCCTCCTCCGTCTCATGGCGCTCCTTTGCCAGGTTCTCCGCCTGGATGGGAAGCCCTACCTTTCGGGAGAACTGGAAGTAGAGGTCCAGCATCTTGTAATAGCTCTCCAGATCGTAGAGGTCTCCCCCCGGGCTGTAGGGGAATTCCAGCTCCTCCACCTCCCGGTAATCCCGGCAGTAATCCCGCCACAGATCCATGACCAGTTTGTTGTCAATGTCGATGGCGCAGGTAATGAGCTTGTAGATTTCCGGCTTCGGGAACTCTTCCATGTCGTCGTAATGAACGTCCACAAAGTTCTGGTACAGGGCCAGCAGCTCGTCCACCTCCATTTTCACGTAAATGGAGGGCGTGTCCATTCCGGCCCAGATCTTCACCAGGGTGTCGATCTGCGCAGGGAGGCTTAAGAGCTGTTCCGGGAAGCCAACGTAAGCCTTCATGATCGGCAAGGGCAGGCGGGAAAGTCCGTCCGCGATCACGTCCACATCGTCCACGGCAGCCACAAAGCCCTCGTCGTAGAGGCCGTAGCGCCCGGCCCGTCCGGCGATCTGCTTGATCTCCTCCGGGTTGAGGGTGCGCTTGTTCACCCCGTCGAACTTGCGGGTCTCCACAAAGACGATCCGCCGGATGGGCAGGTTTAACCCCATGCCGATGGCGTCGGTGCTGACCACCACCTCGGTCTCCTTGGCCAGGAAACGGCGCACCTGTTCCCGTCTTGTGGCGGGGGGCAGGTTCCCGTAAATCACGCTGCAGTGCACGCCCTGGTTCTCCAGGTGAGCGGCCAGGGCCAGCACGGACTTTTTGGAAAACACGATGAGCGCGTCCCCCTTTTTCAAATCCCGGCCCAGCACGTAGGGCTCCTCCTGAAGAGTCAGGCGGGTGTTGCGCTTATGGCGGATGATCTTGAACTGATCCCCGCAGCGGCGGATCATCTGTACCACGATATCCTCCGCCTCAGGGGCCATGCAGAGGTGGATCTCCTCCGCCCGCAGCCCCAAAATGGCCCTGGTCCAGTTGTGGCCCCGGTAGGGGTCCGCGATCATCTGGCATTCGTCCACCACCGCGATATCGAAATACTCGTGATCATTTAACATTTCCACCGTGCAGGCCTGACAGAGGGCGCCTGGAATTTCCAGGGTCTCCTCGCCGGTGATCATGGAGCAGGCCAGCCCCTCCGTGTTCAGCCGGTCGTAGACTTCCAGGGCCAGCAGGCGCAGGGGCCCGAAATAAGCCCCGTGGGCGCACTGTTTTAAGCGCTCCAGGGCGTCGTGGGTCTTGCCGCTGTTGGTGGGGCCGATGTGGAGAATGAACCTGCGCTTCATCTCCCTGGCACCGGGGTACTCCAGCTCTGGCTTCTGCTGGATAGCCTCTTTTATGCCCTTCTGGATGGTCTTGGGCACGTAGAACAGCTCGTAGGCCCGCTCCAGGGAGTTGGACAGGAGATAACGGCGGATGCCCTGCATCCGCAGCACGTTCTCCAGGGCGTCCATGGACAGGCCCGGCGTGAACTCCAGGTCCTTTCTGGCTAAAAAGTCGCAGAACTCCAGCATTTTCCCATACTGGTCCTCCCACTCCTCCTTCTGAGGACCGGGCTTTACGTTGTTTTCCCGCCGCATGAGGTAGGAGCAGGACTTGGCCAGCATGGCGTGAATGTCGTTCAGCTCGTTGGCCTTCTCCACCTCGTCCAGGCAGGCCTGGTTTAAACGGCTCACCCGCCGCTTCATGTCCGCCGCCGTCATGGCCCGGTAGCGCTTGTTCACGTTGCCGAAAAACAGCTCCCGGTAGTATTCCCCCAGATAAGCGGCGCAGTCTGTGTGCGTTTCCGTGAAATTTCTCTCATCCATACGCGTCACACCATGGTCGTATCCACGAAATGTTCGAAGCCGGTGATTCCGAACTCCGCGCTGATGGCGTTGATGCCGTCCACGATCTCTTCCCTGGAATAGTTGTTGGTGTACAGGAAATCGTCGTCAAACTCGTTCAGATACATATAGAAAGCCAGCGCCATTTCCAGATACTGTTTGTCGGCCGGGTCCACCTCCTCAAAGAGCAGGTTCTCCGCCTCGTTGATATTGCCTTCCTCCGCCAGAGCGGTCAGGCGGCGGAACCGGCTGTCCATCTCCGTGTCGTCCGCCTCGTTTGTGGGAAGGTCATAGTCCACGTTATCTTTTCCCAGAAACAGGCGTGCGATGGCCTTTACCAGGTCGCTGATGGTACGCATCACGTAATCGTCCTGAAACCCCATGAATGTTATCTCCTTTGTTCTCTGTTATTATGTGTCAAAAAACCGCATTAAAATAAGTATAATCGATATCACAGCCCCGGTCAATATCTTACTTTCGGGCGCGGCTCAGACAGGAAAAGGGCGCAAGCAGCTCGTTGGTGCCTGATTGTGTATTGGATATTTGTCAGAATTGTTCTTGAAAATCAGATCAGGCCAAAGCCTGAAAGAGTGGCCGGCGGATCAGAAGGCGCGCCGGCCGGAATTGTATGATGTTTTATTCGTTCATGTTCAGGATATCGGCAACCTCCGCCTGGGAGATGCCGCACTGGGCGGAAATCTCAGCGGCGCTCATACCCTGGGCGCTCAGACGCTTGAAATCCTCCCCCGGCTTCAGGGCCGCCGCGTCCATCTCTCCTCCGTTCCGGCACAAAGAGCGTAAGCTGTTTCCTCTTCCTGATCCGGTTATACTAAAACCCCGGCCCGATTTCAACCGCTGTTTACCCTTTCAGGCAGTGCATATAAGACTCCGCCTCGTCCCAGTTTACGGTAAATCCCGCTCCGTGGGAGCAGAACACCGAGGCCGAGGTGTGTTCCGTGTCCGCGCCCTTGTCGTACCCGGTCTGCCGGATCACCTCATCAGGATTGTGACATATATCATAGCCCGCGCTGACGGCGGACATGGACGCGCTGCCCCGGGTGGCGGAGGCCAGCTCCACGCTGTAATCCATGAAGGAAGCCACCGGACCGCGTCCCCGGACAATCACCACGTCCCCGCACTGCTCCGGCGGCTGGGCCTCCCCAAACCGCTTGCGGATATCTGAAAGAATCCGGCCCAGGTATTCCGCCGGGGCGCTGATCTCAAACCGGTACCAGGGCTCCAGCAGCAGATTTTCCGCCTTCTCCAGCCCCTGGCGGATGGCCCGGTAGGTGGCCTCCCGGAAATCCCCGCCTTCCGTGTGTTTTAAATGGGACCGCCCGTTGGTCAGAACCACCCGGACGTCGGTCAGAGGCGAACCGGTGAGAATCCCCCGGTGCACCCGCTCAAACACATGGGTGCGCACCAAATTCTGGTAATTCACGGAAAGCACGTCCACATGGCAGCGGCTCTCAAAGGCAATCCCGCTCCCCCGGGGCCCAGGCTCCAGCAGAAGATTGACCTCCGCGTAGTGCCGCAGTGGCTCATAATGCCCGTAACCTGCCACCGGCGCTGCGACGGTCTCCTGATAAAGCACCTGGGGCGGCGTAAATTCCACCTCCACGCCAAACCGGTCCTGAATCAGGCGTTTTAACACCTCCAGCTGGATCAGACCCATAATGCGCACACAGATTTGTTCCTCGCCGCCCGGCAGCCTGCGGCAGTCCACCGCCATCTGCGGGTCCTCATCCTCCAGAATCCTTAAAATCTCCAGCAGACGGTGATTGTCCGTCCCTTTCCCGGCCAGCGCCCGGGCCTCCAGGGCGGGTACCATCTGGAAAGCCACCTGCTCCGCCGCAGACGCCCCGCCCTCCAGGCTGATCCGCTGTCCGCAGACCGGAACCGAAAGCCCGGTCACCGCCGCAAGATCTCCTGCCCCGGCCTGGTCCATTGCCCCGTATCTGGCCCCAAAGCAGCAGAATATCTGGTTTACCTTCTCCCGCACCGGCTCCCCATCATTTCCCATAAACTGGAATTCATCCCGTGTCCGAAGCGCCCCCTGTTCCACCTTGATAAAGGTGATCCTGCGCCCTCCGGCATCCCGGCGCACTTTATAGACCAGGCCGGAAAATGTTCCTTGGGGCCGGTAGTCCGTTGCGGTCAGGCGGTCGAACACCTGCCAGAACTCCCTGATTCCGCTGTCCCTCAGCGCGGAACCGGCCATGGCGATAAACGCCCGGCGCTGCCGGATCAGGTTCTGCAGCGCTTCCAGGCCCATTTCACCGGTCAGTTTTCCCTCCAGATAAGCCTCCAGCGCGCCCTCGTCCCGCTCGGCCACAAACTCGGCCAGCGCTCCCTCCATGCCAAGCTCCCTTGGACTGCGGATCAGCACGGCATCCTCCGTGAGGCGGCTGCGGACAGCTTCCATGGCACGGACGGCATCCGCGCCCTCCAGGTCCATTTTATTGATGAAAAAGAAAACCGGCACCCGGTAGCGCTCCAGCAGCTTAAACAGTGTGACCGTGTGGGCCGGGACTCCGCCGGTACCGTCCAAAAGCAGAACCGCATAGTCCAGGGCCATCACCGCCCGCTCCGTCTCCGCGCTGAAATCCACGTGTCCCGGCGTATCCAGCAGGTAGTAGGTGTTTTGGTTGTACTCAAAATAGCCCTGATCCGCGAATATGGTGATTCCCCGCTCCCGCTCGATGGGGTTTGCGTCCATCACCGTGTCCCGGCTGTCCACCCGCCCCGGTGTGCGGATGGCCCCTGCGTGGTACAAAAGCTGCTCGGAAAATGTGGTCTTGCCCCCATCCACGTGGGCCAGTATACCGATTGTTTTCTTCATAATCCCATTCCGCCTTCCATTGTGTCTGTCGCTCCCCATTTTACCATAAACTCTAAGCTCGTGAAAGACCTCGCCAAATGTTTCGGTATGCATTCTCACCTGACTCGTAAAGACCTCGTCAAATATTCATACGATCCCACGGCCCTTCCCCGGTTTCATCCCAATCCCCCTGATAAATGCCGCCGTTCCCGTATGCCCAGGCACTTTCCCCTTCCGGACCGCATATTTAGATTATAAGGTTCTTCCGCCGGAGCAGCGTCTCTGCTGTTTTCGGCGGTTTCACTGTCCGCCTCCCACAGCGGCGGGCAGGATGGAGGTTAGCATGAAAGACGGACGCACACTGATCGCATTGACCGGCTGCCCCAACACGGGCAAGACCACCATTTTCAACGGGCTGACCGGCCGGAGCACGCCCACCGGAAACTGGTCCGGCACCACCGTGGAGCCGGCGGTAGGTTCCTTTATGTACAGCGGCTGCACCTATCTGATGGCGGATATTCCCGGCTCGGACAGTCTGTCCGCGGGGCGCGGATGGGAAACCCTGACCCGGGATTTTCTGCGCTCCGGCCTGGCGGACGCCGTGTTGGTGGTGTGCAGGGCTTCCGCTCTGGAGCGGGGACTATCTTACCTGGACCGCATCCTCCGCCTGGAACGGGTGCGGCAGACGGGCCTACCGGTAGTGCTCTGCTTAAACCTCTGGGACGAGGCCCGCAAACGCTGCGTTTCCATCGACTTGGACCTCCTGTCCGATGTACTCCAAATCCCCGTGGTCCCCTGCTGCGCCCGCTGCCGCGAGGACCTGGACGATGTGAAAACAGCCGTCCACCACGCCTGCACCACCGCTCCGCGCAGCCGCTTCCGCTATGAATGCCTGGACTTCTCACCCAAGCGCCTGGCGGACGCCTGTTGCGGACGGCGCCGCAAGCCCCCGGCTGCGTTTCTCCCCTTTGACCGTGTGGTCACGGATCCCCTGTACGGAAAACTGTTTTTCCTGTTCCTGATGCTCGTCCTGTTCTGGACCACCATGGTCGTCTCATCCCCTCTGGCCGCCCTGCTCCAACAGGGTATGACACGCCTTGGTGGTCCATTTGCCGCGTTTCTTTCCTGGTCGGACGCGCCGGAGTGGCTCATCTCCTGCCTGGTGCGCGGAATCGGCCTTCCCCTGGCCTGGACTCTGCCGTATATGCTGCCCCCCATGGCGGTCTTTTTCCCGCTGCTGGCGCTGGCCGGGGAAACCGGTCTGCTGCCCAGGGCCGCCTTTGCCATGGACCGCTGTCTGGAACGCTGCCGGGCCTGCGGCAGGCAGTGCGTGTCCATGGCGGTGGGACTTGGCTGCTCCGCCGCCGGGGTGCTTAGCTCCCGTGCGATCGTCTCCTACGGACACCGCCTGACCGCCATCCTCACCTGTTCCCTCATCCCCTGCAGCGGAAAGTTCCCCCTGCTTGCCGCCCTGGCGCTCCTGTTTTTTGCCGGTTTTCCGGCTTCCGGATTGACTGACGGACTGACCCGGGCGCTGATCCTCACAGGCGCTTTCCTGGCCGCCCTTGGCGTAAATCTGGTGCTCTCCCGCCTTCTCTCCCGCATCCTTTCGGGAAACCGGTCTCCGGCTTTCATCCTGGAGCTGCCGGAATACCGGCGGCCCCGTTTCGGCCGGGTGATCCTGGGTTCCCTGTTCAGCCGCGTGCTGCTTGTGCTGGGCCGCATGGCCGCCGTGGCCCTGCCCGCCGGAATGCTCATCTGGATTTCAGCCCGCATATATTGTCCGGGGCCGGCCGGAGGGTGGTTTACGTTCACGGCTCCGGCCGGCCGGATTCCCAGCCTGTTAGACGCCCTGATCCGTCTCCTGGCCCCCGCCGGCGGCCTCATGGGACTGGACGGCGCGATTCTGGCCGCCTTTCTGATCGGGCTTCCGGCCAACGAGGCCGTGTTTCCCCTGATCCTGATGATCTACCTCCAGGCAGGTTCCGGAACTGCCGCCGCTTCCCTCAGCCAGTTCCTGGTCCTTCAGGGCTGGACCTGGCGCACCGCCCTCTGCCTCATGACTCTCTGCATGTTCCATTGGCCCTGCCTCACCACCTGCCGCACCATCCGCCGCGAGACCGGCTCCCTCCTCTGGACGGCCGCGGCCGTCTGGCTGCCCACTCTGGCGGGCCTGCTGCTCTGCGCCTGCTTAAACCGCCTGCTGTCTCTTGTCCCCTAACCGGAATCCGCTGCCTGAGGACCATTATTTTCCGTTTTTTTACAGTTGATTTTCTTGACTGTTTTGACATAATTTTCTATAATATAGAGAGTGATTCCAGCATTTTTACTGATAATTTTTAAGTTGTCCTCATGTTTTACAATGGATTTTCATAGAATGTTGATAACTCAAACTGCAAAAGAAGGCGTATACCATGCATTTAGCACACTCCCCAAACACTTCAAACCGGCGCAGATTTCTCCGCCTGTCCCCCTGGACGGCGGGGGGAACTCTGCTGCTCGCAGCCGCCTTGCTCCAGCTGGCCGCCCGGAAGTTCACCGGCTTCGCCCAGTGGTACGCGGTCACCGTTTATCCCCTTATCGTGGGTACCCTGGGACGCCTGACGGGCCTGTTCCCCTTTTCCGTGGTGGAAATCGGCCTCTACGCCCTGATTCTGTTCTGTCTGTTCTGCCTGATCCGCAATTTCCGCCGCCCTGCAAAGCTCCTGTCCGGCGCGTTTCTCATCGCCTCGACCCTGGCCTTCGTGTTTACGGTGAACTGCGGAATCAATTATTACCGCAAGCCCTTTTCCGCGGGCAGCGGCCTCACGATCCGCAAATCCTCCACCGAAGAGCTCTACGCCCTGTGCAGCTACCTGGTAGATCAGGTGTGCGCCGCCAAGGGCGACCTGGACACCTTGTCCCCCTACGAAGGGCAGACAACCGCCACCCCCGGGCCCACCCTGAGCGGCTTAAACCGCTACGGCACTTCCGGCCGTAAGGCCATGGAACAACTGGGAGAGCTGTTCCCGGACCTGGACGGATTTTACCCCCGTCCCAAGGCCCTGTTGGTGTCCCGCATTCTCTCCGTGCAGCAGCTCTGTGGCATCTACTCTCCCTTTACCGTGGAGGCCAACTATAACCGGGAGATGCCCCGCTACAACGTCCCACACACCATCTGCCATGAGCTGAGCCACCTCAAGGGCTTCATGCGGGAGGACGAGGCCAACTTTATCGGCTACATGGCCTGCATCGGCTCCGACGATCCGGAGTTCCGCTACAGCGGCTACCTCACCGGCTGGGTCTACGCCGGCAACGCGCTGGCAAAAGCGGACATGGATGCCTACATAACACTCCACCAAAAGCTTCCCCCGGAGGCCGTGGCGGACCTGGCCTACAACAACGCTTACTGGAACCATTTCGACGGAAAGGTTGCCGAGGCCTCCACCCGCATGAACGACACCTACTTAAAGCTGCAAAACCAGACCGACGGCGTCAAGAGCTACGGCCGCATGGTCGATCTGATGCTGGCCTACTACGCGGAGTCTCTGGCCGGGACCGCGCCGTAGGTCTCCTGCAGCAATCCGGCTTGACCCTGCGTTCCGGCAGAAACGGCACGGGCCTCCTAACGCTCCCGTCGCCGGCCCGCAGGCAAGTCCGAAAGCCGCTTCCATCCGTCAGACCCCGCCCAGGACTGGCGGACAAAAGAGAAGTGCCGCCCTCCCGGACCGGCACTTCTTTTTTGTCTACCGTTTTCGATCTTTCACCAACAACCAGATAATCACAAATCCCGTGCAAAGCACCATCAGCTGCAGCACCGCAATCGCGCCCGCCACGCCCAAAAACAGCCTGACCACCGGTTTCAGCTCATTTCCGTTCAGAGCCGCGCCACTTCCGGTCTCCCCCTTCTCTGCCTCGCGCTTCGTCTCTACCCCGGGCAGATCCAGCCGTTCCCGAATTTCCCGGTCCAGATCCAGCAGCGCATCAGTTTGGAAAATATCTCCAATTTCGCATTCCCGCAGCGTTTTCCGGTAAGGCTCGCTGCTTCCCGATGCCGACAGTGTCATATAGCGGTCCAGGGTTCCCTCCCAGTCCGTCTCAGACTCGATCCACAGCCGAAGCGCCGGAAACGCCGAGGTTCCGTAGCTGATATAGTAGAGGGGACTGTGGTAAATGTGCGGAACCATATCCCAGCCGTAACAGTTTTCCCCGTCGTAATCAAAGTACAGGCCGCCGTAATCCTCGGCAATAGCGGCGAACAGGCGGTTCATCTCATCCAGCGGCATATCCGGGTCCGCGTACACCGCGGTCTCGAACTCATCCATCATGGCCCCGGTGATGATGGAATCCAGCAGATCCGACACCGCCTCCATCTCGACGGAGCGCCCCACCTCCCCGAACATTTCGTCCGCGTAATGCATTAGCAGCATCTGCATCCCCTGGGAGTCAATCTCGCTGACATCCACATATCCATACCGGAACATACTGGGCGCCGGATCCCCGAAAATAGACGCAAAATGGCCGAATTCGTGGAAAACGCCAAGGTAATCGCCGTAATCCCCCTCCAGCGTCAGGAAGATAAAGCCATCCCCGTAATACGGCAGATCGGTGGTAAAGCCTCCGCTGCGGTTCTCTCCCGCCTCCGCCTGCTTCATGTCATACAGGCCGTGCCTGCGCATGTATGAAAACGCCTCTCCCAGCTCCCCGCTCATCCGTCCCATATAGGGTTCCATGAGATCGAGTATCTCTTCTGCGTCCGATGGCTCCAGCTCATAAAGCGCCTGGTAGTCCACGTCGGAATACCAGCAATCTACGATTAACGGCACAATGATCTCCTTCACGTCCGCGCGGATCCGCTCCACGTCCTCCTTTGTAAAATCCCGGCCGTACACGGACTGGTAAGCATAATCCACATAATTGTCATAGCCGCACTCCCCGGCGATCTCCCGGCGCACCTGAACCAGCTGGCGGTAGATCTCCCCCACGGTTTTGTTCCGTTCCCGATCCAGAGCATTTTGTATCTCATAATACTGGTCGCTGTAGGGCTCCAAATCCTGTGCCAGGCGCTCGTACGTCCAGTCCTCCCCGTCGGCCTTCACCCGGTACTCCGCCGACGAAGCCTGATCATACTCCAGTATCAGCTGCTGTTCCCGCTCCCCTAGTTTCTCCAGCACCGGATCCAGCTCCTCATAATACCGCAGGGAGCGGGCATTAGCCCGACCCATTTTGTCCTCCAGCAAAGGTCCGTAGGAGGTGTCCAGCGCCTCCTTCATCGCCGCGGCCGCCCGGTCGGTACCCTGCGGGTACAGGGTTCGCATATACGCTGTCTCGTCCGCGGCGTCCTGGTCGTCCATATTCCGGCTGTAAGCGATATCCGCCAGGCTGTACATGGTGCCCATGCGGTCCACCTCATCTAACAGCTCCTCGTAGGCCTCCAGTACCAGTTCATCCCCCCCTGCGGTTCCGGCAGCCTGTATCAGCTTATCCGCGGCCGCCTCCATATCCGCCAGCTCATACCGCCGGTACTCCATCTGGGAGAAATCGACCCCGGCGTGTTCCTTGGGCGCGTACCAACCGGTCTCCCGGGCGCTCTCCTGCGCTGCCGCCGCACCAAAACTCACAAAAGGCACGGCGATGGTGAACGCTAACGCCCACGCCGCCGCGCGCTTGATCCGCCGCTTTAAGCTCATTCCCATAACTCCGGCCTCCCCTGATCCTTGATAGGTCCATTCTACCATAAACACTCGGTTCGTAAAAGACCTCACGAAGTGTTTCGGCATGGATTCACATTAGACTCGTGGAATACCTCGTCAAATGTTCATACGATAACACATCCCCGGGTCAAAAAACGGGCCCGTCGCATATTCGCGACGAACCCGTCTATAAAATCCGTATTCCGCTTACAGCGTTGCCCGCGTCAATTAATCGCAGGTGTAGGGCATCAGAGCGATGTGACGCGCGCGCTTGATGGCTACGGTCAGGGCTCTCTGGTGCTTCGCACAGTTGCCGGTAATTCTTCTGGGAAGAATTTTACCTCTCTCGGATACGTATCTTTTTAACTTATTTACATCCTTGTAATCGATGGTGCCGTTCTTGTCACCGCAGAAAACGCAAACTTTTTTTCTTCTGCGCATTCCGCCCGGTCTTCTCATCTTAGCGCCATCCGGTCTGTCTGATTTATTAAATGCCATTGGTGTTGTCCTCCTTTATGATCTGCAGTGGAACATCCTAGTTAAACGGAAGGCCCTCGTCCTCCACTCCGTCAGGAATGTTCATAAACCCATCACCAATCGCGCTGGCAGGGGCCGGTCTCTGGGCCGGAGCGGACTGTCCGTAGCCGCCCATATCAGAGGATGCGCCCTTGCTGTCGGCGAACTCCTGGTCGTCCAGGATAACCTCGGTGGTGTATACTTTCTGACCGTCTTTGTTAACATAGCTACCTGTCTGGAGTCTTCCGGACACCAATACTCTCATGCCCTGACGGAAATACTTCTCGGCGAACTCGCCCGCGCGGTCAAAGGCCACACAGTTGATGAAATCGGCCGACTGCTCTCCGTTGTCCTGGTTTCTGCGCCCTCTGCGGTCTACCGCAAGAGTGTAGCGGGCAATCGCCATGGAGCGCTCGCCCTGCGAATATCTGACTTCCGGGTCTCTGGTCAATCTTCCCATTAAGATAACTCTGTTCATACGGTCACACTTCCTTTTTCTCT